>Ga0182749_1001998_pt1 | contig 15363 bp, 16 predicted proteins | sample eDN3rd37CKraftMG_FD_128875 | JGI IMG/M metagenome (GOLD analysis project Ga0182749, IMG submission 128875) | Enriched Miracle-Growth compost microbial communities from Emeryville, California, USA - eDNA 3rd pass 37_C Kraft MG (version 2) (version 2) ...
GCCACCGAGAGCTGCTTTGAAAGCCCCTGGATCCTCGGGTCAAGCCCGAGGATGACAGTAAACAAGAACCCGTGTGAAAAGACCTCAGGGCAGCACCTCGAACACCAGCACCTTGGTCGCCTGCAGCGGGCTGAAATTGTCGTCGGAGATCACGACCAAGCTGCGATGGCCGTCGGCCAGGGCCGGGCCCCAGCCCATTCCCTCGAAATTGTCGAGGGCGACGCCGAGCGAGCCGAAGTCGAGCAGCAGCGTCTTCCGCATGGCGAGCCAGCTGCCGTCGAGCAGCGAGTCGAGATGGGACACGTCCGTCGCCGGGGCCGGGTCGGCGCGGTAGAGGCGGATCGAGTTGCCGCGGCCTACGGCATAGGCGCGCTCCAGCACCAGCAGCGTGCCGTCGCCGGCCGGCAGGATTTCCGACACGCCGTTGTCGGCATGGCCGCCCAGAATCGGCGCCAGCGGGATCGGGTCGGTGACGTAGACCCGCTCCGGCCCCGCCGCGGCGGTCGCCGTGTCGAAGGTAAGGATGCGCACCGGGCTGCCCTCGGTCGGCGTGGCGACCGGCCCATCCTGGACCAGCGCATTCTCCATCGCCGCCCACAGCCGGTGCGCGCCGGGCTCGAGCGCCAGCCCCTCGAAGGCCAGGTTGTCGCGCGGACCGCTGCCGTTGTCCTCCGACACGCGGAAACGCCGCGGCAGGTCGAGGCTGCGGTCGAGCCGGCCGTCCGGCGCGGCGAGGTTGACCGAGGGATCGATCCCGTCCTTCACCGCGCCCTCGCTGCTCCAGTAGAGCCGTCCGGTGGCGGGGTCGCGGCGGATCGCCTCCGGGTCGACGCTCTTCGGTGCGAAGGTCCGCCCGGCCTCGTCCCGGAGCAGGGTCACGCCGGTGACCGCGATGCCGCGGACCGCCTCGGCGTCGTAGTCGATCGCCAGCGTGTAGAATCGCGCCGGCGCCTTTTCGGAGCGGTCGTCGCTGAGCGCGATCCACTGCCCCGCCGCGGGGTCCCAGTCCAGCCCCGACAGGCCGCCGACGACCGTGCCCTGGTATTCCAAGCCGTGCGGCAGCGACGCCTCGCCGATCAGCCGCAGGCGGCCGATCCCCTCCTCCGCCCCGGCCGGCAACGCGGCGCAGGCGAGCAGCGCAGCGAGCACGGCAATTGCAGTCCTGGCCATCCCGCTTTCTCCCCCGATGCACCACCCCGTTGACCACGGCAGCACGACGACGGCATGACGGGCCCGTGCAGGTTGAATGATGGAGCGGCGATGGACTCCCCGGCGACCACCCCGCTGCGGCGCAGCGAAGGCTTCATCCGCATCGATGGCCACCGCCTGTATTGGCAGCGCGTCGATCCGCCCGGCAGCGCCAGCCGCCTTCCCATCCTGCTTCTACACGAAGGCCTCGGCTCCGTCGCGCAGTGGGCGCGCCGCGGCGTCGATGTCGCGGCCCGGCTCGCGGCCGCGACCGGCCATCCGGTGCTGGCGCATGACCGGCTGGGCTTCGGCCGGTCCGACCCGCTGCCGGCGCCGCGCGGCACCGACTACCTGTACCGGGAAGGCCGGGAGACGCTGCCGCAGGTGCTGGACGCGCTCGGGATCGACCGCGCCGGGCTGGTGGGGCACAGCGACGGCGGCAGCATCGCCCTGATCTTCGCCGCGGCCCATCCGGACCGCACCGCCTGGGCGGTGACCGAGGCGGCGCACGTCATCGTCGAGGCCGAGACCCTGGCCGGCATCGCCACAGCCCATGCCGCCTATCACGCGCCGGGGTCGAAACTGCGCGCGGTCCTGGCTCGCTATCACGGCGACAAGACGGATGTCACCTTCGCCAACTGGGCCGAGCTGTGGCCGACCCCCGGATTCCGCAGCTTCGACATGCGCGCCGCGCTGCCCTCGATCCGCTGCCCGGTGCTGGCGATCCAGGGGGCGGAGGACGAATACGGCACGCCGGCGCAGCTGGACGCCATCAAGGCCGGGGTTTCCGGTCCTTGCGAGATCTGGCTGGTGCCGGATTGCCGCCATGCGCCGCATTTCGAGGCCGCGGACCGGGTGCTGCCGCGGATCGCCGCCTTCGCAGTTGCGAACGGTTCTTGACCCGTTGCATTTGAACGGCTTGCGCGGACGCGCTACATGAGGGCCGCACAGCCCATTCGCGACCAGCCTTCGACCGAAGGAGCCCTTCCGTGACCTTCACCGGACATGACACGCTCAAGACCCGCCGCCAGCTGACGGTCGACGGCAAGAGCTACGATTATTTCAGCCTCGAGGCCGCCCAAGCCCAGCTCGGCGACGTCGCCCGCCTGCCCTTCTCGCTGAAGGTGCTGCTGGAGAACCTGCTGCGCTACGAGGACGACCGGTCGGTCACGGTCGACGACGTCAAGGCGATGGCGCAGTGGCTGAAGGACCGCCGGTCCGACCGCGAGATAGCCTACCGCCCGGCCCGCGTGCTGATGCAGGACTTCACCGGGGTGCCGGCGGTGGTGGACCTCGCGGCGATGCGCCAGGCGATGGTCTCGCTCGGCGGCGACCCGCAGCGGATCAACCCGCTCTCGGCCGTCGACCTGGTGATCGACCATTCGGTCATGGTCGACGCCTTCGGCACCCCGACCGCCTTCCAGAAGAACGTCGACCTGGAGTTCGAGCGCAACCACGAGCGCTACGCCTTCCTGCGCTGGGGCCAGACCGCCTTCGACAATTTCCGCGTCGTCCCGCCCGGCACCGGCATCTGCCACCAGGTCAACCTGGAGTACCTGGCCCAGACCGTGTGGGTGGAGAAGGACCGCAACACCGGCAACCAGGTCGCCTATCCCGACACGCTGGTCGGCACCGACAGCCACACCACCATGGTCAACGGCCTGGCCGTGCTGGGCTGGGGCGTCGGCGGCATCGAGGCCGAGGCGGCGATGCTGGGCCAGCCGGTGTCGATGCTGATCCCCGAGGTGATCGGCTTCAAGATCACCGGCAAGCTGAAGGAAGGCCGCACCGCCACCGACCTGGTGCTGACCGTTACCCAGATGCTGCGCAAGAAGGGCGTGGTCGGCAAGTTCGTCGAGTTCTACGGCGAGGGCCTGGACCACATGCCGCTGGCCGACCGTGCCACGATCGGCAACATGGCGCCGGAATACGGCGCCACCTGCGGCTTCTTCCCGATCGACGCCGAGACGCTGCGCTATCTCGAATTCTCCGGCCGTGACCCGCACCGCGTCCGCCTGGTCGAGGCCTATGCCAAGGCCCAGGGCATGTGGCGCGACGCCTCGACGCCGGACCCGGTGTTCACCGACACGCTGGAGCTGGACCTCGGCGATGTCGAGCCGTCTCTGGCCGGCCCGAAGCGGCCGCAGGACCGGGTCGCCCTGTCCCAGGCCGCCGCCGCCTTCAACAAGCTGCTGGCCGATGCGGGCATCGCCCCCGCCCCGACCAAGGTCGAGGGCATGGACCATGACCTCGACCACGGCGACGTGGTGATCGCGGCGATCACCAGCTGCACCAACACCTCGAACCCGTCGGTGATGGTCGCGGCCGGCCTGGTCGCCCGCAAGGCGCGCGAGAAGGGCCTGACCCGCAAGCCCTGGGTCAAGACCTCGCTGGCCCCGGGCAGCCAGGTGGTGACCGAGTATCTCACCGCCTCCGGCCTCAACGCCGATCTCGACGCCATCGGCTTCAACACCGTCGGCTATGGCTGCACCACCTGCATCGGCAATTCCGGCCCGCTGCCGGACGAGATCGCCGCGGCGGTCGAGAAGGGCAATCTGAACGTCGCGGCCGTGCTGTCGGGCAACCGCAACTTCGAGGGCCGCATCAGCCCGCATGTGCGGTCGAACTACCTGGCCTCGCCGCCGCTGGTCGTCGCCTACGCCCTCTTGGGCAGCATGACCAAGGACATCACCACCGAGCCGCTGGGCATCGGCAGCGACGGGCAGCCGGTCTATCTGAAGGATGTCTGGCCGACCAGCCGGGAGATCGCCGAAACGATCGAGCGCTGCCTGACGCCGGAGATGTTCCGCAAGCGCTACGCCAACGTGTTCGAAGGCCCGCGGGAGTGGCGGAGCATCGAGACGGTGGAGAGCGAGACCTACAACTGGAACCCGGGCTCGACCTACGTCCAGTACCCGCCCTTCTTCACCGGCATGCAGAAGGAGCCGGAGCCGGTGACCGACGTCCGTGGCGCCCGGCTGCTGGCGGTGCTGGCCGACAGCGTCACCACCGACCACATCTCGCCGGCCGGCTCGATCAAGAAGGACAGCCCGGCGGGCGAGTACCTGCTGGAGCACCAGGTCCGGCCGCTCGACTTCAACAGCTACGGCGCCCGTCGCGGCAACCATGAAGTGATGATGCGGGGCACCTTCGCCAACATCCGCATCCGCAACGAGCTGGTGCCGGGCATCGAGGGCGGCTTCACCAAGCACCAGCCTTCGGGCGACGTGCTGCCGATCTACGACGCCTCGATGCGCTATCAGGCCGAGGGCGTGCCGCTGGTGATCATCGCCGGCAAGGAGTACGGCACGGGCTCCAGCCGTGACTGGGCTGCCAAGGGCACCCGCCTGCTCGGCGTCAAGGCGGTGGTGGCGGAGAGCTTCGAGCGCATCCACCGCTCGAACCTGGTCGGCATGGGCGTGCTGCCGCTGCAGTTCACCGGCGGCACCACCCGCCTGGACCTGAAGCTGGACGGCACCGAGACCTTCGACATCCTCGGCATCGCCGACGGGCTGAAGCCGCGGCAGGAGATGGTGCTGACCGTCACCCGCGCCGACGGCAGCCGCCAGGATGTGCCCCTGCTCTGCCGCATCGATACGCTGGACGAGCTGGAGTACTTCAGGAACGGCGGCATCCTGCAGTACGTGCTGCGCAGCATGGTGAAGCAGGCGGCGTAAGCCCCCTCTCCTGAACCTTCGGAAAAGCCCGGCGCGAGCCGGGCTTTTCTGTGTCGGCAGCTGCACCGGGCCGGGCCGCTGCGGCAGCAGCGACGATCCGGCGCACCTCGGGCGAAAGAGGGAACCGATACGCCCTTCGATCCTTGATGGGCGGTGGCGGCGCCATGGCCGGATCCGTTTTTCGGTGGAATAGGGGCCGCCGCCCGGACGTCCTTGGAAGGTCACCGGACAGCAACAGCAACGAGGGGGCCGGATGCCCATCGACGAGATCGGCGCAGCGGCGCTGGCGACGCCGAACCAGGTTCTCGAAGTCACGACGGCGATCGTCGCCGCCCATCTGCGCGCAACCGCCACATCGGCCGCGCATGTGCCGGAGATCATCCGGCAGGTTTACGACGCCCTCACCGAACTGGTGGAAGGGTCCCATTCACCGGAGCGACCCCGGGTGACGGAGGCGCCCCGCTTCGACGAAGCCGCAGCCAGGCGCCGCATGATCGAGGCCGCCGACGGCGCCTTCCCCTGGCGCGAGCAGACCGCGCTGCGCGGCGCCCGGGCCGGCACCAGGATCGGCGAGGCGCCGCGGGAGCGGTTCCGGTCGCGATACCGCTGACGCTTCGCCGTCCCCGACGAAAAAGGGCGGCATCCGGATCGGATGCCGCCCTTTTGATTCAGCGTTCGCTGCGGACCGTCAGGAGACCTGCAAGTTCGCCGCCGATTCCCGGCCGTCCCGGCCACGCGCCAGCTCGAACGAGACCTGCTGGCCCTCGTTCAGAGTCCGCAGCCCGGCCGCTTCCACCGCCGAGATGTGGACGAACACGTCCTTGCCGCCGTTGTCCGGCTGAATGAACCCGAAGCCCTTGGTGGTGTTGAACCACTTCACGGTACCAGTCGCCATACGTCTTCACTCCATAGGCAGCCGAAGCCGCCGTCGTTCACGGCCGAATGAGATCCCGGCCGGTCGGCCAAGTGGGCCGAAGCCAGTGACATAGGAACCGACCCGACGATCGCCTAGGCTTCGACTGCAGATTCGACCGAAACTTGCGCGAACGGACCACGCCCCGGCGGTTGCGACCGCCGATCGCATAATTCCGTATGAGCCTGGCCGGACCGCGCCCGTCTCGTTATATCCATTTGAATACATCGTCGAGAGGCGCTACCGTCCGGCGGCAACGAAGACGGAGGCCCCCGTGCGTCGGCTGACGGCTGCCCTGATCGGATGCGTGCTCCTCGCCGCGCCGCCCGCCGGGGCGGCGGAGCCGGCCGTCACCCTGTACGGCGCCGGCAGCCTCCGGGGGGCCATGACCCGGATCATCCAGGCCTTCCGGCAGTCGGGCGGCGCCGAGGTGACGGCCGCCTTCGGCCCGTCCGGCGCGATGCGGCAGCGGATCGAGGCCGGCGAGAAGGCCGATCTTTTCACCTCGGCCGACACCGGCCACCCCCGGACGCTGAACCAGGAGGGGCTGGCCGGCCCCCTCGTCGTCTTCGCCCGCAACCGGCTCTGCGCCATCGCGGCGCCGGGCGTCGGGCTGACGGCGGACACCCTGCTCGACCGCCTCCTCGACCCGGCGGTCAGGGTCGCCACGTCGACGCCCGGCAGCGACCCGTCCGGCGACTACACCTGGGCGATGTTCCGCAAGGCCGAGGCGCTCCGCCCCGGCGCCTACGCGGTGCTCGACCGGAAGGCGCTGCAGCTGGTCGGCGCGGCGAACAGCGCGCAGACGCTCGGCATGCCCGAGGACGCCAACGCCGCCGCCTGGCTGATCGGTCACGGCAAGGCGGACATGTTCCTGGGCTACTGCACCAGCGGCAAGGCGGCGCAGGCGGAGATGCCCGGCCTCGCCGTGATGCCGCTGCCCTGCGAGCTCGCGGTCGGCGCCGACTATGGTCTCACCGTGCTGAAGACGCCCCGCCGGAGGCCTATCGCCTGGCCCTGTTCATCCTGTCCCCCACCGGCCAGGCCATCCTGGCCGAATCAGGTTTCGAAGCGCCGACGGCGCCCTGATCCTCCGGCCAGAACTTCGAATCTGGTTTCGATTCGCCGTCCCGGAAGCCGGAACTCCCCCGGATTCGGCCTGGACCGCGAGACAGGCATCCGCGGTTTTCCGGATCTCGCCTGACGACAGTTTCCGGAGGCGACCTCGCAACATGAGGCCGGCGGCCGGGCATCGCATTTTAGAAAATTATCGAACAAGATTTCGGTATTCGCCTTTAAGTTTCACATCGAAATCTCTGTCTGGACACCGATAAAATCTTGTGTTGATTCATGATACGGTCATGATTTTGGCTATATGCCTGAGGGCACAAGGTTTCCCCGAAAATAAAGGAGTATTCAGCGATGCCGAATCTCATCCTGGGAGGACTGGGCGACGACATCCTCGTCGGCGGCACGGGCGATGATCTGATCATCGATCCCTGGGGCAACGACCGGATCAACGGCGACCTGGGCAACGACACCATCCTCGCGGGCGAAGGCAACGACGTCGCCAAGGGCGGCAGCGGCGACGACAACATCGATGCCGGCTCGGGCAACGATCTGGTCCGCGGCGACGACGGCAACGACACCCTCACGGGCAATCTCGGCGACGACACCGTCCATGGCGGTGACGGCGACGACCACGTCAACGGCGACCAGGGCAACGACACCCTTTATGGCGACGCCGGCAACGACTTCATCTTCGGCGGCCAGAACATCGATCACCTCTATGGCGGCGCCGGCAACGACCACCTCTTCGGCAGCGAGGGCAACGACGCCCTCTATGGCGGCCTGGGCGACGACGTCCTGGCCGGCGACAACGGCCGCAACACGCCGCGCACCGATGTCGGCGAAGGCAATGACAAGCTCTACGGCGATGCGGGCAACGACACCCTCATCTCCGGCGACGGCCGGGACTATCTGACCGGCGGCGCCGGCAACGACACCTTCCTGTTCCGGTTTCACGATCCGAAGTTCGGGTCGATCCAGGGCTACACCACGGTCACCGATTTCGACCCGGCGCACGACAAGTTCGCCTTCGACGCGGTCGGCATCGGCACCGACGGCGCCGGCGCGAACTTCGTCAACCACGCCAGCGCGGGGTCGGGTAGCGCGGTGGACACGTTCTACAGCGGTGCGGCCGCCGGCGCGAATGGCGAGCACGTCGCGGTGATCACCGACCAGGGCTTCACCTCGGCCGATGCCGTTGCCTCGGCGGTCTCCGGCGAGCAGGCCGGCGACATCCTGGTCTATTTCGACAGCAAGACCGACACGGCCAACCTGGCCTATGTCACCTCGGCCAACCACGCGGACACCTTCGTCCAGCTGTCGAACGTCCACAGCGTGGACGAGCTGGCCGCCCTGCACCTGACGGCGTCCGACTTCACCTACGTGTGAGCGGATCCGTCGGGAGCGCGCCCCGCCTCTCCCCGGCGGGGCGCTTCCTTTTTCGGCGACCTGCCGTCACCCCGGCGCGGCGCCCGGGGTGAGCCTCCTCCTCCGGGACGGTCGGGGCTATTCCCCGGCTGCGGCGAGCTTGTCCTGGGTTCGGGTCTCGAAGTCGCTGGCGTCGTGGCGCTCGTGCAACTGCTCCGAGGGGTCACCGGTGAAGCGGTTGACGATGCGGCCGCGCTTCACCGCCGGCCGGCCGTCGATCGCACGGGCCCAGCGCTGCACGTGCCTGTAGCTCTGCAGATCGAGGAACTCGTCCGCACGGGGATAGGACCGGCCCAGGGCCAAGCCCCCGAACCAGGGCCAGCAGGCCATGTCGGCGATGGTGTAGTCGCCGCCGGCGACATACTCGCTCTCGGCCAGGCGCCGGTCGAGCACGTCGAACAGGCGCTTGGCCTCCATCGAATAGCGGTTGATGGCATATTCGATCTTGACCGGGGCGTAGGCGAAGAAGTGGCCGAAGCCGCCGCCGAGGAACGGCGCGCTGCCCATCTGCCAGAACAGCCAGGACAGGCATTCGGCCCGCGCGGCGCCCGCGGTGGGCACGAAGGCCCCGAATTTCTCGGCGAGGTGGAGCAGGATCGCGCCGGATTCGAACACCCGCACCGGGGTCGGGCCGCTGCGGTCGACCAGCGCCGGGATCTTCGAGTTCGGGTTGATGTCGACGAAGCCGCTGCCGAACTGGTCGCCGTCGCCGATCCGGATCGGCCAGGCGTCGTATTCGGCGCCGCTGTGGCCGGCGGCCAGCAGCTCCTCGAACAGGATCGTGACCTTCTGGCCGTTCGGCGTGCCGAGCGAGTAGAGCTGGAACGGGTGGCGGCCGACCGGCAGATCCTTGTCGTGCGTCGGCCCCGCGATCGGGCGGTTGATGTTGGCGAACTGGCCGCCGCTCGCCTTGTCCCAGGTCCAGACCTTCGGCGGCACGTATTCGGACGAGCTGGTCATTCTCGATGCTCCTGGTGGGCGGAGAGGGAATCGCGGCGTTCGATAAGGATCCGACCCTAAACCGGGATTGTTTCAGAAAGAAGCAATTCCGTTGCCGTCGCGTTCACGTTTTGGCGCCGGCTTGTGCGCAGGGCGAGGGTGGCGCCCGGTCGGCGGCGGTGTAGCGCAGCAGCAGGCGCTGCAGCCGGCCGCGGCTGCCGTCGGCGGAGAAGTCGACCGCGGTCAGCGCCACCTGGGCCGAGGGAAAGCGCCACAGCCGCGTTACCAGCCCGGCCTCGACCACGCAGCTCTCGGCCGGCGGCCCCAGCCGGGCGTGCAGATCGTTGACGAAGGATTGCAGCTCCGACGGGCCCGGGATCGGCGAGCGGCGCTCGAACAGGATCTGGACCAGGCGGCCATCCTGGCGCGACAGCTCCGGCACCAGGTCGAAGGCGATGCCGCTGACCACGACGTCGCGGACCATGCGTTCGGCATAGAGCGGTCCGAAATCCCAGGGCGGCGACAGCGGCACCGCCTGCGGCAGGGCGGCCCGGACCTGGGCCGCGGTCATGCCCCAGTTCAGCCCGTCCCAGCCTCGGATGTCGGTGTCGGCGGCGATGGCGGAGGATGCGAGAAGAAAGCAAGCCAGGGCCGGCGCGACAGCCAGGCCGAGGCGGCGGCGACTCATCCCCGGTGCACCACATGCGGCCGCGGCCCGTCGATCCGCGGCCAGCGCAGGAAGGCGATGACCCAGAGCACGACGAGGTCGAGATAGGGCACCAGCAGCAGGATCGACCACAGCGGCGTCACCCGCGCCTTGACCAGGGCATAGGCGGCGAAGCTCATCAGCAGCACGATGTAGATGCCGATGACGAGGTTGGCGCCCCAATGCGGCAGCGCCGCCATCCAGCCGGGGCCGTAGAGCGAGGACAGGCCCTCCAGCACGTTGCTCACCGCTTCGCCTCCCCGGCCTGGACGATCGCGGGCCAGCGCCGGAACAGCAGCACGGCGAAGACCAGCATCACCCCGACATGCGGCACCAGGGCCAGCAGCGCCCAGCCGCGCGAGAGGCCGGCGCGGCCGAGCATGCGGGCCAGCGCCGGCATGGCCAGGAGGGCGAAGAGCAGCGCCCAGGCGCCCGGGGTGCGGAAGAACTCGGCGAGGGTCATGCGCGGCGGATCAGTGCACCGCCGCCGTGGCGGCGGCGCGTTCCGTGGCGCGCCGGCGCACGCTGTCCGACTTCAGCTGGCCGCAGGCGGCGAGGATGTCGCTGCCGCGCGGCGTCCGGATCGGGCTGGCATAGCCGGCCTCCATCAGGATGTCGGCGAAGCGCTCGATCGCCTCCGGCGTCGAGCATTCGAAGGGCGCGCCCGGCCAGGGATTGAAGGGGATCAGGTTCATCTTCGCCGGGATGCCCTTGAGGATGCGCACCAGCTCGCGCGCATCGGCCGGGGTGTCGTTGACGCCCTTCAGCATCACATATTCGAAGGTGATGCGACGGGCGTTGTTGACGCCGGGATATTCGCGGCAGGCGTCCAGCAGCTCCTTCACCGGATACTTCTTGTTGATCGGCACGATCTGGTCGCGCAGCTCGTCCGTCACCGCATGCAGCGACACCGCCAGGTTCACCCCCAGCTCCTCGCCGCAGCGCTTCATCATCGGCACCACGCCGGCGGTCGACAGGGTGATGCGGCGGCGCGACAGGGCGATGCCCTCCGGGTCCATCACCAGCTTCAGCGCGCGCTTGACGTTCTCGAAATTGTACAGCGGCTCGCCCATCCCCATCATGACGATGTTGGTGAGCTGCCGATCCTCCCCTTCCCGTCCCCAATCCTCGAGGATGTCGCGGGCCAGCATGACCTGGCCGACGATCTCCGCCGCCTCCAGGTTCCGCACCAGGCGCTGGGTGCCGGTGTGGCAGAACTTGCAGGTCAGGGTGCAGCCGACCTGGGAGGAGACGCAGAGCGTGCCGCGGTCCTCCTCGGGGATATGCACCGACTCGATCTCCTGCCCGTCTTCCATCCGGGCGAGCCACTTCCGGGTGCCGTCGAAGGATTGCTGCTGCCGCACCACCTGCAGCCGGTCGAGCGCGAAGCCGTCCGCCAGCTTGGCGCGCAGGCCCTTGGCCAGGTCGCTCATCGCCTGGAAATCGGTGGCACCGCGCTTGTAGATCCAGCCGAACAGCTGGCGCGCCCGGAACGCCGGCTCGCCCAGCCCCGCCAGCGTCTCCGCCAGCTCGGCGCGGTCGAGCCCGACCAGGTTGATGCGGCCGTCGGCGCGGGGCGCGGGCGGCGCGAAGGTGGTGGCGTGCGTTTCGATACCCATGGGACCTCCGGAAGGCCCTGAAATGGCAACGGCCCCTCCCCAAGGGAAGAGGCCGTGCCGTTTTACATCAACGGCAACAGTCTGACGACTGCGGGAGCCAGAATGCCGCGGTCAGGCGCCGCAGGCTTTGTTGATCTCGGCCAGCGCCGCCGAGATGCCGGCGAGCGAGAAGGTGTAGCTGGTGCCGGTGCCGCGCGAGGAGCTGGCCTTGACGGTCATGGTCGAGCCGCCCTTCATCGCGTTGACCAGCGCGTCGTCGGCCGCGGCGTCGCGCGACCAGGCGGTGTTGCCGTCGGTGAACAGCTGGAAGTTCTTGCCGCCGATCGTCGCCGTCACGTCGCTGCCCTGCTTCAGCGTATAGCCGACCTGCAGGCTGACGACGTTCTTCTGCTTCTCCGCCGGGCGGTTGGTCACCAGGATGAAGACGTCGCCGTGGCGGACATTGGCCGGCTCGGCTTTGGTCGGCTTGGTGGCGATGTAGCAGGCCTTGCTGCCGTTCTCGGTGAACTGGAAGGCGTGCCAGTCGCGGCTGGAGGAGATGTACTGCACGTTCTGCGCCGAGGCCGCGCCCGGCGCGGCAATGCCGGCCGCGACGGCGAGGCCGGTCACGGCACCGAGGACAAGTTTGCGACGACGGTTGGTCAGCATAGCGCCACTCTGATTCGGGGTTGCAAGGCTGGACGACGCGGCCCGAGGCGACCCCACGACATACATGGATTTGCCCCGCACGGGAACCACCGGAACGCATGCGGGAATAACATCGTGTCCTATCCGAAACCGGACGGGGTCGCGGCCGCGGCGGGGCGCAACGCCTGCCGCCGCTCGCCGTCAGCCTGCGACCCGGGCGCTGAAGCCGGCCTTGTCGATCGCCGCCGCCACGGCAGCCGCATCCGGCGCCGCCTCCGGCGGCGACACCGTGACCCGGCCGCGAGTCAGATCGACCGCGACCTCGGCCTCCGGCGCCACCTTGCGCACCGCCCGCTTCACCGCCTCGGCGCAGCCGCCGCAGCTCATGCCCTCGACCTGGAATTCCATTCCGTCCTCCTGGGATTCTTCCTTGAGATAGGGATTCCAGCGACAGGAAGGTCAAGCCGGGAGAGACGAGACCGTCCGGGATCGTCGGCAGGCCCGCGGCCGCGGACCGGGGCATCGGCGGGAGACGGCGGCGGGACCGGCAGCTGCGAGCTCAGATCGCCCCGGTGCCGCGCCAGCCGGTCAGCGCGCCCTCGTCTTCCAGGAGGTGCAGACGCTGGGCCGCGACCCGGCCGAACTCCAGCACCAGCGCCTTGCGCCGTGGCGGCGCCAGGCGGTGCTCCTGCGGCGGCCGCAGCAGCACCGCGTCGAAGCCGTCGGCGACGATCAGTCCGCATTCGGGCCCGATCAGCTCCTGCGGGAAATCCTCCGGCACGGCGAAGCAGAACCGGTCGCAATAGGCGGCGTAGTTCGGCCATTTCCGATCGCCCCGGAAATCGGCGATCGAGACCTTGATTTCGACCAGGGTGATGCCGCCCGCGCCGTCGACCGCGAAGACGTCGGCCCGGCGCCCGTCCGGCAGCCCGAACTCCGGCAGGCTGGCATGGCCGGCGGCGGCGAACCAGCGGCGGACGCCGCGCGTGACCTGTGCCGTGCGCAGCCTGGCCAGGGACTCGATGTTGCTTCTTTGTTCCATGCAACCCGATCCTAGCGCCCGTCCCCGCCCGCCGCCAGAGGCAAAAGGATCGGTCGCGAAATGGTCAGAATTTTGCCGTGCCCATTACGGAATCGGTCGAGACAGTGACCTTGGTCTGTGCAAGAGTTACAAAGCCTGGAATGAATTAATCAATTACGGGTTCTTAAGGGGATTCAGTTCGCTTTCCGGTAGCGGAGCGCTCTGCTTCTCGACCAGAATATAGCGGTCGGCTCGGGGCATGGCGCCGGGGCGGCCGACGAAGGGATAATGACGATATGGCGAAGATCGAATCGACACCGCCGAGCGCCGCCCGCCGGGCCCTGCAATCGGTCAAGCCCTGGTTCCTGGTGGCGGCGGGCTTCAGCTTCGCCACCAATCTCCTGGTCATGGTGTCGCCGCTCTATTCCTACCAGCTGTTCGACCGGGTGCTGGGCAGCGCCCATGTCGAGACGCTGGTGTTCCTGACCCTGATCGCCGGCTTCGCCTTCGTGATCCTCGGCTGGCTGGACGGCTTGCGCTCCGCCCTCCTCGCCCGGATCGGCACCCGGTTCGAGCGCCAGCTCGCCGGCACCCTGGTCGAGACCGGGGTCAACGGCGCGGTGACCGGCGCCCCGGTCGGCGGCCAGGCGCTGCGCGACCTGTCGCAGATCCGCAGCTTCATCGGCGGCCCCGCGATCGGGCCGCTGTTCGACGCCCCTTGGGCGCCGATCTTCATCATCGTCATGTTCCTGCTGCATTGGGCGCTCGGCGTGACGGCGCTGCTCAGCGGCGTCGTCCTGTTCGGCCTCGCCCTGGCCAACGAGAAGATGCTGCGCGGCCCGACCACCGAGGCGAACAAGCTGCAGGTCACCGCCCAGCGCCAGGCCGAGGGCGCGATCCGCAGCGCCGAGACGGTGCGCGCCATGGGCATGCTGCCGGCGCTGATGGTGCGCTGGCGCCGCGACGCCGAGGCGGCGCTGCAGGGGCAGGAGCGCGGCGCCGACCTGTCGGCGATCATCAGCGGCTGCTCGAAATTCGTCCGCATCTTCGTGCAGAGCCTGGTGATGGGCGTCGGCGCCTATCTGCTGCTGCACGGCGAGCTGACCTCCGGCGGCATGATCGCCGGCTCGATGCTGCTGTCGCGGGCGCTGGCCCCGATCGAGCAGGCGATCGGCTCCTGGCGCCAGTTCATCAGCGCCCGCCAGTCCTACCAGTCGATCGAGAAGATCCTGACCGCGCTGCCGAAGCGGCAGGACGGGCTGACCTTGCCGCCGCCCAGCGGCGCGGTGCAGGTCGACCGGCTCGTTTTCCTGGCCCCGCAGGGCAAGACCCCGATCATCAAGCGGGTCAGCTTCGAGATCGGCGCCGGCGAGGTGCTGGGCGTCGTCGGCCCCTCCGCTTCGGGCAAGAGCACGTTGTGCCGCCTGCTGGTCGGCATCTATCCGGCCAATGACGGCGCGGTGCGCCTCGACGGCGCCGACCTGGCGCAATGGGCGCCGGAGACGCTGGGGCCGCATCTCGGCTACCTGCCGCAGGCGGTCGACGTCTTCCCCGGCACCGTCGCCGAGAACATCGCCCGCATGGGCGCCGTCGACTCCGAGGCGGTGGTGGCGGCGGCGCAGCTGGCCGGCGTGCACGACATGATCGTCCGCCTGCCGCAGGGCTACGACACCCCCATCGGCGACGGCGGCGTGATGCTGTCCGGCGGCCAGCGCCAGCGCGTCGGCCTGGCCCGCGCCGTGTTCGGCAACCCCAAGCTGGTGGTGCTGGACGAACCCAACTCCAACCTCGACGCGGATGGCGAGGCCGCGCTGATGGGCACGATCGCCGCGCTGAAGGCGCGCGGCACCACGGTCGTGATCGTCGCGCACCGTCCGCAGATCCTCGCCGATGCCGACCGCCTCCTGGTCATGCGCGACGGCGAGATCGCGCTTCTCGGGCCGCGGGCCGAGGTTCTGGCCCGCATCGCAGGACCACGTCCCGCCGAGACCACACCGGCGCCAAAGGGAACTTCGGAAAATGTCGCTTACCCCTCAGGAGCCTGGACAGCCACAGCCTCCGGCCGCCCCCAGCAGCCCCCCGCAGCCCGCTCGGCCGGATGAGCCGGCGGTGGTGCTGAAGCGCGACACGTCCGGCCCGGGCCCGATCGGCGGTGCGGTGACCGCCGGCCTGGCGGC
>Ga0182749_1001999_pt1 | contig 15360 bp, 9 predicted proteins | sample eDN3rd37CKraftMG_FD_128875 | JGI IMG/M metagenome (GOLD analysis project Ga0182749, IMG submission 128875) | Enriched Miracle-Growth compost microbial communities from Emeryville, California, USA - eDNA 3rd pass 37_C Kraft MG (version 2) (version 2) ...
GCAATGGCCTGCTTCGCTACGCCCTACGGGCTCCGCTACGCAGGCCATTGCTTCAACCGCGCTCATGCGCAACAAAACCGCCCGGCTCTAATCCCAGCTGGAGGAATGCTGGGGGTCACGTCAACTATGCTGAAAACTAGCAGAATTTCGCCATTTTGGCGATACTCTTAGCTACGTCCGGGAATGAGTTGATGGTGCCAGGAGAGGAACCGCAGAGCCGCAATATCTAGTTGATATAATTAGACAATTACGATGGGGAGATCATGTATGCCCCCATTCATGCCCCCTGTGCCACTTTGTGGCTTGGGTTCGACGATCAGTTTCGCGGATGAGAGAGCCGTTGACCAGCCCTAATCCGCGCCGAACAAATCGGGGCTGTTATCGCCTTTGCGCCGAACGCGATCATACACCTCCCGCGCCAGATGCTCTAGCGCCGCCGAGCGGAATTGCTTGTCGCTCATCACGCGGTTGAAGATTTCGTCATTGCCCTCCATTCGCTGGATGAACAGATCATCCAGCACGCGGCTGAAGTAGGCGGCGAAGTTGGCTTCGTTGTTCGCCTTTGCCGCTTCAACGATCTTCTCATCCCTCTCGGCGGTGGCGCGTACCTGATCGAAGAAAAGCTGGTCGGCCTCGGTGAAGTCCGTCCCAAAGCGCTCGTTCAGCTTTTCCACCAAGCTCGACAAGGCAACCTCGGCATCCTTCTCGCGCGCGGTGCCAACATCGGTCGGCCCCTTGAGCGGGTCAGCCTCGCCTTCGGAAAGATCGATCGTGCCTTCGCCCACCTGCTGAAGCCGGAAAAATTTAAGTGCAACGTCATCGTCCAACGTGAATTTGGTGCCGTCACCCGGCTGGGGCAGCTTGGGCGAGAGATTGCGGAGGAAGGCATAAAGCTGCTCAAGCCCCGCATCGAAGTAAGGCATGATCTGCGAGAGGAAGGCGTAGAGGTTGCGGAACGCAGTAAGCTGCCCGCGAAAATCATCCTGAACGCTCTCTTCCAACTGCTCGAACCGATCAACGCAACGGTCGAGTACCGCATTCATAAGGCGATGATCCTGCCCGCTTGGATCGCGTTTGGGCTTGAACCAGATTTCGGAAAACTCGCGCACGTCATCCGGCGTGAACACCGCTGGCTGCAACAGCTTGTGGTGCAGTTCGTTAAGCTTCTGCGGATCGGCGTTTTCGCCAACTGGGGTCGTCTCGTAATAGGGCTTGAAAGCCGTGTAGACGTCGCCCTCCTCGTTCTTGAAATCGAGAACGAATGTGCGCGTCTTGCCGGGCGCCGTGCGATTGAGGCGCGAGAGGGTCTGCACGGCTTGCACGCCCGCCAGCTTCTTCACGACATACATGGTCTGCAACAGCGGCTGGTCGAAGCCGGTCTGATATTTCTCCGCGACGATGAGAACGCGATAATCCTCGCCCGCGAAACGCTCGGGCAGTTCCTTCTCCGGCAGCCCGTCATTCATACCGACCTCGGTGAAGGCAGATCCGGGATCGTCCGGGTCTTCAACGGTGCCGGAGAAAGCGACCAGCGCGCGGATGCCCTGATACCCCTTGTCCTTGATGTAGCGATCAAAGGCCTGCTTATATTTGACGGCGGAGAGGCGCGAGCCGGTGACAACCATCGCCTTCGCCCGCCCGCCCAACTCGTGCATCACCTTCAGCCGGAAATGCTCGATGATGACGGCAACCACCTGCTCGATGTTGACTGGATGCAGTTCAAGGAACTGCCCCAACGCCTTCGCCGCCTGCTTCTTCGGCACGTCCGGGTCATTCTCGACCTGCTTCACCAGTCCGAAGAAGCGCTTATAGGTCGTGTAGTTTTGCAGCACGTCGAGAATGAAGCCCTCCTCGATCGCCTGTCGCATCGTATATTCATGGAACGGCGAAGCGCCGGACGGCCCCGGTTCGTCGAACACCGCCTTTGTCTTGAACTTCGGCGTCGCGGTGAAGGCGAAGAAGCTAAGGTTGGGTTGGCGCGCGCGCTGCAACATCTCCTGCATGATGCGCGCCTTGGCTTCTTCGGAAAGCTCGTCGTCCTCTTCCTCGCCCAACTGATCGGCGATGGCGTCGGCGATGCCGTCCTTGTTGAGGATGCCCTTGAGCGCCGCGACCGTCTCTCCCGATTGACTGCTGTGCGCCTCGTCCACGATCACTGCGAAGCGCTTTTCGCGCGTATCGATGGCGACGCCTTCGCCCTTAGCCTCCAGCGTCCTGATCGCCTGCGAGATGAAGGGGAATTTCTGGATGGTTGAAATGATGATCGGCGTGCCCCTGGCCAGCGCCTTCGCAAGCTGCTGCGTGTTCTCGTCGATTTTCTCGACCACGCCGGTCTTGTGCTCGAACTGATAGATCGTGTTCTGCAACTGCTGATCGAGAACGCGGCGATCGGTGATGACGATGACCGAGTGAAACACCTTGGCGTCATCGGCATCGTGCAGCGAGGCCAGCCGGTGCGCCAACCACGCGATGCTGTTCGATTTGCCTGACCCGGCGGAATGCTGGATCAGGTAATTGCGCCCCGATCCGTTCGCCCGCGCATGGCCGACCAGCCGCCGCACCACGTCTAGCTGGTGATAGCGCGGGAAGATCATCGCTTCCTTGCGGATGATGCGATGGCCGCTGGTCGTCTCAACCCGGCGCTCGGTAACGTCGAGGTGCATGAAGCGTTGCAGAATATCGAGCAAGCTGTCCCGCGCCAGCACCTCATCCCACAGGTAATGCGTCCGCCAGTTGCCTTCGGCCGGGGGATTGCCCGCGCCGTGATTGTGGCCGCGATTGAAGGGGAGGAAATAGGTATCCGCGCCCTTCAGTTCGGTCGCCATCCACGCCTCATCCGGGTCCACCGCGAAATGCACCAGCGCCCGCTCCTTAAAGCGGAACAGCAGATCGCGCCCGTCGCGGTCGGTCATATATTGCTTGCGGGCATTCTCGGCGCGCTGGCCGGTGAGCGGGTTCTTCAGTTCAACGGTAACGACGGGCAGGCCGTTGACCGCCAGCACGACGTCAATGATGCACTTGCGCTTCTGCCCATCCGGGCGCTTCAGCGCGTCTGAGAGAAATTCCACCTGCCGGGTAATGGTCAAGCGGTTGGCGGCATAGCGGGCCGCTGCTTCCGGGTTCATGCCCGAATTGGGCTGGAAATAGGCAAGGCGCAGTTCCTTACCATAGCATTTGAAGCCGTGACGCAGCACGCCGAGCGCGCCCTTGCTCGCCAGTTCCTTGGTCAGGCTGTCGATAATGGTGGCGGCGCTACGCTCTTTCAGCATCGCCTCAAGCTGATCCCAGCGCGCGGGCTGGCTCGCGCGGATGAAGGCGATCACTTCATCCGGGAACAGGGCGGAAGCCGGGTCGAAGCCCTTAGGGTCGCCCTTGGCATAGCCGCCGCTCGCGATTAGGCCGTGTTCGATCGCGGTCTCAAAGGCATATTCGGTGTGGTTCGGCATAGCTTCTCAAACCGTCCTGACCGAAGTGTTGTCGAGCGTTTCGAGCGTCAAATCGGCAAGCGCATCGTAGTGGTAATGGCGTATCGACGGATCGCGCGCCAAATATCTCCCGGCGGCATCAAGGTATGCCCCCGGATTTTCGTTTTCCGTAAAGACAAACTTGCGGATTTTTATGCCCCTGTCATCCCCGGTATACTGGTTGATGACCTTGCGAAGGCAGGCGCACCAATGCGCCCCTGATTTGAGTTGATCGATAATCGAAGTCGCATCAAGGCTCTTGGTCTTGAACTCGATCAAGTAGGCATTGATCGCGCGGCGGTAGCACTGGAACACGATAAAATCGCACCGCTTTGACCACTCCTTGCCGTTGTCATCGAGAAAGTGAAACAGGCGGTCTTTGCGCCCATCTAGCTTGATCGCAAAAGCCCGTCCCTTGAAAGGCAGAGTGACCTTGCGGGTCGCCTTCTTTGTTGAGCCAGCCGGAAAGTATTTCTCTGTCAGCGTGATCGTGCCGCTGGCCCCGTCATCGATGATATAATCATCGGATAGATAGGCGCGCAGATGATCGAAGTAGCTACCGGCATCAAGGCTCATTGCAGCCCCTCGATCTGGCCGGTGACGGCGGACGTGATCAAAGCGGAGCGGTACTCCGCATAATGAATCAAACTCTCGTTCACACGGTTCTTCAGCGAGTCGAGCTGCCGCTTTGGTTTTGCCTTGGCCTGCGAGCGCCATGACCAAAGCGCCGCGAGGCATCCATTTGGCGCTCGAATTGGCGAAACCCTCCTCAGTGATAAAGTCAGAGGGTTCGCGGATTACACCTTGATTGACCGACCCTGAGTTCAGCCATGGGATTGTGCCATCATTCCAATAATAAGAGATGTTCTTGTCTGGCGTGCCGCCCGCGTATCGACGAGAGAGCCACCTGACAGGCACAACCTTCCAACGATCGGGCAGCGCTTGACCGTTTAGAATTGTCTGAGACGGTCTCAAGCCACCAGCCCCTTGAGCAGATCAGCAATCTCGCCTTCCAGCGACTGAATTTCGGTCTCGATCTCGGCCAGCGGGCGCGGGGGCTTGTAAACGTAGAAATACCGGTTGATCGGGATTTCGTAGCCCACCTTGGTCTTGGCATAGTCAATCCAGGCATCGGACACATGGGGCAGCACTTCGGCGGCCATATAGGCATCGATCGCGCTGCGCATCGCCGCCACCAGATCGTCATTGGGCATGTCCGGCCCGAAGGCCATCGGCAGGGGCAGCGCGGTGCCGGGGGGCAGCGGGATATTCTCGGTGTCGCGCAATTCGCTGTCCGGCTCGGGCCGGTCCTTGCTGTCGCGGCAAATCTCCGCCTTGGGATCGCGCTCGCCCAGCGCGGCGAAGATCGCCTTCTTGATCGACGCGGGCAGCTTCCGCTTTGCCTTCTTCGCGGCGGCTTCGAGATCGGCCTCGAAACGGTCGCGGTCCATATAGCGCCCATTCCCTGCCAGCGTCGCGAGCAGGTCGCGAATCGCCTGCTGCTCTTCGCGCCCAGCCGCTTCCTCAGCTTCCGCCGCGTTGGCGTTCTTGCGCTTCTTGGAGACAGCCAGATTGATGAAGGCGGACTGTTCATCCAGCCGCGCGATCCGTTCCGGCGTCGCTTCCAGATTGAGCCGCAGGGGCCGCTCGACCGTGACCTTGAGAAAGCCGAACTCGCGATTGTCGAAGATGCGGGACACAACCCGCTCCTCCTGCCCGCCGTTGATGCCCACAACCTCCGTCTCGCCGTCGCGGAAATTACCGTAAATCTCGGTCAGGCGGGCGATATGGGCATCGCTCAATTCGTTGCGCTTGTTGTTGAGGCTCTTCTTCATCTTGTCGAAGAAGCGGGTGCCATCGATCAACTGCACCTTGCCCCGCCGCTCCGCCGCCTTGCGATTGGTGACAAGCCAGACATAGGTGAAAATGCCGGTGTTGTAGAAAAGCTGGTCCGGCAGCGCGACGATCGCATCCAGCCAGTCATTCTCGATGATCCAGCGCCGGATATTGCTGGGGCCGGACCCGGCATCGCCGCTGAACAGGGGGGAGCCGTTGAAGATGATCGCGATCTTCGATCCTTCGCCGCCCTGTTCTGGCGCGTCCTTCATCTTGGAAATCATGTGCTGAAGGAACAGCAATGAACCATCGTTGATCGCGGGCAGCCCCGCGCCGAAGCGGCCCGAGAAGCCCAGCTCATCGGCTTCCTTGGCGACAACCTTTTGCTGGTCCTTCCACTCAACGCCGAAGGGCGGGTTTGCGAGCATGTAGTGGAACTGGCGGCCCGCGAAGCCATCAGAGGTCTTGCCGTCGCCCAGCGTATCGCCGAGCACGATATGATCGGTTTCCTCATCCTTGATGAGCATGTCCGAGCAGCAGATCGCCCAAGACTCGTCATTATATTCCTGACCGTAGAGGCCAAGGTTGGCGGCGTTGTTCCCGGCGCGGATCGTCTCTTCGGATACGGAGAGCATACCGCCAGTGCCGCAGGCGGGATCGTAAATCTCACGATAGACACCGGGTTTATAGACGTCCTCCTCGCCGGTATAGACGAGGTGCGTCATCAGCCGGATCACCTCGCGCGGAGTGAAGTGATCGCCCGCCTCCTCATTCGCCTGCTCGTTGAAGCGCATGACCAGATGCTCGAAGATGTAACCCATCTCAATGTTGCTGATCTTATCCGGGTGCAGGTCCACCTCGGTCATCGCCTTCACGATGGCGAAGAGGCGGTTACTGGAATCGAGCTTTTCGATCTGGTCGCCGAACTTGAACTTCTCGAAAATGCGCCGCGCCGTGTCGGAAAAGCCGTTGATATAGGCGACAAGGTTGGGCGCAATATTCTCGCTGTCGCCCAGCAGCTTCTGAAAGGTGAAGGGGCTGACGTTGTAGAGCGGCTGTTGGCGCTTCTCATCCACAATGCGGGTGAGAAGGCGGGGAATGGCATTCTCCGGCGTGTTCGCGGCAATGAGCTGCGCGTTCTTGGCCAGCACCGCATCCTTGGTCGGCTCAAGCACGCAATCGAGGCGGCGCAGCACGACCATGGGCAGCATGACCAGCCGGTATTGCGGTGGTCGATACGGCCCCCGCAGCCGGTTTGCTATCTCCCAGATTTTGCCCGCGATTTCCTTGTGACGTTCGGTAAGCAACGCTGTTCCCCTCTGCTGCGCTGCTAGATGCCACCAGCGACCGGGCTAGTCAGCAAAAAGATCGAGGCGAGGGAAGAACGGCCCTGACCATCCGGCATGGCCATCCTTTCCTTCCGATCCCACAAAAGAAAGAATACTGCCGTTACTTTTCTTTTGAACGCATCCCGATTCTGCAAAAGCCCGGCGCGGGGTCGAGGCAGTAATATCCATGCGCGGCGCCCCTGAAGGGCGCACGTCATATATAATAGGGGGTGTGTGACGCCCGCACCTACCCGCAAATATTTCAAAGGGTTGGGGAACAGTGTCCCGCATGGTCACGGGAGTTTCCCGCAGCAGGTCGCCCGCAATGATTTCAGGGGGGTGTCGATTAGCTGTCATCGCCTCGCGCGAGGCCACCCGCAGCGATGGAGGCCACCTCTCGTAGCCCCACGACTGGCTTGCGGTCGGCTCCTTTCCAAAGTTCAGCCCGCTCGATCCTGCCCGCCTTCCATAGGCGATCAAGGGCTGCCCGCAGGCGCTCTTTTCCGATCCCGTCGCTTTCCGTCATTTGGGCAAACACACTGGGCGCATAATTGGCGGCGCTGCGTTCGCTGACGGCCCGCTTCTGTCGGGCGCGTTCTCTCAGACACGCAAGAAAACGCGCGTCGTCTTGCCTCGCGATCATGGCTTGGGCTGCCGCCTTGCCAATGTCAGGCGGGGCATCTTCGGCATGAACGAACGCCCAGTTGACGAAGAAAAAGCGAATCGCCTGATCCGCGCGGCTGTAGTTGGCCTTGCTGATCGTCAGCGTGCGAAGCCCCGTTTCCGCATCGTGGTCGAGCGTGATCTGCGACCGCACGGCGTTTTGCCATGCGGTCGAGCCGGAATACTGATTCCCGGCTTTATAGCCTTGGCTGTGCTGCTTATTTGGGTGCCCCAGCAAGACGATGGCCGTGCCCGTCTCACCGGCAAGGCGGTTGAGGGCATTGAGAAAGCGCGTCACGTCGCCCCTGTCATTCTCGTTGCCGGTGAACAGGTGGGCCACGTTGTCGAGGAAGACCAACTTCGCGCCGGTTTGCGCTATCAGGGCCGCGAGTCGGTCGTATGCCCGAGCCAATGCGAAAAAGCCGCCCTTGGCGAACGTGCATAGCTCCACGTCCAATACGCCACGCAGGCTGACCAGATGGAGCCTGCCCGCCAAGCTCTCCATCGGCACATTGAGCGCCGTGCAGATGTGAGCCTGCCGCCAGTGCAACTGGCCTCTGTCATCCTCGCAGGTCAGGTAGATTGTATTCGCTTGCTCGAACTCAAGGCGAAGCGTTGAGACGCCTGCCGCCACCGCCGTTGCCAGTTGCTGAGCAAGTAGGGACTTGCCCGCGCTGCCGGGGCCGGTAAACAGCGTCACTTCTCCGGCAGGTGCAAAGCCGGGAATGATAAACAGTTTCGGCTGTGGCTCGACCTGCGAGAGCGCCACGAGATCGAGTGTGGTGAAAGCCTCCGGGGCATTGTCCTGTCCAGCTTCGGGTGGCGTGGCACTCGTGCGGCTGGTTATAGGTGAACCGTGAAGTGCGCGCGGCTGTAGAAAGCCTTTTTCGCGCGCGCTGCGGAGCGTCGCTTCGATCTCGCGCGCATCCAAGCCGATCTGGAAAGCGATCTCCCGTAACTGGCCCTCCACTGGCGGCCACTCGAACCTGTACCCAGCCGCCAGTTGGGCAAGCGCGAAAGCCGATTTGTTCAGTTGATCGTTGCGCTCGCCCTGCTTCGCCCGTTTGAGCGAGTAGAGTTCAGCATCAATCGCACGCTGCCAGTAGGCATCCACACCCGTACCCGCAAGCAGCCGGACTGGCTCGGTCGGCTGGGCCACGTCTGGGGTGGCAGGCCCGGACGATGCGAGACGGGTAAGGAGCCAGTGGGGCATCGGCGCAAGCGCCGTAACGTCGGGGCTGTCGATCCACTCATATCGCGCGCCGCTGGGGTGCTCGCTACCGGGTGCGATGACATAGCCCCCATCGCCCCGAATGTCCGCGCCCGGAAAGATGCCCGCACGATTCTTGATCGCCCCGCCCGGGTGGCGAAAATAGACATGGCGGCCCTTGCCGGTTTTGGCCATCACCGTTTCAGGTAGACCCAGCCGTTCAGCCTCGCGAATGGCTGCATCGCTATCGAGATCAAGGACGACAAGCTCGGAAACCACGCCCGTGCAGATGGCGACGTTTGAGGGGCGCTGTGCCCATTGCTTGACCCGTTCCAGCGCAGGCGCTGCGGTTTGGTAGATGCGCCATGAAATGGAAGGGCGCTTCTCTTTGACCGGGACAGGGAAACAGCTCCACCCCTGCTGAAAGGGAATGCGCCACATAGACGGGAGAAAACCGCCTTCGCGCAAGAAGGGATTGGGCGGTATCTTAGCCATGCCCGAGCCGTGTCGATTTTCCCGCTGGATTCCACACGTTGATGATCGTGCGGGGCGAGGGCAGGGTGTCGCGCGTCAACGCATTCACAGGGCGGTTTGCGGGGAAAATAGGGCGGGATTGATGCACATCCCTCCCGCGCGATTGCGAGCGCACGGGTCAGGCTTCCCCACCGATCAGCGCGCAGAGGCTTTCGGCAGAAATGATCGTGCGGCGGCCTACATGCGTCGCCTTCAGACGACCGGCGGCGATATGGCCATAAATCGTCGTGCGTCCCAGACTTGAGACGCGGCAGGCTTCCTTGATCGAGTAGCCCAGTCGGGGCGCTTCGGATTGGGGGAATAGCATTGGTGTCGCTCCAGCAAGGTCACAGACGGGATTGTCTGGACGTTGCGGGCGGCACAGGTATGGAAGCGGACGGGCACGAAAAATCCGCCACGAAATGCCCACGAAACTTTTATTTCGTGGCGTTCTTCGCCTTGTTGTAGGTGTCCCGAATGCGGTTTTCGATCGTTCCCTGCTTGGGAGCTTGCCGATCTGGGTATTGCGAGCAAAACCAAACGTGAAGGACGCGCGCTTGCGCTTTGAGTGACGGCTCCAGCTTGCCCGCCGCTATGAGGCGTTCCAGCTCGTGAAAATATTTGGCTCTCCCTAGTTCTGGGCGCCCGGGGTCGCCTGTCCTTTCCATCGCCATGGCATCCGCCGCGATAGCGCCAATTTGCTCAACGGACGCCTGATCGAAGCAAAGCTCGCGGATTTCGCCGACAAAGGTTATCTGCGAGGGTGTAGATAGCCGGAAGGAAAAATGCCCATCGTGCCAGTTGGCGCTGGCCCCAGCCGCCGGGTCTCTGAAGTTCTCCCAGAACTCCGGCGGAACGAAAACATATTCCCCTTCGTGCTGCACATCCATCGAAATGGAGGTGCCATTGCCGCCGGCATCAAGCTCGCAATAGTGGAAGTCGCTCGGCCGCCCATCTCCCGCTTCAAACGCTGAAGTCAGGCATCCCTTTGGGCAGGAATGCAAGCGGCCGCTAGCCAAGCCGCCAATGATGGCTGTCTTCGCCTCATCGCGCGCCGACACAGTATCCAGCTTCTTCGTCGCAGCGAAGCGGGATGCAATCAATTCAAGGGCGTGGGCTGCTGGTATCCACATGTCATCACTCATGCCGGACTTGTTATCCCGATGCTTATGGTCGGGGAACCCGTATACCTCAGGGATGCGCCGTTTGTTGCGGAGCTGGCGGTATCGACGAAGCGCGGCTTCAGAAAGGCAGCTTGGTCTCAGTCGCCAGCAGCGACATACCTCTGAGAGTTTTCCTGACAGTGGGCCTTTACCCTCGCGAGCCAGCTATCGAACCAAACCCAAGTGTTCTGGTAGTCGCCTACTTTGCCAAAGCCCTTATCGGGGTTTTTGGCGTCAAGCTCCTTCCATAGTGCTGTGTGATGCGCTTGGTTGAAGCGTGGGAACCCGTCCGCCTGCATTGCCGCGATCACCTGCCCGGCTGTGTATCGGGGTTTGTCGACTTCCTTCAACAGGACCGAGTTGATCGCCTTGGCCTCATCCGAGGCCGGATCGATGAACTCCACGGCGAGGTCTGCCTTGCTGGCCTTGCTGCCCAGTTTGGGCACGAAGGCGACACGATAGGAAAAAGCCGGGTCGCTTAGCTCCTCATCGCTCATGTTGGCGTGAAAGGTATCCATTCGAGATGCTATCGCCGCAGGAAGAGCCGTCGCCTTTTTGAGCCCCGTCGCTTGGGCGGCGTCAAACGTGACGAATTGCAGCGCAATGGGAAGCCGGCGCTCAAGGCCAAATTGCGCCCCAAACCAAGACCGGATCGCCTCATTGAAGTTTATGCAGCACGCCTGCATGAGCGGTCCGAGCGCATCATCAACCCTATCGGTCGAGCGGTGTTCAATCTCGTGGCGTATCTCCAACAGGAGTTGGAGATTCTGGCAGGTGCCCTTGGTGACGGGAATCTTGTTGTTCTTGAGGCATTTGGTCAAATCCCAATAGGCTTCGGCACCGCTCGGCAACTTCTTGACCTCACCACCCTGCTTGTAGCGATAGTCAATGCCTTCCCGCTTGAACCAAGCATGACAGAGGTAGGTCCATGCGATCATGGCAGTCGTTATGAATATCTCTGCGCGAAATGAGAGCCCAGCCGAATTAAAGCTGTGAACCGCTGCGATCATCGCCTCCCGCGCTTTTACCAGCAGTTCGTCGCCCCGAAGGCTCAGCCCGGTTTCTCCATCAACATCGGGCCAGCATCGCAGAAACTCGGATAGCTGATCTGCTGTCGCGGCCTTGATCGCCTTGTGCTTCTTCTCTGACCTGATTTCGGAAATCAGCCTGTGATTGATCGATCTCGTCGGTCTGGTGAAATAGGCGAGAATATCTTGGTCGTTGTATTTTTTGGTCGCGAGCATTGCCTTGACGAGCGCGACCTCCCAACGCTCAAGGTGATGCCCCTTTTTCCTACCTGCCATTCGCCTCCCCGCCCCCTGCGCTTGTTCCCGTTTTCGAAGGTTTAAACTACGGCACACTATAGGCTAACCAACACGCCAGCTGGAACATGGTGGAATGTCCGACAGGTGCGATCGGTCGCTGTTAGCCGATCGTAGCAGACGCAAGGGGGAAGAATGAAGCACGCGCAGAAGCCTGATCATGTGAATCTGGGCACGCTCCTTCAGCGTATCCGGGAGGGGCAATATGTGATCCCTGATTTCCAGCGCGAGTTCGAGTGGTCGCCGTCTGACATTCGCGAGCTGATGGCGTCCATCTTTCAGGACTATTTCATCGGCAGCCTACTGCTCTGGCGCGGAACGAAAGAGAATTTCGAGAGCCTATCCACTGAGCCGATCTATGGTCATGCAGGCGGAGGCAATCCCGTGCAGATCGTGCTTGACGGCCAGCAGCGCTTGACCGCGATGAATTACGCCTTTCACGCGCCGAATATCCCTCCGCCGAACCGTTCAAACAGATTCGTTTTCTCGATCAATGTCGAACACTTCATGGCCGAGGATTTCGAGAATGCTTTCGATCAATATTGGGGCGAAAATCTGTGCGAGCGCGTCCTGACAGACAACAACCAGCAATATCGCACCCATTGTTTCCCGCTCGCGATCATCGGCAAAGGGGGCTTCGAAATCTATGATTGGGCGAAGGGTTATGAAAAATACTGGCTCGGGCGCGTCGGGCAGGATGATTTGGCGCAGGCTCACGCGGAGAATGGGATCAAGTTCATTGAGCAAGTCCGCGAGCTGATCGAGCAGTACCAGATTTCCTATGTCGAGCTCGATCGCGAACTACCTATCGACAAGGTTTGCGACATTTTCACGCAGATCAACAGCCGGGGTGTGCGGCTGGACGCTTTCGATCTGCTCAATGCGCTACTGAAGCCCAAGGAAATCCAGCTCAAACACCTCTATCGCGAGATTGCAGGACGCCTCTCTTTCGCGGATGCGGAGCGGATGAACATTTATGTTCTGCAAGTCATGTCGATTCTGGTGCAGGAATATTGTTCCCCCAAGTATCTCTATTTCTTGATTCCGGGCGCTCATCGCACGTTCCGCAACGCTGATGGCACGATGCGCGACGAAGTGTTGATCGCCAATAAAGGCGCCTTTCTGGATCGCTGGCAGGAGGCCGTGACGGCGCTTGAAAAGGTGCAGAACCTGCTCCGTCACCCTCAAGAGTTTGGCGTTACGTCCCCGCGCTTTCTTCCGTATCCGTCGATCCTCCCCGCCTTTGCGGCCCTCAACTCTCGCATTTCCAAGCTACCCGGCGAACGTCAGTTGCAGGCCCGGCGTAAGCTCAACCACTGGTATTGGGCATCGATCTTCACCAACCGCTATTCAAGCTCAGTCGAGACGAAGAGCACCCGCGATTTCATCGATCTTCAGCGCTGGTTCGATGACGATGTTGCCATCCCCGCTGTCGTGACTGAGTTCAACGATCAATTCCGTCGGCTCGATCTCGACAAGGAAACCCGCAGCTCAAGCTCGATCTATCGCGCGATCTTCAATCTCTTTGTTATTGGCGGGGCAAGGGATTGGGTGTCCGGCACCTTCCCCGATGCCGATGAGATCGACGATCATCACATTGTCCCGGCTTCTTGGGGCAAGGCAAACGGTCTCGAAAAATCGATCGATACGGTGCTCAACCGCGCGCCCCTAAGCTCCGAAACGAACCGGCATTGGATCAGCGACAAGCTGCCCAATGCCTATTTGCCGAAGCTGATTGAAAACAGCGGTGAAAATGCGGTGCGGGCCAATCTGGAAACGCATTTCATCTCGTCGCGAGCTTTCGACATTCTGTTGCGTGATCCGTTCGGGAAGAGCGACTTCGAAGAGTTCATTGCTGAGCGCAAGCGGACGATCTTGGAGGCGATCGAAAACTTGCTCGTCAAAGAACGGCTCGACCTGTCACCGACGCTACGGGAGTTAGATGGAGATATCGAAGCAATCGAGCTGAAACTCCGCGATATTGTGGTTTCCCGAGCTGCGGAGCAGGCGCTGATCATCCCAGAGCACATCGCAGCAAAGGTTCGCGATCGAATGCAGAAAGATAGGCGCAAGGGACTGTTGGGGCCGGAGGAAGTCGGCGACGGCCTAAATCAGCAGATTCACTATTTCGATCTTCGGGAACTGGAAGACCTTGTTGTCACAAAGTCGGCTTGGCCTGCGTTTGAAGAGCGGTTCGGTTCCAAGGAGCAGCTAACGGCGCGATTTGCTCAGTTGTCGGAGCTACGCAACGCTATCAGGCACAGCCGCTCCGTCTCGCAGATCGCCCAAAAGGACGGGGAGGCGGCGCTGATGTGGTTCAGGGAGCGGTTGTGGGCCTGACATGGCGCGGTCGCGGCCCCGCAACTATCAGTTTTTGCCTTCCCGGCGCTCATCCAGATAATCGCTCCACCACTGCGCCATACGGACGCGCTCATCCCAATACAGCCCACGGTGATAAGCGCCGCGCGTGGCATTGCTTTCGCCATGGGCAAGGGCGCGCTCGATCGCGTCGGGATTCCATAACCCGCTCTGGTTGAGCAAGGTCGATGCAGTGGCGCGCAATCCGTGCGCAGTCACTTCGTCCTTGTCAAAACCCATGCGCCGGAATGAAGCATTCATGGTGTTTTCACTCATGGGGCGGCTGTGACCGTAGGCTGAGGGAAACACATATTTGCCCGATCCGGTGAGCGCCCGCAGTTCGACAAGCATCTGCTTCACCTGTCGCGACAAGGGCACGGCATGGGGCCTCCGCGCCTTCATCTTGGCGGCGGGCAGGTTCCAGATACCTTCCTCAAGATTGAACTCTGCCCATTCGGCATGGCGCAACTCGCCGGGCCTAACGAACACGTGCGGCGCGATTTGCAGCGCCGCCTTGGTCACGGGGCTGCCGGTGAACGCATCGATCGCGCGCAGCAGTTCGCCCAGCTTGGCAGGTTCGAGGATCGCCGCATAATGCTTCGCCTGTGGCGTTGTCAGAGCGCCTTGCAGCAGATGGGCGGGGTCGGAATTGCATCGCCCCGTCACAACGCCATAACGAAAGACACGACTGGCAAAAGAGCGGCATTTCTTCGCCGTCTCGTATCGCCCGCGCATCTGGACGCGCATGAGTGCGGCCAGCAGCATTTGCTGATCGACCTCCGCAATCGGCATTTTGCCGATGGCAGGCTCCAACTGCTCAAGGAACCATCGAGCCTTGCTGACCGTCGCTTCAGCCCGTGATTCGCCGACCATCTTCGTATCGATATATTCGCGAGCCACGGCGGCGAAGGTATTGGCGGCGCTAATTTTAGCTGCGGCCTTGCCACGCTTGCGATCCAAGGCCGGATCGACACCCTTGAGCAGCTTCATTTTCTCGTCGTCGCGCTTGGCACGGGCTTCTTTCAGCGAAACGGCGGGATATGCTCCGAGCGCGAGCCGCTTTTCCTTGCCTGCAACGCGAAACTTCCAGCGCCACAGCTTCGACCCGTTGGGGAAGACTTCGAGATAGAGGCCGCCACTGTCGGCCTTTCGATAGGGCTTATCGAGTGGCTTTAACGCCCTGATTTCCGTGTCTTTCAGCGCCATGCGGGGGCATCAGAATCTGACGAAGTGGGGCAATTGGGGGCACATGCCCCCGGTGATGCCCCCAGAATAGCCCGATTGTTGGCGATCATGCGCGTATGCCCCCGAACAGTTCGAAGGTATTTTTCGCAGATTTCCTTGGCTTTTTCAACCGTTGGCGGACATTCGCGAACGGCAAAATGGTGCCCAGAAGAGGACTCGAACCTCCACGCCCTTTCGAGCGCCGCCACCTGAAGACGGTGCGTCTACCAATTCCGCCATCTGGGCACGGGGTAGGGCGCGGCCTTTAGAGGGAGGGGC
>Ga0182749_1002000_pt1 | contig 15355 bp, 11 predicted proteins | sample eDN3rd37CKraftMG_FD_128875 | JGI IMG/M metagenome (GOLD analysis project Ga0182749, IMG submission 128875) | Enriched Miracle-Growth compost microbial communities from Emeryville, California, USA - eDNA 3rd pass 37_C Kraft MG (version 2) (version 2) ...
CATGACCTCCGTCAAGAAGACGACGGTGAACGTGAACCTGCGCTCCTCGGCATCCACGTCGGCCAAGATCCTCGCGACCCTCAAGAAGGGCACGAAGGTCACGGTGACGGCGTCGAAGGGTGCGTGGCGCAAGGCGAAGGTCGGCAGCCGGACGGGCTGGATCCACGGCGACTACCTGAAGTGACGCCGCGTCGGCGCCCGACGTGGGGTCGCGATACCAGGAGCGGCACAGGTGGCGTCCGTTAGGATTGCGGGTGGCCCGCCCGGACGACGTCCGCGGAGGCTCCGGATCATCCCGACCCGACCGGACTTCGAGGACACCCGTGACACAGATCGACTACAGCGCGTTCGACACCCCTGGGCGCGGACGCGGCCTGCTCGACCTGTTCCGCTACCGCTACCTGCTCCGGGTGCTCATCGGCAAGAGCACCTCATTGCGCTATCGCAACTCCGTGCTCGGATGGTTCTGGTCGTACGTGCGCCCGACTGTGCAGTTCCTGGTGTACTACGCGATCGTCGGCGGCGTGCTGGGCATCGACCGGCGGATCGAGTCCTTCCCGCTGTACCTGTTCAGCGGCATCGTGGTGGTGAACCTGTTCAACGAGGCTTTCGCCGCCGCGACCCGGTCGATCGTGGGCAACAAGGCGCTCGTGCGAAAGATCTATCTGCCGCGCGAGCTGTTCCCGATCTCGGCGATCGTGGGCGCGTTCACCCACTTCCTGCCGCAGCTCGCCGTGCTGCTGATCGTCAGCGTGTTCCTCTTCGGGTGGATTCCGTCGATGACGACCGTCGCGCTCACGCTCGGCGCGCTCGCACTCGTCCTGCTGTTCATCATGGGCATCGGCCTGTTCTTCTCCGCCGTCAACGTGCGGTTCCGTGACGCCACCAACATCGTCGACATCGTCCGCACGATCGCCACCTGGTCGTCGCCGATCCTCTACACCTGGATCATGGTGAAAGAGGCGACCAGCTCGGTCCCCTGGATCTTCCACCTGTACATGTGCAACCCGGTCACGGTCGCGGTGGAGATGTTCCATCACGCGTTCTGGGAGCCTGTCGTCGCGCCCGAGCACCGCCACGGGTGGCCGCCCGAGATGGGATGGTATGCCGTCGCCTCGCTCGGAATCATCGTCTTCGCCATCGTCGTCGGCCAGATCGTCTTCCGCCGGTGCGAGCGCACCTTCGCCCAGGACCTGTGATGCCCAGAACCGCTTCCGTGCCCACCCAGCCTCAGCCCCGCATCATCGTCGAGAACGTCTCGAAGTGGTTCAACAAGCGCAGCGCGCGCTCCATGAAAGACGCGTTCATCGCGATCATCCGGCGTCAGCCCGTGCGATCGAAACAGTTCCAGGCACTCAAGAACGTGTCCTTCACGATCAACGAGGGCGAGTCGGTCGCCGTCATGGGTCTCAACGGCTCGGGCAAGTCGACGACGCTCAAGCTCGTCTCGGGGGTGCTGGAGCCCGATGAGGGGCGCGTGCTCACGCGCGGTCGCGTCGCCGGCCTCATCGAGGTGGGAGCCGGATTCCATCCCGACCTGACGGGGCGCGAGAACGTGTTCCTCAATGCCGCGATCCTGGGCATGAGCGAGAAGGAGACGCGGGCGCGCTTCGACGAGATCGTCGCATTCAGCGAGATCGGCGACTTCATCGACCAGGAGGTCAAGAACTATTCGTCGGGCATGTTCATGCGCTTGGCGTTCAGCGTCGCCATCCACGTCGCACTCGACGTGCTCCTCGTCGATGAGGTACTGGCCGTCGGCGATGCGCCGTTCCGCGCCAAGTGCAACGCCAAGCTGAAGGAACTGGCCGCCCAGGGCGTGACGATGATGGTCGTCAGCCACAGCAGAGGGCAGATCAAGCAGCTGTGCACGCGCGGGATCGTCATCCGCAAGGGCGAGGTGGTCTTCGACGGCCCGATCCTCGAGGCTCTCGACGTGCTCGAGAAGCAATGAGCGGCGGCTCCGGCGAGCGGATCCTGGTGCGGGCGGGGAAAGACCCCCTCACGCCGTTGTCGGCGGCAAGATCCCTGTCTGTCCGGCACGACGGCGTCTTCGGCAGCAATGCCGGCAACATGCTCTTCTACACCGCCGCGTGGCGGACGCTGCTCGCCGACGGGGTGGAGCTCGTCGCCGACGGCTACTCGTCGGAGCGCGATGCCGCCGACCGCGTCGTGAGCCGCATCGACGCCGAATGCGACCGGTTCGTCATTCCCCTGGCCAACGCGTTCCGGACGAGCTTCGTTCCGCAGCTCGAGCGCTTGACCGAGGTCATCCGCCGGGTCGATGTGCCCGTCACGGTGCTCGGCGTCGGGGCCCAGCTCCCGCTCGGCGCGACCGTCGATGCCGCGCCCGAGGGACTGCGCGAGACGGTGCGGTCGTTCGTGGCCGCCGTCCTGGATCGCTCCCCGTCGATCGGCGTGCGCGGAGGGTTCACGCGTGACTTTCTGGCCAGTCTGGGATTCGGCGACGACGTGATCGACGTGATCGGCTGCCCCTCGCTGTACGGTTACGGCAGCGACGGGCGCGTGCGCGAGACCACGAGCCTCACGCCCTCGTCGCGACTCGCGGTCACGTACTCTCCCTACCTGCGTCACGCGGGGCCGTTCGTGCGTGAGGTCACTTCCCGATTCGCCGACAGCTACGTGGTTCCGCAGACGGTCGAGGCCCTCGCCCTCATGCTGTGGGGCGAGCCCACGCGGTACGCGCGCAAGGCCGATCTGCCCGAGACGCCTGACCACGCGTTGTACCGATCCGATCGCATGCGCTTCTTCGTCGACGCGACGACCTGGATCGACACGCTGCGCGAACGTGACCTCGTGGTCGGAACGCGCATCCACGGCACGATCGCCGGCCTCCTCGCCGGCACTCCCTCGATCCTCATCGCACACGACTCCCGCACGCGTGAGCTCGCAGAGTTCCACCGGATTCCGTATCGGCGCAAGGGCGCGATGCGCAAGGTCGATGTCGAACGCTGGTACGACGAGGCGGATTTCGACGGATTCCGCACCGCCCACCCGCAGAACCTCGAGACCTTCCGGCGCTTCATCGAGCGCCACGGGCTCGCCCACACGCTGGGCGAACCGCGGCCGCGGTTCGACAGGGCGCTCGAGGATGTCGCGTTCGCGCCGCCCGTGCGCACGCCCCACGGTCCGCGTGCGCGTGAAGCGCGGCCGCTGGGGGAGCGCTGGCGCCGTCGCGCCGTGCGGGTCGCCCGCCGCGCCTCGAAGTCCTGACGCCGTGTCGCGTCTGCGACAGACGCGTTTGATAGTCTCGGATGCCGCGCATGGGCTGATCCCGCCCGCTACTCGATCGCGGCGAATGGAGTTTGGGTGTCCAAGATCAGGATCCTGTTGCTGACGAACAGGGATTCGGACAATGTCGGCGATCAGATCATCGAGGCGACCGCGATCTCGCTGATCAAGGGCGCGATGAAGAACCTCGGGGTCGCCGCTGACGGATTCGTCATCAACAGTCGTGCGGCCGGCATCATCTCCCGCCGCTACATGACGACGCGCGACCCCGCCCTGCTCGAAGACGCCCGGCGCACGATCTCGGCCGCCGACGTGATCGTCTTCGGTGGTGCTCCGCTGTTCAACTACTCGTACCAGAACTTCTACCTGCGCACGATCAAGACGCTGGAGCTCGCCCAGGAGTACGGGGTTCCCGTCCTGTTCTCGAGCATCGGCGTGGAGCCGTACGACGAGAACAACCCCAAGTGCCAGAAGCTCAAGGCGGCACTGACGCAGTCGTGCGTGCGTCAGATCACGACGCGCGACGACATCGACTCGGTGCGGAAGTACGTCGAGGGCACCGATATCGCGGTGGCTCATGTGTCCGACCCCGCCGTGTTCGCCGACATCGTCTTCCGCAAGGCGCCGCCGAAGTCCGAACCAGTCAAGCCCGCCGCGCCCAAGCCGAAGCCGTCGCTCCCGCGCCGGGCGGTGCGCAAGCTGCGCCGCCTCGCTCGTCGTGCCCTGGGCGCCGCGCCGGCGGCCAAGCCCGCCGCGAAGCCCGCGCAGCCCGCGGCGCAGGCGTCCGCGCCTGCCGCGACCGTCACCGAGCCGCGCAGGAAGCGCATCGGCCTCGTCGTCACGCGCGCCGGCATCTTCCGCGACAATCGCATCGAGTTCAGCGAAGAGGACCAGCGCGACTTCTGGCTCGACGTGATCGCCGATCTGACCGAGCGCGGCTACGACTACCGGCTCTTCACGACGGGTCACTTCTCCGACGAGGTCTTCCTCGACACCTTCGTCAAGAACAACGGGATCCCGGCGGCCAAGGCCGCCTTCGCCGTGAACTCCCCGGAGGAGCTCACGGCGGAGCTGAGCGCGTGCGACGGCATCATCGCCTACCGCCTGCACGCCAGCATCACGAGCTTCGCTTACCGCATCCCCTCGGTCGGGCTGTCGTGGAACTTCAAGGTCCCCTACTTCTACGAGTCGGTCGGCTACGGCGACCGCGCGCTCCCGCCGGAGCGCTGGACCGCCGCCGAGGTTGTCCCCGCCATCGAGAAGGCGATGGCCGAGGGCGTCACCGCCGACATCCCCTTCCTCATGAGCGTGTACGAGACGCTGTTCGCGGGCCTGAAGAGCGTCTTCGCCCCGGAGAGCGACGCCGTGGCCTTCACGTACGAAGAGCTGGCCACGAAGCTGCCTCGCTACGCCGGGACCAGCCAGAACCAGTACCGGGACAAGGTCCGCCGAAAGCTGCGCAGGACGTACGAGAACTACCAGAAGTACTCGAACTACTACCTGCAGGACCAGCAGGCCAAGAAGCAGGGAGCGAAATGACCGACGCGAAGATCCGCATCCTGGTTCTCACCAACCGGGACTCCGATAACGTCGGCGACCAGATCATCGAGGCCACGGTCATCAGCCTTCTGAAGGCGGCCATGGCGAACCTGGGGTTCCCGGAGGACGGATTCGAGATCTCCAGCCGGGCGGCGAGCATCATCAGCCGCAAGTACATGAGGACGGGCGACCCCGAGCTCCTCGTGAGCGCCCGCAAGGCGATCTCGCAGGCCGACGTCGTCGTGTTCGGCGGGGCGCCCCTGTTCAACTACCGCTACCAGAGCTTCTACCTGCGCACGATCAAGACCCTCGAGCTGGCGCGTGAATACGACGTGCCGGTGCTGTTCTCGAGCATCGGCGTCGAGCCGTTCGATCCGTCGAACGCCAAGAGCGTGCAGCTGCGCGACGCGCTGATCTCATCGGGCGTGCGTCAGATCACGACCCGCGACGACGTCGAATCGGCTCGCCGGTACGTCGAGGGCACCGACATCAACGTGGCTCATGTGTCGGATCCCGCTGTGTTCGCTGACGTCGTCTTCGGTCCGAGCCGGCTCAAGGCGAAGGCGGGGGAGAAGAAGCGCAAGCGCATCGGTCTCGTCGTCACGCGCGCCGGCATCTTCAAGGACAACGGCATCCCCTTCACCGAGTCCGACCAGCGTCGGTTCTGGCTCGACGTCATCGAGACCGTCAAGAAGAAGGGGTACGACTACAAGCTCTTCACGACGGGTCACTTCTCCGACGAGGTCTTTCTCGACGCGCTCGTGCGCGAGAAGAACATCCCCATGAGCAAGGCGGCCATCACGGTCAACTCGCCCGAGGAGCTCATCGACGAACTCGCCGCGTGCGACGGCATCATCGCGTACCGGCTGCACGCCAGCATCACCTCCTTCGCCTACGGCATCCCCTCGATCGGCCTGACGTGGAACTTCAAGGTGCCGTACTTCTACGAGTCGGTCGGCTACGGCCACCGCGCCCTGTCGCACGACAAGTGGCAGGGCCAGACGGTCGTCGACGCACTTGAGAGGGCGATGGCCGAGGGAGTCGCCAAGGACGAAGCATTCCTGCTCAGCGTGTACGAGACGCTCTACTCCGGGCTGAGCGGCATCTTCGCGCCCGACGGCGACCGGCCGGCGTACACGTATGAGGAGCTGCGCGAGAACCTGCCTCCTTACGGCGGGACCTCGCTGCGTCAGTACCGGGAGAAGGTGCGCCGGAAGCTCCGCCGCACGTACGAGTACTACAAGGTACCGACGGCCGCCGACAAGGAGCAGCCGAAGGGACTGATCGCGCGCGTCCGGCGGCGCGTGAAGGCGATGCTCTGAGACCCCCAGAGGTGGGGATTGCCGCTCGTGCCAAGGGGATGCTCAGGCGGGGTGACGTAGAATTCCTGGAATGCTCTCCGATTCACCCCGTGACGCCGTCGCCGCGCACGAGTCGCGCCGCGATCGCCTGACGATCACCGGCAATGCCGTGATCGACCTCGACATCCAGGAGATCGTCGAGCGCGACCTCCCGTGGGAGCAGCTGCACGGCAAAACGGTGCTGGTGTCGGGCGCCAGCGGCATGATCCCGGCGTACGCGGTCTACACCCTGCTCGGTCTCAACGACGCGCAGGACGCGGGCATCACCGTGCTGGGCCTCGTGCGCAACGCCGACAAAGCTCGCCGCATCCTCGCACCGATCGTCGACCGCCCCGACTTCCGGCTGGTCGCCGGCGACGTGCAGAACGAGATCCGCGTCGACGAGCGCGTCGACCTCGTCATCCACGGGGCGTCGCCTGCGCGCCCGGCGCTTCACGCCGGCAGCCCCGTCGACACGATTCGCGCGAACGTGCAGGGCGCTTTCGGCCTGCTCGACCTCTGCGTGCGTTCCGGGGGCGCGCGCTTCGTCCTGATGTCGTCGGCCGAGGTCTACGGGCAGCGTGCCGACGACGGCTCGCTGGTGTCGGAGGACGAGTACGGCTCGGTCGACATCCTCAATCCGCGCGCCTGCTACACAGAGGGCAAGCGGGCCGCCGAGACGATCGCCGTCAGCTATCACGCCCAGCACGGCGTCCCGATCACGATCGCCCGCTTCGGGCACATCTACGGCCCGGGCATGGCTCTCGACGACGGCCGCGTGCAGGCGGACTTCACGGCGGACGTCGTCGCCCGCCGAGACATCACGCTGAACAGCGACGGCAGCGCCCGCCGCACGTACACCTATCTGGGGGATGCCGTCGCCGGCATGTTCACCGCGATGCTGCGCGGCGAGAGCACCGCCTACAACATCTCCGACCGTGACGGCTTCATCAGCATCCGCGACCTCGCCGAGGCCTTCACGGCAGCGCGTCCGGAGGCGGGGCTGCACGTGCGGTTCCGCGAGGGCGTCGACGTGTCCAAGTACAACCCGGTCAAGGGTCAGGGGCTCGATGACGCGCGCCTCCGCTCGCTCGGGTGGGCGCCTCACGTCGGCCTTCGCAAGGGCGTACACCGCACGATCGCCTCGCATGAGGGGGGTGCATGAGCGGCGCCGTCGATCCGGGCAACGGCCCCGAGGATGCCTCGGAGGAGCCGATCGTCCCTCCCTTCCTGGTGACCGTCGTGCGCCTCACGTGGGCGCGGGTCAACCTGTCGATCCGCGTGCGCGTCGAGCAGACCGCGCCGTGGGAGCCGCCCGCGCGCGAGCAGACCGAGACCGTCGAAGACGGGGATCAGACGGCGCCTGCGGCCCCGGAGGCGCCTGCGCGCGAGTTCCGCATCTTCGACGGCCGCCGCAGCTTTCCGGTGCGTGCGCTCTACCGCGGCGACGGCGAGTACGACCTGCGCATCAACATCACGACGTTCAGCGAGCGGCGCGGCATCCCGAACGGCACATGGCGGATCCACCTCATGGAGAACGGATTCCGCGCCCCGGCGGCCGTCTTCGACGGGAGCGAACTCGGCTACCTCGACGAGTCCTCGAGGGTGTTCCTGTACGACAGCAACCGCGCCGTGCTGACGGTCTCGTTCGGCATCGCGGAGAACGACGACGATCTGAATCGCCTCGACTTCCTCATGCGCACGTACCAGCTGTACCGCGACAAGCCCAAGCGGAAGCCCAAGCGATTCCGCCCCCTCAAGCGCCTCAAGTCGGCGCTGCTGAACGACCGTCGCAAGCAGCAGTACGCCGGCCGGATCTACCGGCTTGTGAACCGCTTCGTCGGCGTCAAGGAGGGCCGCATCCTCTTCGCCTCCGACCAGCGGGTTCGAATCGAAGGCAACCTGCGGCGCGTGCAGGAGCGGCTCATCGAGAGGGGCCTCGACAAGCAGTTCGACCTCCAATACTCCTTCCGCCTGCCGCGCTCGGGGGGGTGGCGCACGACCTTGCGGATCATCTACCTGATGGCCACGAGCGAATTCGTGCTCCTCGACGACTACTTCGGCATCCTCAAGAGCCTGCCGATGGACCCGCGCACCAAGGTCATCCAGCTGTGGCACGCCGGCAGCGGCTTCAAGTCGGTGGGGTACAGCCGATTCGGCAACCCGGGCTCCCCGAAGCTCTGGCACCCGCACCGCCAGTACACCTACGCGATCACCGGATCCGAGCATCTGCGGCACGTCTACGCAGAGGCGTTCGGGATCGAGGAGGAGGCGGTCATCCCGACGGGGCTGCCGCGCGTCGACTGGTTCCTGGACACCGAGCGTCGGGATGCGTTCGTGTCGGCGTTCCGTCAGGAGCACCCGGAACTGACCGGAAAGAGGGTCGTGCTGTTCGCGCCGACCTTCCGCGGGCGCTCCATCTACACGGCCTTCTACGACTACTCGCAGATCGATTTCGACGGCTTGTACGAGGCCTGCGGCGACGACACCGTCGTGCTTTTCCGCATGCACCACTTCGTCAAGCAGCCCATCGAGATCCCCGAGCAGTACCGCGACCGGTTCTTCGATTTCACGCATTTCGCCGACGGCCTGAACCTGCTCCATGTGACGGACGTGCTGATCACGGACTACTCGTCGATCATCTACGAGTTCTCGCTCCTCGACCGCCCGATGCTGTTCTTCGCGCCCGACAAGGTCAACTACGCCGCGACTCGCGGATTCCACCGCGACTACGATGACACGGCCCCCGGGCGCGTGTGCGATACCTTCGATGAGGTCATCGACGCGCTTCGCACTGGTCGGTTCGAGCAGGAGAAGGTCGCGCAGTTTCGCGCGGAGAACTTCGACCGCATCGACACGGGCGCCGCCGACCGGGTGATCGACTGGCTCATCCTGAACCCCGAGCCCGGCAACCGCAACCTGACCCTGACCCCGAATCGCGACAGGGTGGACGACGACGCCAGCGCGACAGAACAAGAAGTCTCCGAGGAGGAAATGGCATGAACATCGCAGTCATCTTCGCGGGAGGCATCGGCTCTCGCATGACATCGGCGACGTTGCCCAAGCAGTTCCTCGAGATCCACGGCACGCCTCTCATCGTGCACACGATCCAGCACTTCCAGGACCACCCGGAGATCGACCGCATCGCCGTCTCGATCCTGCCGGAGTGGCGCGACCGCTTCGCACGTCTGGTCGCGCGCTACGAGCTCACGAAAGTGAACTGGATCGTCGACGGCGGTGCCACCGGGCAGGAGTCGCGTCACCGAGCCCTCCGTGCCGTTGCGAACGAGGCGCCGGAGGACACCGTCGTGCTCCTCCACGATGGCGTGCGCCCCCTCATCAATGCCGAGGTCATCAGCGACAACATCCGGACCGTGCGCGAGCGGGGTCCCGCCATCACCAGCATGAAGTTCAACGAGACGATCATCGCGTCGTCCGACGGCGTCGTCGACGACGTGATCCCGCGCGACCTCCTCTACGTCGCGCAGGCACCGCAGAGCGCGCTCCTGAGCACGGCGCTCGAGGTGTACGAGCGGGCGGTCGCCGAGGGCGAGCACGATTCGATCGACACCTGCAGCCTGCTCCGTCGCTTCGGTCACACCCTCTACCGCGTCGAGGGTCCTCGCTCCAATATCAAGATCACGACGGCAGAGGACTTCTACGTCGCGCGCGCCTTCTTCGACGTCATCGAGCGTCGCCAGATCGGCGCCTGACCGCACCATTTGAGATGGCGCGCCGACCGCGTCGCTCACGGCACTCTGGATAGGCTCACGGTTATGGTTCATCTGGGTACTCCGCGCTGGAGCTTGTCGGAGGGCACGACCCTCATCGAGGTCGACGTCACGGGCGAGACGTCGAAGACGATGTGGTTCCGACTCCCGGACTCGATACCGGTCTCGGAGGACGGGGTCTCCGATGCGCTGTTCCCCCTGGGACTGCTGCTCGCGATGGCCACGGACGGCACGCTGGTGCTCGAAAGTCCCGTGTCGGCGCGGCTCATCGAGAATGCCGAGGTCATCCAGGACATCCTGCTGTCCTGGCACGGGCACCGCCTCCGGCGCGCCGAGCTCGAGGTCGTCGCACGGCCGTCCGACCAGGCGGTGACGCGCGCCGACGGTGTCGCGTCGTGCTTCACGGGAGGCGTCGACTCGTTCTACACCCTGCTCAAGCACCGCGACGAGATCACGACCCTCGTGTACGTGCATGGCTTCGACATCCCGCTCGCACGAAAGGCCCTCTACGACGCGACGGCGAGCCATCTGCGCGCCGTCGCCGCCGACGTGGGCACCGAGCTCATCGAGATGGCGTCGAACCTCAAGTCGTTCTACCCCACGCCGTGGGCGACCATCACGCACGGGCCCGCGCTCGTGGCCATCGGCATGATCCTCTCGGGAAGCCACGGCACGCTGCTGCTGCCCGCGTCGCACACCTACTCGCAGCTGTACCGCTGGGGCACCCACCCGCTGCTGGATCCGCTGTGGTCGACCGACGGGCTGACCATCGTTCACGACGGCGCCGAGGCCTCGCGCGTGCGCAAGACGGTCGCGCTGGCCGACTTCCCGGCCGCGCAGCAGCATCTGCGCGTGTGCTGGCAGAACACGGGCGCGTACAACTGCGGAAAGTGCAACAAGTGCATGCGCACCAAGACGTGCCTGCGCCTGGCCGGAAAGCTCGAGCTGTTCCGCACCTTCGATCACGTCGTCGACGTGGCGGCGGTGCGCGCGACGCAGATCAGCAACGCGAGCGAGCTGTCTTTCGTCGTCGAGAACCGCGACTTCGCCCGCGAAGTGGGCGACGAGGAGATCGCCGACGCGCTCACCTACGCGATCGACGTCTACAACGGCAAGAAGGCGGGCAAGCGCGAGCTTCAGCGCAAGGTGCGCGTGCTGCGTCGCAAGCTGGAGCAGACGCGCAAGGAGCTCGACAGGCTGAACTCCCGCAAGTCCGTCCGCCTGGCCAATCGGGCCCGGCGGCTGTTCGCGCCGCTTCGCCGGAAGAAGGGCGTCGGCACCGTCGCCTCGGACTGACCGTTATGGCAGGTCGTGGCGGCGTTGCGGGCCAGTGGCACCACCCCTAATATTGAGTGAGTGATGCCCGCCAACTTCTCTTCGGCGTCGCTGCCCTGTGCAGAGCGCCGCTTACCCCGATGCACGAGTGAGTCGATCGCGTGAGTCAGGCGCTTGACTCACTGCTCGAATTCCGTCGGATCGCACAGAGTCTCCCTGACCCCGCCGCCGATCCTTCGCGTACTCTGCGGAAGTTCGTCGCCTACCTGAAGAATTGCTCGGGAGCCACCCCGTTCGAGGCGATCGCGAGCGATGAGATGCCGCAGGCGCAGCAGGTCATCGCCGACATCGTCAGCGCATACCCGCTGGTTCGCGTCGTGCGAGTCATGAGGGCGCTGAACGTTCCCATTGCGGTCCGGCACTGGTGTCTGTCACTGGCCGTCGCAGCGCTCGCCGCCGCATCCGACGAGGACGAGCGCATCGAGTACGTCGTCAACTCGCGCGGGCTCCTGGCGGCCAGGTTTCGCGGGATCCACCTCGCGACTCTCGCTGACCTGACGGGCACCGTGTACCGCACCGATTACGAGGGGGGCGTTCTCACCGTCGAAGTGCAGGTGCCGCCCGGATTCCTCTTCGACGACGAGCGCCTCCGCTACTACTCGGTGGCCTGGCAGACCTCGCAAGTCCTGCAGCCGACGGGCGAGTACGCCGGATACCACGTCTTCGGACACCAGTACGCGACCGGCATGTACTTCCGGCTGCAGGCCCGCCTCACCCCTCAGCTGCCCGACACGAGCATCGCTTTCCGCGCCGCATTCCCTCTCGACGGGCGCGTGCATTCGGCGTCGCTCCGATTGGGTTACCGCGGCGCCAGCCACCTGGCCCTCGCCGAGCGTCTCGTCTGGCGTGCCGGCCGCTTCGCAATCGCGGGCATGCGGCGCGCCATCGCGGTCCGTCAGGTCGGCTCGAAGCGATCCCGCATCGTCGCCGAGCTCGGCATCGCTCGCACGATCCTCGCCCGCGGCATGCGACGCCGGCGGCTGCGGCTCGCTGTGGACACGGTGCTCGTGCGGGCTCTGTACTGGCTGACGCGCAAGCGCTATCGAGAGAAGAACATCTGGTTCCTCCACGACAAGATGTACTCGGCCTCGGATTGCGGCGAGTACATGTACTGGTTCCTGGAGTCCGAGGCACCCGAGGTCACGCCCGTCTTCGCGATGAACAAGGATGCGATGGAGACGCCTCGCCTCGTCAAGGCCGGTGCGCGGCTGGCGTATCCCGGCACCATCCGGCAGGCGTTGCTGTACCTTCACGCCCGCGTCGTGCTCACCACCCACCCCAACCCGGCGAACGTCGCCGGCATCAACAGGTTCTCGCCGTACCTGCGAGACCTCACCAACGCTCCCGTCGTGTGCATCCAGCACGGCCTCACGATGCAGGACATCGCCCGCGTGATGCACAAGGGGCATGCCGGCATCCGCCGCTACTACTGCGCTTCGCCCCACGAGATCGAGCACCTCGCCAGCCCGGCTTACGGCTACGACCGGGAAGACCTCGTCCTCACCGGCATCCCGCGCTTCGACGGTCTGCCGCGCAGCTCCGAGCCGGTCATCCTCATCTCACCGACGTGGCGCCCCGAGTATGCGGCGCCTTCGCCGGGCGGCAACAACCGGCGTCCCGAGTACGACGACTTCCTCAACTCGCGCTACTTCGAGCGTTTCAGCGAGTTGCTTCTGACCCCCGCGCTGCTCGAGGCAGCGTCTGCGCGCGGATACCGCCTGCGCTTCATGCTGCATCCGACGCTGGCCACCAATCTGCAGCAGTTCATCGCGGGTCTGCACGCAGAGGCCGAACGACGCGGGATCGCCACGCTGCTGGAGAGCGTCGTCGACGTGGTGGGAGCCGGCGTCGATGCGTCGTACGACGAAGAACTCAAGCGCGCACGTCTGCTCGTCACCGACTATTCCGGCATCCAGTACGACTTCGCCTACATGCGCAAAGCCATCGTGTACTACCACGCCTCCGACATGCCGCCGCAGTACGGCGAGGGGGCGATGGACTACGCGACCATGGGGTTCGGGCCGATCGCCTCGACGATCGAGCAGGTCGCCGCGGAGCTCGTGGGTGCGCTCGCGCGTGACTGCGCCCCGCGCGACGACTTCCGGCCGCGCTACGAGTCGTTCTTCGCGTTCGACGATCAGGACAGCCGTCGTCGGATCTACGAAGATCTGCGGGACTGGCTCGCGGCGCGTGAGCGCAAGAAGCGGCCGGTGATCGCTTCGGCGCCGACTCTGGCGGCCCCCGAGCCGGCGGCGGCCCTGCCCAGCACTGACCCCGTCAGCCGCGAGGTGAGGCCATGACGATGTCCGCGGACGCGCGGGCGTCTGCGACCGCTGCCTGGCTGCGCGGCCCGGACCCCTCGCCGAAGCGGAAGACGTGGCAAGGCTACCCGCTCATCGCCCACGCGCTCGGACGCATCGAGGGCCACGACTACACGAACTCGCGCGAGGCGATGGACCGGGCGTACCGGCGGGGCCTGCGCCTGTTCGAGGCGGATGTGGCTCTCACCTCCGACGAGGAGCCGGTGCTCGTCCACGGGTGGGGGCGGCGCGAACTGGAACGGCTGGGCCACGTCGTTGGAGACGATGAAGAGCCCGCGGCGCTGTCGGCGGCGCAGTTCCTCTCCGCGAAGATCGACGCCCGCTTCACCACGCAGCATCTGTCGGACCTCTACGCGTTTCTCCAGTCGCACTCCGACGCTCGGGTGCTCTTCGATATCCGGCCGCAGACGGGCGAGGCGACTCGCCGCATCTACGATCGCATCGCGGCAGTGATCGTCGACCCCGCCGCGCGCGCGCGGTGCATGGCGGGATGCTATTCGCGAGAGATGGTCGAGGCAGTCGCCGCGACAGGACACTTCGAACTGATCAATCTCTACTTCGATCCCACGCTGTACGACTCCGCCGACGAGTTCGCCGAGGTGTGCCGCACGCTCGAGGTCAGCACCGCGTCCGTCGATTCCGCCACGGTCGGCGCCGCCATCGCGCCGTTGCACGATGCCGGCGTGGCGGTGCTGCAGTTCGGCATCAACCGGGGTGCCGACGTCGTCGACGCCCTTGCTCGCGGAGTCGACGCGGTGGGGGTGGATGAGACGGCGCCTGAGCAGGTGAAGCGCGCGGGAGAGGTCATCCTGACGACGCTCGCCCCCTATTCCGATGACCGCGGAAACGTCATCCATTTCGACGGCGGCAAGCCCCCGGCATCCGTGACGATCCGCATTCGCGGGCGGAACAACGTGCTGCGGGTGGACGCCGGGGCACGCCTCAAGCGGCTCGATGTGCTCTTCGACAACGACAACGCGCGGGTGACGGTCGGCTCCACCCGCAGTGGCATCCCCCTTCTGGGGCTGCGGGTGCGGGCCGGTCAGGACAGCACGATCACCGTCGGACGCGACGTGACGACGACGGGCAGCGTCTTCCTCTCGGCCGTCGAGGGCGCCAAGGTCATCGTCGGCGACGACGTCATGTTCGCGACCAACAACGAGGTCCGGGCCGATGACGCACACGCGATCTACGATGTGAAGACGGGAAAGCGGCTGAACCGGGCACGGTCGATCGTGATCGGCGACCACGTGTGGTTCGCGCGCAACGCGGTGGCTCTGGGCGGAGCTCGCATCGGCTCCGGAACAGTCATCGGGTACGGGAGCCTCGTGAAATCCCCCATCCCGAACAACTGCATCGCCGTGGGCACCCCGGCGCGTGTCCAACGTCGCGACATCGCATGGGAGCGCGCGCATCTCGATGACTTCCCGCCGTACAAGACCGACGCGTCGGTGGTGGAGGTCTCGCCCTACTGGCACCTCACAGAGGAGCCGGAGCCGTCCGCGCAGCCCGCTGGCATCCGTTCGGCGCTCGCGGGGCGCCTGATCAGCGCGGCTCGGCGGCTTTCGCGCGCATGGCGGCTACCTGCACCGTGACGATCTGCCCGGTGAGATCGGATGCCGCGACGTGCAGCGTCACGCGGGCGACGTCGGCGGGGTCGAGCAGCGAGTCGAGCGGCTCGTCGCCGAACGCCTGCGTGCGCATGGGCGTGTGGGTGCGCTGCGGGTTGATGCAGTTGATGCGCACGTTCGCCTCGTCCCATTCCTCCGCGAGCGCCTGGGTGAGGTTCACGACGCCGGCCTTCGTGGCCGAGTAGGCGCTGTAGCCGGCGCGTCCG
>Ga0182749_1002002_pt1 | contig 15351 bp, 15 predicted proteins | sample eDN3rd37CKraftMG_FD_128875 | JGI IMG/M metagenome (GOLD analysis project Ga0182749, IMG submission 128875) | Enriched Miracle-Growth compost microbial communities from Emeryville, California, USA - eDNA 3rd pass 37_C Kraft MG (version 2) (version 2) ...
GCCGCCCTGGCCGGGCGCTGCGTAACCGGGCTGCGCGTAGGACGGCGGGACGTCGCCGGCGCGGTCCTGGTTCCACTTCGAGGCCGGCGACACCGACGGCACCGAGCCGCGCCGCTCGCCGAACACCGCGCTGCGCATGGAGTCGAGGAAGCTGCCCTGCTGCTGGTCCTGCGCGGCGCCGCCTTCCAGTTCCTCGATGCGCGCGTTGGCGCGCTTGAGCGCCTCGTCCTGCACCAGCACCGTCTGCACCAGCGCGTAGAGCGCGTGCGGCGCGCGGGCGAGGCCCGCGGCGATGGCGCGCTCCGCCTCCGGGTCGCGCGGATTGCTTTCGACGGCCGCGAGACGGTCGAACAGGTCGGCGACGAGTTCCTTTTCCTGCGGGGTCATCGGTCTCTCCCATGATGCTCCGGCGCGGGAGATATGGGTGCCCGTTCAAGGCGGCGGAATGACGGTGCGGCGAAATATGTTACGCCAGCCGGATACCGCGCGCGTCGAGCAATGCCGGGAAGGCGTCGCTCCTGAAATAGGCGAATTCGTGCTCGCGCAGCGTGGTCAGCGGGTCCAGCGCGCGCAGCGCGTCGTCGACCACGCCGGGGTGGCACATGATGACGCCGCCGTCCTCCATCCCGGTCAGGAAGCCCGGGAACAGGTCGGCATAGCGCGCGTCCGGCCTGAACGCGTAGGCGCCGGCGAATGCCGGGTTGGTGGCGATGTCGTGCGTCGCGGCGCGGCGGCGGAAGCCGCGGCTGACCGTGTCGAGGACGAGCGCCTTGGGCGCGGCCGTGCGCGCGGCGGCCGGCCGGCCGCACTGGCGCGCCCAGGCGTTCGGCGCGAATGCCTTCATGGCCGGCAACAGCACCTCGGCGACCGGCGGCAGCAGATGCACGTGCTGGTGGCCGTCCACGTAGTCGGGCGGCCGCCCGAAGGCCGCGCCGAAGGCGTCGAACTGGGCGTGGATTTCCCGCGCCACCCAGGCGCGGTCGATCCGTCCGGCCGCGGCGGCGAGCGCGGTGCGGCCGATGCTGCGGAAAGCGCCGCCGGTGAGCGGCTGAAACGGCGCGGTGAGCGTGAGGTGGAGGCCGATGCGCGGGCGCTCCGCCGCGTCGAGCAGCGCGCGCACCTCGGCGGCGTCGAGCGCGGGGGCCGGCATCATCGCCGAGGTGGCGCTGATGCGCCCCATGGCCATGAGCTCGCGGATGGCGCGGTTGACCGCGGGCGAGATGCCGTAGTCGTCGGCGACGAGGACGATGCGTGTCATTCGGCCGCGGTGCGCGAGGCTTCGCCTTCGTCGCCGCGCTTGAGCGTGTGCTCGGCGATGAAATAGACCGGCCGCGCCTTCAGCTCGGAGAGGATCTTGCCGATGTATTCGCCCATGATGCCGATCATCAGCAGTTGCACGCCGCCGATCGTCATCAGGCCGACGATCAGCGACGGATAGCCGGGCACGCCGGTGTCGAACAGCAGCGACTGGACCAGCATCCAGCCGCCAAAGACCAGCGCGCTCGCCGCCAGGATGAAGCCGAGCAGGCTGGCGAGCCGCAGCGGCGCCACGGAGAACGACGTCAGTCCTTCCACCGAGAGCCCGACCAGCGAGGTCACGCGCCAGCTCGACTGGCCGTGGGCGCGCGGCGCCGGCTCGTACTCGACGCGGAACTGGCGGAAGCCGATCCAGGTGGCGAGGCCCTTGAAAAAGCGGTTGCGCTCGGGAAGCCGTCGCAGCGCCGCCGCGGCGCGCGGAGAGAGCAGGCGGAAGTCCCCGGCATTGGGCGGAATCTTCTGCTTCGCCCCCCAGTTGATGAGCGCATAGAAGCCGCGCACAGCGAGCCGCATCAGCGCCGACTCGTTGGCGCGCGTGGCCTTGGCGGTGAACACCACGTCGTAGCCCTCGTCGAGCCAATGGCCGACCAGGGTTTCGATCAGCTCCGGCGGGTGCTGGCCGTCGCCGTCGATGAACAGCACGGCGCCGAGCCGGGCGTGGTCGAGGCCGGCGAGCAGCGCCGCCTCCTTGCCGAAATTGCGCGACAGCGACACGACCTGCACGTCGAAGCGGCCGGCCGGCAGCGCCCGGGCCACGGCGAGGGTGTCGTCGCGGCTGCCGTCGTCCACATAGACGAGCTCGACGGCCAGTCCGCGCGCGTCGCGCAGGCGCTCGGCCACCGTCGCCAGCCGCGCATGCAGCGCCGGCAGGCCCGCCGCCTCGTTGAACAGCGGCACCACGATCGACAGCCCGTCAGGGGCGCCCTGTCCGGCCGCGGCCCGCAACCCGGCTGCGCGTTCGGCCAACGAAAGAGCCATGGGTACCTTCCTTGCGCCCTATATATCGGAACCGCGACGGCCTGTCCCAAGGGGCCGCGGCGGCTCGGCGGCCGCCGAAGGATATGCTAGGCAGAGCCGTGGATTCACAATCACCGTCAGGAACCGGGTTGTTGCAGCGCATCTTGGGCGCCCGCGGCGCGCTGGTCCGCAAGGCCGGCAGCTTCGCCGCCATCGGCGCCGTCAACACGCTGGTCGATTTCTGCGTGTTCGCGCTCGGTTACCAGGGGTTCGGACTGCCGCTCGTTCCGGCCAACGTCATGTCATGGTGCGTGGCCGTCACCGGCTCCTATCTCATGAACAGCACCATCACCTTCGCGGCGGAATCGGGCCGGCGGCTGACGTGGCGCGCCTACGGCACCTTCGTCCTGGCCGGCGTGGCCGGCCTCGTCGCCAACACCGCGACGCTGGTGGGCGCGTCCACCGTTGTGCCGGTGCTGGTGGCCAAAGTGTTCGCCATCGGCGTCAGCTTCGCGGTCAACTTCTCGCTGTCGCATTTCGTGGTGTTCCGCAGGGCGGGCCTGCAAGGCAACGAGCCGGGGTAGGGCGGCGCTACCTGGCCGGGATTCACCGCCGGTTGCGTTGACTAATCCAATGGATTAGTATCTCCGCTATGGTCCGGGTGGTTCCGATCAGCGTCGTCGAAACGCCGGAATTCCTGGCGGCAGCCCGCAAGCTCATGAGCGACGAGGAACGGGCGCTTCTGGTGGATTATCTCGCCTACAATCCAACGGCGGGCGACCTCATCCCCGGACGGGCGGCGTGCGAAAGCTGCGATGGGGATTGGAAGGCCGGGGCAAGCGCGGCGGCGCGCGGGTGATCTATTTCCATCACGACGCCGGCATGCCGCTCTTCGCGCTGACCGCCTTCGCCAAGAACGAACGGGCTGACCTGAGCCGGCACGACCGCAACGAGTTCCGGCAGCTTACGACGCTGCTGGTCGAGGCGTTCAAGAGGAGAAAACCATGAGCAAGGTTGCCGACAGCATTGGGCGCGGCCTCAAGGAAGCGATAGCTTATGCCGAAGGCAAGGCAAACGAGCGCGCCTATCGCATCCATGTGCCTGAGAAGATCGACGTGAGGGCGATCCGAGCACGCCTCGACATGACGCAAGAGGAATTCGCGGCCCAGTTCGGGTTCAGCGTCAATACGCTGCGGCATTGGGAACAAGGCTCCCGCCAGCCGGAAGGACCGACCAGGGCCTATCTTCTGGTGATCGAGCGCGCGCCCAAAGCGGTCCAAAAGGCGTTGCGCGCCGCGTAGCGCGTCAGCGACGTGCACCGGACGCGCCGCTTGACCTTCCGGCGATGCGTCAGACTGCTCCGATCGCCGCTTCGAGCGCCGCCCACAGCGGGTTGTCGCGCGCGAAGACGTAGTCGATCTCCGCGACCACCACGGTCTCGGCGCCGTGGTCGCGCAGGAACGCCGCGAGCCGCTGCACCTCGGCCGGCGGACAGTGCAGCGTCAGCATGCCCGATGAGGTCGGCCCGCCGAACGGCGTGGCGATGCCGAAGGCGCGTCTCGCATCCTCCAGCAGCGTGTCGTTGCAGCCGGGAAAGCGCGTGCGCACCTCGCGGAAGGCGCGGGCGCGCCGATGGGCGGCAATGCGGTCGAGCACCGTGCGCGCGGCGGCGCGCGCCTCGGCGTCCCACGGCGCGAGCCGCGAGGCCACGAGGTTCGCCTGCGAGCGCAGGATGGTGCCGTCGTCGACGACCTTGAGCGCGTTGGCGGCGAGCGTGGCGCCGGTGGTGGTGATGTCCACGATCAGCTCGGCGGTGCCGGCCGCGGGCGCACCCTCGGTGGCGCCGGCGCTCTCGACGATGAGATAGTCGGCGATGCCGTTGGCGGAGAAGAACGCGCGGGTGAGAGTGCGGTACTTGGTGGCGACGCGCATGCGGCGGTTGTGCTTGAGGCGGAACGCGGTCGCCACGTCGTCGAGGTCGGCCATGGTGCGCACGTCAATCCATGCCTGCGGCACCGCCACCACCACGTTGGCATGGCCGAAGCCGAGCCCGGCGATCAGCGCCACCTTGGCGTCGGCGTCGGGGATGGTCTCGCGGATCAGGTCTTCGCCGGTGATGCCGAGATGCACCGCGCCCTGGGCGAGCTGCTGCGCGATCTCGCCCGCCGACAGGTAGGCCACCTCGACGCCGTCGAGGGTCTCGATCGCGCCGCGATAATCCCGCGCGCCGCGCGGCTTGACGAGCTTGAGCCCGGCCCTGGCGAAGAACGCCTCGGCGTTCTCCTGCAGACGGCCCTTGGCCGGCACTGCGACGATGAGCGTGCTCATGCGGCACCTGCCGCGCGCGCGAGGTCCTCGATCCAGATGCCGAGGCCGACCGCGGGGATCGGCGTGGCGCTGCCGAGCCGCGTCATCAGGTTGTCGTAGCGGCCGCCGGCCACCAATGCGTCGTCGCCGCCGCCCTTCGGGTCGTGCAGCTTGAACTCGAAGCCGGTGTAGTAGTCGAGGCTGGTGCCGAACGCGGTCGAGAAGCGGATGCGCCGCACGTCGACGCCGCGCGCGGCGAGGAAGCCGGTGCGGCTCTCGAACAGGTCGAGCGCCGGGTCGAGGGCGAGCCTGGCGTCGGCGGCGAGCCCGCGCAGCTCGACCAGCGCGCTGTCCGGGTCGCCGGCGATGTTGAGGAAGCGGTCGATCAGGGAGCGCACCTCTTTCGGCAGGCCGCCGGCGCCGAGCGTCGCCTGCTCCAGGAAGCGGTCGGCGATCTCGCCCACGGTGCGGCCGCCGACCGTGCTGATGCCGGCGATGGACAGAAGGTCGGTGACAAGCGCGTGGGCCGCGGCCGGCTCCGAGTTGGCGAGCGCGGCGAGCACGCCGGCATAGTCGGAGCGCGTGCGCTGGCTCTCCCGCATCAGCGCGTCGAGGTCCTGCGCGAGGCGCCCGGCGCGGTTGAAGTCCTTCACGAGCCGGCGCTTCCATGCCGGCGCGAGCTTGAGCGCGTCGATCAGCGCGACGAACAGGCCGACGTCGCCCATCCGGATGTCGGGCTCGGCGATGCCGTAGAGGCTCGTGGCTTCGAGGCCGAGCGCGAAGATCTCGGCGTCGGCGGCGGCGATGTCGCGGCGGCCGAACGACTCGACGCCGGCCTGGAGGTGCTCGCCCGGCCCGTCGCCATGCTGGCGGAACACCGGGCCGAGATAGCAGAAGCTCATCGGCGCGCCGGCCTGCGGCGAGGCGAGATAGTCGCGCGACACCGCGATGGTGAAATCCGGGCGCAGGCACAGCTCCCGGCCGGCGGCGTCGGTCGTCAGGTACATGCGGCGGCGAATGTCCTCGCCCGACAGGTCGAGGAACGGCTCGGCCGGCTGCAGCACGGCCGGATCGACGCGCCGGTAGCCGGCGCGCGCGTAGGACGCCACCAGCGCCTCGGCGGCAGTCTCCTTCGGGCCGCTGTCGGGATGGACGAAATCAGTCATTACTTACTTATCCGCCTTGTCGGGGCGGGCTGTAGCACGGCTTCCTTAAAGCTTCGACCGCCTTTCGTCGGCGCGATTAACGCTGATGCGGCAAGGCGATGGCTTTGTTGGGGAGGAGGGTTAGCGGCGGCTTGACAGCGCGGGGGCCGTGACTGTTACATTGTAACAGTTAAGGGTGAGGGGTCGAGATGGGCTGGTTCCGGGCGAGGGCTCGCGGCGACTGCGTTCTGGCGCTGATGGCGCTGGCGTTGCAGCTCGTCGTCGCCTTCGGCCACAGCCATCCGTTCCACCTCCGGGCGCCGGCCGGCATCGCGGGTGCGGCCGCCGTGGCGGGCGCCGACCTCTCGGCCGCCGCCGCGGCGGTCGCGGAGGACGACTGCGCCATCTGCGCCACCCTCAACCTCGCCCGCAATGCCGACAAGGCGGCCCCGCCGGCCCTGGCGCAGCCGGTGTTCGTCGCGCTCGCGCTGTCCGCGCCGCCCGCGCCCGACATGATCCCCGCGCGCCGGCGCCATGGCGCGCAGTCCCGCGCCCCGCCCATCGCCTGACATCGCCTCCTTCCGCAACCCTGTGCCGCGCGCGCCGCGCCGGCGCCGGGCGGTCCAATGAGCATGTCGGTGATTGAATCATGTCGGTGAATGCCAGACGTCTGTTTCTGTTGAGCGGCTCGGCCGCGCTCGCGCTCGCGGCGGCCCTGGATGCGGCCCGCGCCCAGGATGCGCCGGTGACCACGCTGCACGAGATCGTGGTGACGACCCCGCGCGCCGCGCCCGCGCGCCCGGCGCCGAGCGCCAACACCGCGGCGACGCCCGCGCCGACCGAGGCGGAGCAGACCGCGCAGGCGATGCAGGACTTCGACAGCGCGCGCGACAATTTCCTGCTGCCGAAGATCGGCGTCACCTCCTACAACATCAACCAGGACGCCATTCAGGCGCTGCCCCAGGGCGGCAACACGCCGTTCGACAAGGTGCTGCTGCAGGCGCCGGGCGTGAGCCAGGATTCGGCCGCGAGCGGCGCGCTGCACGTGCGCAACGAGCACGCCAACGTGCAGTACCGCATCAACGGCATCCTGCTGCCGGACGGCATCTCCGGCTTCGGCCAGGTGCTGGAGACCGGCTTCGTCGGCACCATGGCGCTCGTCACCGGCGCGCTGCCGGCGCAATACGGGCTGCGCACCTCGGGCCTGTTCGACATCACCACGCGCACCCGCACCGCGCCGGGCGGGAACGTCACCGTCTACGGCGGCAGCAACAACACCTTCACCTCGGCGTTCGACTATGGCGGCGTCGCCGGCAAGACCGAGTATTTCGTCGCCGGGCGCTACTTCGGCAGCGAGCTCGGCATCGAGAACCCAACCAGCGGCTTCACCGCGCTCCACGACAACACGGCGCAGGGCAAGGGCTTCGCCTACGTCTCGACCATCATCGATCCATCGACGCGGGTGAGCTTCATCGGCGGAACGACCTACACCCAGTTCCAGATTCCCAACAACCCGAACCAGTCGGCGTTCGACGGCATCACCACGGTGAACGGCATCGGCAACTACGATTCCGCGGCGCTCAACGAGCGGCAGTACGAGCGTAACGACTACGCCGTGCTGGCGATGCAGAAGAAGGCGCTCGACTGGGACATGCAGATCGCCTATTTCAACCGCTACAGCAGCGTGCATTTCGAGCCCGATCCGTTCGGCGATATCTTCTTCAACGGCGTCGCCTCGGACGTGATGCGCCGCAGCTTCGTCAACGGCGTGCAGGGCGACATGGCCTATCGCCTCAACGAGGCCCACACGCTGCGCTACGGCTTCACCACGAGCGCCGAGCAGACCATGGTCGACAACTCGTCGCTCGTGCTGCGGGATACGCTGGCCGACACGCCGTTCGGCGTTACCGACAACAACAGCAAGACCGGCTGGATCGCCGGCGTCTACCTGCAGGACGAATGGCGGATCACCGACAAGCTGACGCTCAACGCCGGCCTGCGCTTCGACCAGATGTGGCAGTTCATCGACGCCAACCAGCTCAGCCCGCGCGTCAACGTCGTCTACAAGCCGTTCGAGACCACGACGATCCACGCCGGCTACGCGCGCTATTTCACGCCGCCGCCGCAGGTGGTGGCGACGCCGGTCAACCTCGCCGCCTTCGCCGGCACCAGCGCCGCGCCGGCGACCAACCAGGCCGACCCGGTGCTGCCGGAGCGCTCGCATTACTTCGACGCCGGCATCGTGCAGCAGGTGCTGCCCGGGCTCCAGGTCGGCGTCGACGCCTACTACAAGATCGCCAAGGACCTGCTCGACGACGGCCAGTTCGGCGCCGCGCTGGTGCTCAGCGGCTTCAACTACGAGAAGGGCGTCAACAAGGGTATCGAGTTCAGCGCCACCTACACCCGCGACAACCTCCAGGTTTACGGCAACGTCGCCATCGCCAACCAGAAGGCGACCAACATCGTGTCGAACCAGTACCTGATCGACCCGGACGACCTCGCCTATATCGCCAACCACTGGATCTACACCGACCACTCGCAGTCGCTGACCGCGTCGGCCGGCGCATCCTACCTGTGGAACGGCACCCGCTACAGCGCCGACCTGATCTACGGCAGCGGCCTGCGCGCCGACAGCGCCGACGGCGTGCCCAACGGCGACCACGTGCCGGCCTATACCCAGGTCAACGTCGGCGCCTCGCACGAGTTCGTGCTGCCGGACAAGGAGAGCTACACGCTGCGCTTCGACGTGGTGAACCTGTTCGACGAGGTCTACGAGATCCGGGACGGCTCCGGCATCGGCGTGTTCGCGCCGCAGTACGGGCCGCGCCGCACCTTCTTCGTCGGGCTGTCGAAGAAGCTCTGACGGTCGTTTTCGAGCCGCGTCCTCCCACGACCGCGGCGCCCGCGGCCCGGCGGATTTCGTCTCCGCCGGGCCGCGTTCGTTTCGGGCGGCCTACGACCAGCGGATGCCGTGCCGCGCGAGGATGTCGCGCACCGCCGCGACGAGCCCGTCCTGCGGCACGCTGACCTGCGCCTCGGCCTGCTTCTGGAGATAGTCCTCGCGGCCCTTTTCGAGTCTGGCGAGCTCCGCGCCGAGGATGAGGTCCTTGACTGTGACCTCGCCCTTCGCCTTCTCGTCGCCGCCCTGGATGACGACGCAGGGCGAGTTGCGCCGGTCGGCGTATTTGAGCTGGTTGCCGACGTTCTTCGGGTTGCCGAGATAGAGTTCGGCACGGATGTTTTCTTTGCGCAGTTGGGCGACGAATTGCTGGTAGTCGGCGAGGCGGTCGCGGTCGAACACGGTGACGACCACCGGGCCGGGCTCCGGCCTTGTGTCGAGCTTGCCGATCAGGGCGAGCGCGGCCTGCAGGCGCGACACGCCGATGGAGAACCCGGTCGCCGGCACCGGCTCGCCGCGAAACCGCGACACCAGGCCGTCGTAGCGCCCGCCGCCGCCGACCGAGCCGAACCGCACCGGCCGGCCCTTCTCGTCGGTGGTGTCGAGCAGCAGTTCCACTTCGAAGACAGGGCCGGTGTAGTATTCGAGGCCGCGGACGACGGAGGGGTCGAATGCAATGCGGGATTGATCGTAGCCCGCATGCTGACACACTAACAGAATATCTACCAACTCTGATGTTCCCGCTCTCGCGGGCTCGCCGACAAGGCCGTCAACGCGCGCCAATTTTTCAGCGCCATCTTTGCCGCGTGCGGTCAGCGATTCAATTACGATCTGAATTTGGGCTTCATCGAGTCCGGCGCCTTTCGTGAAATCGCCGCTTTCATCTTTGCGCCCAGGGCCGAGCAATAATTTGGTGCCTTCAACACCAAGCCGGTCCAATTTATCAATCGCCCGGAGCACCGTGAGCCGTCGCCCGGCATTCTCCTCGCCGCCAAGCCCGATGGCCTCCATCACGCCGTCGAGCACCTTCCTGTTGTTCACCTTCACCACGTAGCTGCCGCGCGGAATGCCCAGCGCTTCCATCGCGTCGGCGGCCATCATGCACATCTCGGCGTCGGCGGCGGGCGAGGCCGAGCCCACCGTGTCGGCGTCGAACTGCATGAACTGCCGGAAGCGGCCGGGGCCGGGCTTCTCGTTGCGGAACACCCAGCCGAAGCGGTAGGAGCGGTAGGGCTTGGGCAGCGTCTCGAAATTCTCGGCCACGTAGCGCGCGAGCGGCGCGGTGAGGTCGTAGCGCAGCGACAGCCACTGCTCGTCGTCGTCCTGGAACGAGAACACGCCCTCGTTGGGGCGGTCCTGGTCGGGCAGGAACTTGCCGAGCGCGTCGGTGTATTCGATGGCCGGCGTCTCCACCGGCTCGAAGCCGTAAAGCTCGTAGACCGCGCGGATTTTTTCCGTCATTGCGCGCGTCGCCGCGATGTCGCCGGGCCCGCGATCCTCGAGCCCGCGCGGCCGCCGCGCCTTCAATTTCGTCGGTTTTGCCATGTCTGAGTTGTCTGTCGTTTTCTGTCGTGCGTGCGACAGGGGCCGGACAGGTTGGTACCAGCCACCCCCGCGGCCAGCAAGTCGTGCTAAACCTCTCGCCTCCCAACGAGGCCCGCCCATGAACAAGCCTGCGATCCCCAACGACCTCGACGCCTTCTGGCTGCCGTTCACGCCCAACCGCGCCTTCAAGCAGGCGCCGCGGCTCATTGCCGGCGCCAAGGACATGCACTACGTCACGACCGACGGCCGGCGGCTCCTCGACGCCACCTCCGGCCTGTGGTGCTGCAACGCCGGCCATGGCCGCGACCCCATCGTCGCCGCGATCAAGCGGCAGGCCGAGCAGCTCGACTACGCGCCAGGCTTCCAGTTCTCCCATCCCCAGGCGTTCGAGCTCGCGAGCCGCGTCGCCGCCATGGCGCCGGAGGGGCTTGACCACGTGTTCTTCTGCAACTCCGGCTCTGAGGCGGTCGATACCGCGCTCAAGATCGCGCTCGCCTTCCAGGCCATCCGCGGCGAGGGCGCGCGGACCCGCCTCATCGGCCGCGAGCGCGGCTATCACGGCGTCGGCTTCGGCGGCATCTCGGTCGGCGGCATCGTGACCAACCGCAGGCTGTTCGGCACGCTGCTCACCGGCGTCGATCACCTGCCGGCGACGTACAGCCGCGAGCACCAGGCGTTCTCGCGCGGCGAGCCGGCCTGGGGCGCGCATCTTGCCGACGAGCTCGAGCGCATCGTCGCGCTGCACGACGCCTCGACCGTGGCGGCCGTCATCGTCGAGCCCATGGCGGGCTCGACCGGCGTGCTGGCGCCGCCGCAAGGCTATCTCCAGCGCCTGCGCGCGATCTGCGACAAACACGGCATCCTGCTGATCTTCGACGAGGTCATCACCGGCTTCGGCCGGCTCGGCCACGCCTTCGCGGCGGAACGATACGGCGTGACGCCGGACATCGTCACCTTCGCCAAGGGCGTGAACTCCGGCACCGTGCCCATGGGCGGCGTGATCGTCACCGGCGACATCTACGACACCTTCATGCGCGGGCCGCTGCACGCCATCGAGCTGTTCCACGGCTACACCTATTCGGCCCATCCGCTGGCCTGCGCCGCGGCGCTCGCCACCCTCGACCTGTACCGCGACGAGGACCTGTTCGCGCGGGCGCGGACGCTCGAGCCCGTGTTCGCGGACGCCGTCATGGGGCTCAAGGGCCTGCCCAACGTCCTCGACATCCGCGCGGTCGGACTCGCCGCCGGCATCGACCTCGCGCCGTTCCCGGACAAGCCGGGCCTGCGCGCCTACACCGCCATGGAGAAGGCGTTCTACGACGAGGACATCGTCATCCGCGTCACCGGCGACACCATCGCGCTGTCGCCGCCCCTGATCGCCGGCGAAGCGCAGGTCGGCGAGATGGTCGACAAGGTCGCGCGGGTCATCCGGGCGGTGGCGTAGGCCGGCGGGTTAACCGTCTCCCAATTCCCTCCGACCCCGGTACGGGCCAACCGCCGGACCGCTGCGGGCGGCCTTAAGGTTTCGTCAACCACGAGGGCTTGCGCCTCCCGGCATGCTCGTCGACAGTGATCGCCGGGACGGCGAATCAGCCCGCGGGGGCGGGCTTTAGCGGGAGCAGGCTGCCGTCGCGCCGCCTGCGGAGGGGGTTCGATGATCCGCCTGGGCGCGTTGTTCGTGGCGATCTGCATGGTCGTGATCGCGGGCTCGTTCGGGGCGCTGCTCTATCTCGTGTTCGGCGTCACCGGCGCCGAGTCGGCCGTGGTGGCGCTCGCCGCGCTCACCGGCCTCGCCACCTACAACGCCGTCACCACCCGCATCCGCGTCCAGGCCGAATTGTCGGCCCAGATCGGCGACCTGTCCCGCGGCGTCGCCGACCTCGCCCGCCAGGTCGGCGAGCAGGGCCGCCGCATCGCGGCGCTGGAGAAAGGCAGCGACGCCGCGGTCCAGCGCGCGCTCGCCGTAACCCAGCCGGTGCAGGCCGAGATCGCCGAGCTCGGCACCCTGTTCAAGCAGTTGGCCGAGACCGTGGCGGCCCAGGAGACCGCGATCCGCGGCCTGTCCGGCCACGCGCCCGCGCCGCTGCCGCGCGACCTGGCGCCGCCGCTCGCCGCCGAGGGTCCGGCCGCGCGCGAGGCCGCCGCGCCGGCTCCATTCGTTACGCCAAGAGCGGCGTCCGGCGGGCCGCTGCGCGGCATGACCGGGGCGGCCGTCGCCGAGACGGTCCGGGCCGCGCTCGCCGACAATCGCATCGACGTTTATCTCCAGCCCATCGTGACGCTGCCGCAGCGCAAGGTCCGCTCCTACGAGGCGCTGATGCGCCTGCGCCTGCCCGACGGCGCGGTGGCCGAGGCCGCCGATTTCCTCGCCGCCGCCGAGAGCGACGGGCTGATGCCGCAGCTCGACTACTTGGTGCTGACCCGCTGCGTGCGCGTACTGCGTCGGCTCCAGGCGAAAAGCCGCGACGTCGGCGTGTTCTGCAACCTGTCGGCGGCGACGCTGCTCGACCGCGAGACTTTCGCGCAGATCGTGGACTTCGCCGACGCCAACCGGGTGCTGGCGCCGCTGCTCGCGTTCGAGCTTCCCTACGCGGCGGTGCGCGACGCCGGCGTGCGCGAGAACGAGAGCATCGCCAGGCTCACCGACCTCGGGTTCCGCCTCTCGGTCGATCACGTCTCGGATCTGCGCTTCGACGCGCGCGAACTGGCCGAGCACAAGTGCCGGTTCATGAAGATCGCGGCCTCGGTGCTGCTCGACCGCAACGCCCAGGCCGCCGCCGACATCCACCCGGCCGACATGTCCGGCCTGCTGGCGCGCAACGGCATCGACCTCATCGCCGAGAAGATCGAGAGCGAGGAGACCGTGGTCAGCCTGCTCGACTTCGATCTCAAATTCGGCCAGGGCAACCTGTTCTCGCCGCCGCGGCCGACCCGGCCCGACGCCAAGGCCGGCGAGGAGGACGAGGCCGCGGCCGTCGCGCCGCCTGCGCCTGCCGCAAAGCCCGCGGCCGCGCCCGCTCCGGCGCCGGCCGGCATCGACCGCAACTCGGCGCTGGCGCGGCTCGCCCGGGTGGTGCCGCGCCGCTGACGGCCTGCTGCGCTTGACGGCGCGCCCGCGGTCGCGTTCTTGGGTCCATGTCCGCGCCGCAGTTCCTCGATCGGTTCAGCGCCATCGCGCCGCGCTACGACGTCGTGCTCTGCGACGTGTGGGGCGTGGTGCACAACAGCCTGGTCGCCTCGCCCGAGGCCCACGACGCGCTGTCGCGCTTCCGCGCCGCGGGCGGCGCCGTGGTGCTCATCACCAACGCGCCGCGGCCCGGTCATGTGGTGAAGGGCCAGCTCGACCGGCTGGGCGTTCCCGCCGATGCCTACGACTCCATCGTCTCCTCGGGCGAATTGTCGCGCGAGCTCATCGCAGCGCGCCGCCCCCGGCGCGTGTTCCACATCGGGCCGGAGCGCGACCTGCCGCTGTTCGACGGGCTCGGCGTCGCGTTCGGCACCGTCGAGGATTCCGATTTCATCGTCTGCACCGGGCTGTTCGACGACGACACCGAGACGCCCGAGACCTATCGCGCGCTGTTCGAGAAGGCCCGCGCGCGCGGCCTCCCGATGCTGTGCGCCAACCCCGACATCGTGGTCGAGCGCGGCGCCAGTCTCATCTACTGCGCCGGCGCGCTCGCGCAGTTCTACGAATCGCTCGGCGGCAAGGCGGTCTATGCGGGCAAGCCGCACGGGCCGATCTACGACGAGGCGCTGTCGCGCGCCGCCGCGGCGCGGGGCAGGCCGGCGCCGAGCGCGCGCGTCGTCGCCATCGGCGATTCGATCCACACCGACATGAAGGGCGCGGCGCTCTACGGCATCGACAGCGTGTTCGTCACCGGCGGCATCCACGCCGAGGAGTTCGGCGACCGCGACGCGCCCGACGCCGGAACCGTCGCCAAGGCGTTCGCACGCGAGGGCGTGTCGCCGGTCGCCGTGATGCGCAGGCTCGTCTGGTAGATCACGCCGCGCGGATCGCGGCCTCGATGCCGCTGTGCAGCTTGCGGGCGTTGAACGGCTTGGTGACCACGTTCGCGCGCTTCACCGAAAACTCCGCCTCGATGCGGGCGCGCAGCAGCACGAACGGCGTCTCGGCGGTCTGCGGCCGCGCGCGAAGGGCGCGCAGCAGGTCCTCGCCGGACATCGACGCCATGGTCTCGTCGGAGATGACGAGCCCGTAGCCGCCGTCGCTGAGCTTCTTCAGCGCCTCGCGGCCGTCGTTCGCGCCGTCGATGTTCTCGAAGCCGATCTGGCGCAGCACGGTGGTGATGATCGCGCCCATGGTCGGGTAGTCGTGGACCACCAGCACCGGTATCGACAGGTCGACGGACATGGATTGCGCCTTTCCCCTTGTCTCGGACGCTAACATAAGTGATTGAATCGCGCGTTAAGTGCGGCACGTCGCCCGGCGCTCGCAAACTGCACAAAAGCGCGCCAGCCGGTGTTCGCGGTCTCTCTACGCCGGCCATGTTTCGGTTATATGTCGCTATTCCAATGCTGCTTGACGGGCCTATGCACCGCTCGATACCAGACCTCGCCGATATCGCACCGCAGCGCGACGTGTCATGAGCAGCCGCAGCAAAAATCCGTTTACCGTCGTCCGCGGCGGCGTCGGCGACATGCCGCCGCCCGGCGCGCTGTCGGGAGCGGTGGTCGCCATCGGCAATTTCGAGGGGGTGCACCGCGGACACCGGATCGTGATCGACCGCGCGGTCGCATTGGCGCGCAAGCTCGCGCGGCCCGCCGCCGTTCTCACCTTCGAGCCGCACCCGCGCGCGTTCTTCACGCCCGGCGAGCCGGTGTTCCGGCTCAGCGACGAGCGCGCCAAGCTGCGGCTTCTTGCTGCAACGCAACTCGACGGCGCGGTGGTGGTGCGGTTCGATGCCGCGCTGGCGGCGCTGCGGGCGACCGATTTCGTCGATCGCATCCTGCGCGGCTGGCTGGCCGTCTCGGGCGCGGTGATCGGCTTCGACTTCCGCTTCGGCGCCGGCCGCGCCGGCACGCCGGCGTTCCTCGCCGAGATGGGCGAGCAGGCCGGCTTCGTCGTCGACGTGGTGCCCGAGGTGAAGGACGCGGCGCGCCGCTATTCCTCGGGCGCGGTGCGCGCCGCGCTCGCCCTGGGCGACGTGGCCGACGCGGCGC
>Ga0182749_1002006_pt1 | contig 15339 bp, 16 predicted proteins | sample eDN3rd37CKraftMG_FD_128875 | JGI IMG/M metagenome (GOLD analysis project Ga0182749, IMG submission 128875) | Enriched Miracle-Growth compost microbial communities from Emeryville, California, USA - eDNA 3rd pass 37_C Kraft MG (version 2) (version 2) ...
CGGCAGGTGCCCTCGTCGAACAGCCGGCAGGCGACGCTGGTGTAGTAGATGCGGCCGGTCTCCTCCTCCTCCAGCTTGTTGAGGCAGCAGCGCCCGCAGCCGTCGCACAGGCTCTCCCACTCCGAGGACGTCATCTCGGCGAGCGTCTTGCGCCGCCAGAACGGCGCGGCGGGGTCGGCGGAGCGGGGCTGGCTTGGCGGCATGAATCGGCCTTGGCCTTTTGACGGTGACTTAAAGAATCGCCTCGATTCCCTTGCGCTGGATGATATTCAGCAGCGCGAGCGCCGCTCCCGTCGGCTTCTTGGTGCCGCGCTCCAGTTGCGAGACATAGCCGACGGTGAGGTTCAGGTGCCGGGCGAACACCGCCTGGCTCATGTTGGCGCGCTCCCGCAGCTTGCGAATCTGCGCGCCGGTGAGCGGTGCCACCTTCGGCATATGCTCGGGCCCCAAATGGCGCAAGGTGATCTTGTCGTGGGTCGCCTTGTCCAGAAGTCCCGCTTTCCGCATGTCGTCGGCGGTTTCCAAGAGGGCCGCCGCCAGCCGGCTAGGCCCCTTCCTCACCCGGGTCATCGATGACCTCCTCGATCACGCCCTCCGCGAGCGCGCGGCCGATGCCGGCAGCGTCCGCTTCGAGCCATCCCTTCGCGATGTCCCGCAACGTCTCCAGCTCGTCATCGCGGATATTGTCGCGCTCATTCTTGGCAAAACCGTCCCGGCCGCACCACGCGCTGCTTGACGAGGCCGCCGCCCAGGTCCGCATCCACCAGCCCGCGCTCGGCGCCGGACGGCATCGCGCAGGCTGCGGTCGGACAATCTTTCGCGGCGGGCAAACCGCGCGAACCACCGTGTCCTGAAAATCCGCACCCCCCACCTCCCCGTTCAATAAACTATAGCTCTATGAACTGGATTTCAACATCGCGGCCGCCCCGCTCCGCCGTCATACCGCCGTGTTCCTGTCCTTTACGCTGTCGGTGCAATCCCGTTGGCCTCCCGGGCCAGTTCGGCTATGACAGCGGCAGCCGCCCGGCGGCCATGGCGGCGCGGCGTTTGAAGGCGTTGAACCCTTGCGCGACCTCATCCCCGGCAACCGCCCCGACTGGCGGCGCCTGCTCCGGCGCGTGCTGCTCGACCTCGACGCGCGGCTCGATTTCGGCGTGTTCCGCTCGGGCGGCGCGATCCGCGAGCTCTACGAACGGTTCTCCGATTTCATGGACCGGTTCCACACCGCCGGCTGGCGGCGCTGGCTCGTGGTCGAGCCGCTGTCGGAGATGGCGACCCTCGGCTCGGTCGGCCTGGTGCTCATGCTGGCGCTCGCCATCCCCGCGTTCCAGGATACCGCCGACGAGGACTGGCTGAAGAAGACCGACATCGCCGTCGTGTTCCTCGACCGCTACGGCAACGAGATCGGCACCCGCGGCATCAAGCAGAACGACGCGGTGCAGCTCGACGAACTGCCCGACCACCTCATCAAGGCCGTCATCGCCACCGAGGACCGCCGCTTCTACGACCATTTCGGCATCGACGTCGCCGGCACGTTCCGCGCCCTCGTCACCAACGCCCGGGCCGGCGGCGTGGTGCAGGGCGGCTCGTCGCTGTCGCAGCAGCTCGCCAAGAACCTGTTCCTCTCCAACGAGCGCACCCTCGACCGCAAGATCAAGGAGGCCTTCCTCGCGCTGTGGCTCGAGAGCCGGCTCACCAAGAACGAGATCCTCAAGCTCTATCTCGACCGCGCCTACATGGGCGGCGGCACCTACGGCGTGAACGCCGCGGCGATGTATTATTTCGGCAAGTCGGCGAAGGACGTGACGCTGGCCGAGGCGGCAATGCTCGCCGGCCTGTTCAAGGCGCCGAGCAAGTATTCGCCCGCCGCCAACCTGCCGGCGGCGCGCGCCCGCGCCAACGTGGTGCTCGACAACCTGGTCGACGCCGGCTTCATGACCGAAGGCCAGGTGTTCGGCGCGCGGCGCAACCCGGCGACGCCGATCGACCGCCGCGACGAGGATCAGCCCAACTACTTCCTCGACTACGCCTTCGACGAGATCAAGAAGCTCGTCGACACGTTCCCGAAGACCATCACCGAGCGCACCTTCATCGCCCGCACCACCATCGACCTGAACCTGCAGCACGCCGCGGACAACACCGTCCAGTCGATGCTCAAGCAGTACGGTCACGAATACAACGCCCGCCAGGCCGCGCTGGTGCTCGCCGACCTCGACGGCGGCGTGCGCGCCATGGTCGGCGGCGCCGACTACAGCGAGAGCCAGTTCAACCGCGCCACCGACGCCATGCGCCAGCCGGGCTCCTCGTTCAAGCCCTACGTGTATTCGACGGCGCTGATGAACGGCTTCAAGCCGACCTCGGTGGTGATCGACGGCCCGGTCTGCATCGGCAACTGGTGCCCGCAGAACTTCGGGCATTCCTATTCCGGCGCCATCACCCTCACCCAGGCGATCAAGAACTCGATCAACGTCATCCCGGTGAAGCTCTCCATCGCGCTCGGCAACGGCAACCCCAAGCTCGGCCGCGCCAAGATCGTGGAGACCGCGCGCAAGTTCGGCATCGTCACGCCGCTCCCCGACACGCCGTCGCTGCCGATCGGCGCCGACGAGGTCAACGTGCTGGAGCACACCGTCGCCTACGCCACCTTCCCCAACCAGGGCATGGCGGTGACGCCGCACGCGCTGCTCGAGGTGCGCTCCGCCGCCGGCGACACCATCTGGCGGTTCGACCGCGACGGTCCCAAGCCGCGCCGCGCCATCCCGCCCCAGGTCGCCTCCGACATGGTGATGATGATGAACAAGGTGGTGGAGGAAGGCACCGCCCGGCGCGCCATGCTCAACGGCATCAAGGCCGCGGGCAAGACCGGCACCACCAACAACTACCGCGACGCCTGGTTCGTCGGCTACACCGGCAACTACGTGTGCGGCGTGTGGTACGGCAACGACGACTACCAGTCCATGAACCGCATGACCGGCGGCGCGCTGCCCGCCATGACCTGGCACGAGATCATGGCCTACGCCCACCAGGGCATCGAGCTGAAGAACATGGTCGGCGTGCCGCCCAACCCCTCGACCGTGGCGCCGCCCGACGACGCCGCGAACGGCGTCGCCGCCGCCACCAAGGAGCTGCCCCGCCCGGCCCTGCTGACGAGCCGCGGCGTGGAGACGCTGCAGCGGATCGAGCGGCTGATGGACGGCGTCGCCGCCGCCATGCCGCCGCTCTCCGGCGCCACCGCGGGCCTGCCGCAGCAGCAGCAGTCGGGCCTCGCGCCGCGGGCGGAAACCGTGGCCCAGGCGCGGCAGGCCGACGCGCGCGGCAATTGACAAGAGCGGCGCGGACCGCCACGGCTATCCGGTCTTGCGCGTTCGTCGCCGGCGTAGCCTCGTCTCACCTTGCCGATTGATCCTGCCGAGCATCGGGCCTGACCGTGCGGTTCCTCCTCTCCGCCCTGTTCGTGTTCTCCCTCGCCGCCGCCGTCGGGCTCGGCGCGACGTGGTTCGCGGTCAACGGCGGCCTCGACATGAGCACGCTTTCGGTCGGCGCCTGGCGCGCCAATCCCAAGGCCGGCACCGCCGACATCGACCCCTACTCGCGCGCCCAGGTCGCCCACAGCGGCATCCTGCCGACCGGCATCGGCGACGGCGTCGCCTTCGTCGCCGCGACCGACGACAAGGGCCGGCCGCTCGACGGCCGCTGCGCCGTCACGCTCGCGGGCGTGACGCCGGCGGCGCGGTTCTTCACGCTCACGCTTTACGATCCCGCGGGCCGGCTCGTCGCCAACGTGCTCGGGCGCAGCGGCTTCACCAGCGAGGAGCTGATCCGCAACGGCGACGGCTCGTTCGCGATCACGATCGCGCCGCGCCCCTACGCCGGCAACTGGCTGCCGACCGGCGGCATCGAGCGCTACGTGCTGGTGCTGCGGCTCTACGACACGCCGGTCGGCGTCGCGACGCGCGCCGGCCGGGAAACGCCGATGCCGGCGATCACGCGCGGGCGCTGCGCATGATCCGCTGGCTCGTGATGATCTTCACGGGCGTGGTGGTTGCCGTCGGCATCGTGCATCGCGCCAGGCAGCCCGGCCCGCCGGACATTGCGGCGCGGCTCGTTTGCGTAAAGGCAATGTCCCGTGCCATCACGGAGACTGTCATCACGGAGACCTGCGCATGATCCGCTGGTTCGTGATGATCTTCACGGGCGTGGTGCTCGGCGGCATCGTGCACCTGGTCACGATCCTCTACCTGCCGCGCACGGCGAGCGTCGACGCCTATGCGCGCATCGCGCCCATCGCGCCGGTCAACGCCATGACGCCGCTGCCGCAGCCGACGCCGGAGAAGGCGCTGATGCCGTTCATGGACCCGGCCTTCGCCGGCGCCGTGTGCCGCTACGACCTCTCGGCCGGCCCGATGAAGCTCACCGCGCCGGTGAGCCAGGCCTATACGTCGGTGTCGTTCTACACGCGCTACGGCGTGCCCTACTACGCCATCAACGACCGCGCCGCCGGCCGGCGCGTCATCGAGCTCGACCTGATGACGCCGGCGCAGCACGCCCAGGTGCCCGAGGACGAGGAGGTCACCGCCGCCGACCGGCTGATCGTCGAGTCGCCCACCCTCACCGGCCTCATCCTGGTGCGCGCGCTCGCCCCCGAGCCGAGCCTGATGGCCATGGCCCAGCGCGCCGTGGCCGGCGCCACATGCGCGATCCAGCCGAACCCGTAGGCGATGCCGCCCTATCCGGGGCTCCGGGAATTGCGTTATAGTGCGTGCCTATGACCAAGCAACGCACTTATGCGGTCGTCCTGGAGCCGGAGGAGGATGGCGGCTTCACCGTGCGCGTCCCCGCTTTCCCGGAGATCGTCACCTACGGCAAGGACGAGCGCGAGGCGTCGGCCATGGCGGAAGACGCCATCCGCCTGGTGATCGAGGACAGCATCGCGCGCGGCGAGCCGGTGCCGGGCGGCGAGCCCTCCCGCATTCGCGAAGCCACCATCACGTTGGCTGCATGAACCGCCGGTTGCCGGCCGTCACGGCGCGTAATCCGAATTGGTCATGCGGCGCGGCTCTTTCGTTCTCTCCCCCCTTGCGGGGGAGAGACAGAGAGGGGGGTACAACAAGACAGAAGCGGGACTGCCCCTCCCAGCTGTTCAGACCGGGGAGAGTGGACGGGTGTTCGGAAACATAGTGGACAGTTTCGGCAGCGCCTCAACACAATTGCGTCTTGTCAATGCCATGTCCTCGAACGAACCATTTTCCAGTGATGCACGGTTGCGGCACATGCGCGCAAATCCGCAAGCGAATGCCTGCCACGCGATTGTCCCCGCCCCCGCGCCTGAGTAGAACATGCGCCGGCGCGGGGCGCGCGTGACGGAATTCAAGGACACTTATGACGAAGCGTTATCAGGTGGTGATCGTGGGCGGCGGGCCGGTCGGCGTCGCGCTCGCGGTCGAGCTGGGGCTGCGCGGCATTTCCTGCGCGCTGGTCGAGCGCCGCACCAGGCTGCAGGAAATTCCCAAGGGCCAGAACCTCACCCAGCGCACGCTGGAGCACTTCTACTTCTGGGGCATCGCCGACGAGTTGCGCGCCGCGCGCGCCATGCCGCCCGGCTATCCCATCGGCGGCGTCACCACCTACAAGACGCTGACCAGCGACTACTGGTACGTGCAGGTGGGCCGCGAGGTGGTGCGGCCCTATTATTTCCAGGACAACGAGCGCCTGCCGCAGTACCGCACCGAGGAGGTGCTGCGCCGGCGCATGGCCTCGATCCCCGAGATCGCCGACTATTTCGGCTGGCGCGCCACCGCCATCGCGCAGGACGCCGGCGGCGTGCGCATCGCCCTCTCCAGGGAAGGCGGCGGCGAGACCGAGACGCTGGAGGCCGACTACGCGGTCGGCTGCGACGGCGCCCATTCCTTCGTGCGCGAGGCCATCGGCATCACCCGCGGCATCAAGGATTTCGACGAGCTGATGGTGCTCGCCGTGTTCCGCTCGCGCGAGTTCCATGAGGGGCTCAAGCGCTTCCCGGAGCGCTCGACCTACCGCGTGCTGCACCCGGACCTGCGCGGCTACTGGCAGTTCTTCGGCCGCATCGACGTCGGCGAGGGCTTCTTCTTCCACGCGCCGGTGCCGGCCGACACCACCAAGGAGAATTTCGACTTCCACGGCCTCCTGGAGAAGGTCGCGGGCTTCAAGTTCGCCGCGCAGTTCGACTACGTCGGGTTCTGGGACCTGCGCATCGCCGTGGCGCAGAATTATCAGGTCGGCCGCGTGTTCATCGCCGGCGACGCCGCGCACAGCCACCCGCCCTACGGCGGCTACGGCCTCAACAGCGGCATCGAGGACGCCGCCAACCTCGGCTGGAAGCTCGCGGCGCGGCTCAAGGGCTGGGCCGGCGACAAGCTGCTCGCCTCCTACAGCGACGAGCGGCGGCCGGTGTTCCAGCAGACCGCGGACGATTTCATCGACGCCAAGATCGCGCAGGAGGGCGCGTTCCTCGCCGAGCATTCGCCGGAGAAGGACGGGCCCGAGAAATTCAAGACGCTGTTCGCCAACATCGAGTCCGGCGGCCCGTCCTGGGTCTATGCGTTCGAGCCGAACTACGAAGGCTCGCCCGTGGTGTTCGGGCCGCCCGGCGGCAAGAGCGGCGCGCGCGGCGAGCATTCGTTCAAGGCGCGGCCCGGCCATCACCTCGCGCCGCAGCCGCTGTCCTCCGGCCGCAACGTGTTCGAGGAGCTCGGCTCGGGCTTCGCGCTGCTGGCGTTCGGCGACAACGACGCGGCCGCGCGCGCGTTCGAGGACGGCGCCCGCGCGCTCGGCGTGCCGCTGAAGACCATCCGCGACAGCTACGCCGGCGAGCGGCTCAAGTACGAAGCGCCGCTGATCCTGGTGCGGCCCGACCAGTACGTGGTGTGGACCGGCGACAAGGCTCCCGCCGACGCCGGGGCGATCATCGCGCGGGTCGCCGGACGCGCGTAAGCGACGCAAGCGAATCGCGCGTCGGATGCGCGCGCAATTCGCGTCCGCATCCGCGCTGCGCGTCGATGCCGCGCGCGCGAAGCAGGACGATACCGTCGGCCGCTAATATTTGGTTCACCGTCATCGCAACGCGCGAAGCACCATGACACCGCGTGGGCGCGGTGTTTAAGTAATCCCGCACGCGTTTGAAAAAAAATCGCAGAATCTTCAACGTGTTCCGCGAAGCATCCGGAAGTTCCCGCGTGTTTCTCAACTCGTTGTGAGCAACGCTGCTGGCGGTATGTGCTTTTTATGCACTAGTCCTGCCTGAACCATAGGCGTAGGCCAAGCACTCCTGTTTGAGGAGAGAGCAACAATGTCCATCAAAAAGATCCTGCTCGCAACCACGGCGGCCTTGTGCTTCGCCACCGCGGCATCCGCCGCGGACCTGGGTGCGCGTCCCATCTACAAGGCACCCCCGCCGGCCGCTCCGCTCTGGTCGTGGACCGGGTTCTACATCGGCGCGCACATCGGCGGCGCGTGGTCCAGCAGCGACGTGACCGACGTGTTCGGCGGAGCCGGGACCATCGACAGCAGCGCGTTCATCGGCGGCGGCCAGATCGGCTACAACTGGCAGTTCGCGCCGAACTGGGTGCTCGGTGTCGAAGGCGAGTTCTCCGGCTTTGCCGGCGGCGACGAGTCGATCGCAACGACCCCGCTGGTCGCGTCGACCTACGATCCGAGCTGGATCGGCAGCGTTTCCGGCCGGCTCGGCTACACCGGCGGCAACTGGCTGATCTACGCCAAGGGCGGCGCCGCGTGGCTCAACGCCGACTACACCGTCAGCACGCCGCTCGGCGCGGTCACCTCGTCCGACACCTCCAGCGGCTACCTGGTGGGCGGCGGCATCGAGTGGCTGCTGTGGAGCAACTGGACGGCGAAGGTCGAATACAACTTCCTGAGCTTCGACACTCGGGCGGTGGGTTCGCCGGTGATCGGCGCGGCCAGCTCGTTCGACACCGACATCAACGTCGTGAAGGTCGGCCTGAACTACAAGTTCTGAGACGGGCTCAACCGCGCGTCGCGCATTGTGTGCTGCGCGACGTCCTAGAGGGGGCGCTGCCGGGCTGGCAGCGCCCCTTTTCGTTTGGCGCGGCGGCGCGGGCGAGCGCCGTGGGCGCGCCGCCGATCGGGCCGCCGCCGGACCGAGCCGCCGTTCTTTTGGCGGATTGGCGCGTTTCGTGTATGCCTGACCCGGGCTTCCTCCTGCCGCGCCGAATCTCCATGTCCGCAATCACCACCTCCGAAGGCACGTCCATCGCCAGCGCCAGTCCCGGTCCGGCCCGGGAGGAAAAGCAGGAGGGACGGCGGGTCAGCCTGCTGACGCTATGCGGCCTCGCGCTGGCGATCGGGGTGATGACCGGGCTCGGCGCGGTGGCGTTCCGCGCGCTGATCGCCCTGGTGCACAACGCCTTCTACAACGGCCGGCTCAGCGCCCTCTATGACGCCAACGTGGTCGAGGGGCCGAGCTATTTCGGCGATTTCGTGCTGCTGGCGCCGGTCGTCGGCGGCCTCATCGTCGTTTTTCTGGTGAAGCGATTCGCCCCCGAGGCGAAGGGCCACGGCGTCCCCGAGGTCATGGACGCGGTCTTCTACAAGCGCGGCAACATCCGCGGCACGGTGGCGCTGGTCAAGGCGCTGGCCTCGGCGCTGTCCATCGGCAGCGGCGCGGCGGTGGGCCGGGAAGGCCCGATCATCCAGATCGGCTCGGCGCTCGGTTCCGCCTTCGCGCAGGCCATCGGGCTCTCGACCTGGCAGAAGATCACGCTGCTGTCCGCCGGGGCCGGCGCGGGAATCGCGGCGACGTTCAACACGCCGCTCGGCGGCGTGCTGTTCGCCCTCGAGATCCTGCTGCCGGAGGTGTCCAACCGCACCTTCCTCCCGGTCGTGGTGGCGACGGGCGCGGCGACCACCATCGGCCGCATCCTGATCGGGCCCGACCCGGCCTTCGCGGTCCCGGACGTGCAGCTTTCGCTCGCCGCGTCCTTGGAGCCCGGGCAGGCCATCGGCTTCGTGCTGCTCGGCCTCCTGTGCGGCGTGGCGGCATGGGCCTTCATCCGCCTGCTGGTGTTCATGGAGGACGGGTTTCCGAGGCTGCCCGGCAACGACTACACGCAGAACATCATCGGCATGGGCATCATCGGGCTGATGATGGTCGCCCTCACCCACGCGTTCGGACATTCCTACGTCGACGGCGTCGGCTACTCGGTGATCCAGTCGATCTTCGACCAGCGGATGACGGCGGCCGGGCTCCTCGCGCTGCTGTTCGTGCTGAAGCTGCTCGCCACCACCATCAGCCTCGGCTGCGGCGCGTCGGGCGGCATCTTCTCCCCCTCGCTCTATCTCGGGGCGACGCTGGGCGCGGCCTTCGCCGCCGGCGTGGCGGCGGTCTTCCCGCACGCGGGACTGAACATCCCCTCGGCGGCGGTGGTCGGCATGGCCGCCATGGTCGGCGCCGGCACCGGCGGGGTGATGACGGCCATCGTCATGGTGTTCGAGATGACGCGCGACTACGCCGTCATCGTTCCGGTGATCGTCGCGGTCGCGACCGCCGCCGGCGTCCGGCGCGCGCTGGTCGGCGAGACCATCTACACCATCAAGCTGCGCCACCGCGGCCACCGCATCCCCAAGGAGCGCCACATCAATCTCTACCTGGTGAAGCAGGCCGAGGACATCATGGAGCGCCGCTTCATCGTCGCGAAGGCCGGGACGCCGCTGAGGGAGGCTCTGCTCGCGGAGACAGCCGACGATCTGCCCGCCATCGTGGTCGAGCGCGAGGGACGGATCGTGGGGCTGATCCCGCCGCGCTCCGGCCTGTGGCTCGAGGCCCGCACCAATCCCGACCTGCTGGTGGAGCGCTACGTCGAGGACCACCTCGTGGTCTGCCGCGACCAGGATCTGCTGAGCCTGGCGCTGGCGCGGCTCAAGCGTCACCGCGCCGGCGCGGCCATCGTGTTCCACGGCACGGCGCGGCCGCGCGTCGCGGACGTGGTCGGCATCATCACCAAGCGGGTGATCGCCGACGCGGTCATCGACAGCTACGAGAGTTGAACGGGCGTCAGATGCCCCCGTCCGGCGGATAGAAGCACGTCGGCTGCGACGTGCCCGGCACCACGAACAGCGTCGCCTGCCCGTCCGGCGCGTGCTCGCCCACATGGATGATGTCCGCAGGCACCTCGCGCCACGTGCCGTTGTCGAACCACTCCCAGTGGTCGCCGCTATCGGACTTGCTGACGCGAAACCGCGTCCGCACCACGTCGGAGTGGGCGCAGCACGACTTGAAGCCGAAGCGACGCTGCGCCGGCTCCGTCAGCTCGGCATGTTCGTACCAATCACGGACTTCCTGGGGCAGGTAAGCGTACTCCGGCTTCCAACGGGCCTGCGCCGTGCCGGCTATCACAAGTACCAAGACAGTCAGGGCCATTCTCATCGTCGAGACCCTCTGCTTGCGCCGCATGTTTCAACCGCCGGAAGGCAATTGCGTTGCCCTCGCTTTCGTTCCGGCCTTGTTCATAAGTTGGCAAATCGCGTGCCAAGCCGCCGACGGCGGCATCGGTGCTGTGGAACCGTTTCGCCGGCGGGCTTTTATGGCGGCGCGGTCCGCATAAAAACCCGCCGCCTGCTCAAAGCTTAGGTCGGCCCGCGATCGGGCTCGCCCATCGAGACCGGCCGCGGCGGCGGATCGGGCCGCGCGATCCGCGGCGCGACCACGATATGCGTGGCGGCGATGCGCTGCCGCAGCAACGCGATGGCGCGCTCCACCTCGACCGCCATCGGCATCGGCGTCGCGACCACGAGCCGTTCCAGCGCGAAGCGATAGGCCTCGGCGCGGTCGGCGAGCGACTGCTCCACCCACGCGATCACCAGCGCGTTCTCGGCGATGCGCGCGCGGGCGCTCGCGATCTCCGCGGGCGGCACGGCGCCGACGTAGGCGAGCGCCTTCTCGCGCTTGCGGTCGATGTCGATGACCTTCTGCGCCACCGAGAAGAACGGATCGATGCGCTCCACGTCGTCGCGGATGTCGTCGTTGAGATGATTGTAGCGCGCGGTGGCGGAGCGGTAGGCCTCCGCCATCAGCCGCTGGCTGTAGGCGGAGACGTCGAAGGCGTACCAGCCGGGCTGAAACGTGTTGTTGAAGCCGTACTCGTTGACCACGGCGTACCATTTCTGCCGGTCGTAAGGCGGCTCGATCAGCGGATAGGCGAGATCGCGGAGCTGCCGCTCGTCGTCGGTGAGCGGCGCGTCGGACGGCTTGATGCCGCCGGCCTCGGCGGCGCGGCGGCCGACCCAGGCGTGCATGTCGTCGGAGACGAGCTCCGGCTTGAGGCGGCCGAAGTCGCCGTTGGCCGAGCAGCCGGCGAGCGCGACGGCAAGCAGCATCGCGGCGGTCGCGAGGCGCAGCCGCGCGGACTGTCTTGCTGCTCCCGTCACGAGCGCGGCGCGCGCCGTCGGCGTTTGCGGCCCGCCTGCGCGGCGGAAGACGATGCTTCGTCATCGGGCGGCAGGTCCGTCGACCGCTCGATGCGCACGACCGGAAGGATCATGATCGTCGCGCTCTCGCACGCGCCGCCATGGCCCTCGCGCGCCACGCGGCGCGCCTCCGGGAAATTGATGACCAGTCCCATCGTTGCCCCCCAGCGGGGTTGCCTCCGCCGCAGCGGCGGTGGCCTCGTGGCGATTGGAACAGCGTCTTGGTTAACGGTTCGCTAACGCGCGGACGTTACGGTTGCGCTCGGGCGGATTTTTGCGGGCGGGTTATCGTCGTGCGTTTCCCCACATTCGACGAGTTCGTGCGGACGGCGCGCCGCGACGGCATCGACGTGAGGCCGACGCTGCTGCGCGTCGTCACCGATTTCTACGTGCAGAAGCCGGTGCACAGCGCGGAGGAGGACGAGCATTTCGCCGCGCTGGCGCTGCGCCTGATCGACGAGGTGGACGAGGACACGCGCCTGCACGTCGCCCGGCAGCTCGCCGACTACGGCACGGCGCCGCTGCCCGTCCTCGAAAGGCTGGGGCTGCTCGAACCGCCGCCTCCCGAGCCGGAACCGGAACCCGAGCCCGCGCCGTTGCAGATCGGCGACGCCGATCGCGCCGCCGCGGCGCGGTTCAGCGCCATGTTCTTCGCCGCGGACAGCGCGCGTCGCCTCGCCATCCTGCGCGAGCTCGACACCACGGCGAGCGCGCCGCCGCTCGCGATCCCGCCTGACGCGGCCGCCGCCGCCACCGAGCGGCTCGAGCGCGCCGCGCTCAACGGCCGGCCCTACGAGTTCGCGCGCGAGATCGAGCGCGCGCTTGGGGTGCCCCTCGCCCACGCGGAGACCATCATCAACGACGCCTCCGGCGAGGCGCTTCTGGTCCTGGGGCGCGCGCTCGACATGCCGCAAAGCGTGATCCAGCGCATCCTGCTGCTGGTCAATCCGCTGATCGGCAGCTCGGTGCGGCGCGTGTTCGACCTTTGCGCGCTCTACGAGGACATCTCGCGGCCCTCGGCGCTGCGGCTGGTGTCGTTGTGGCGCAACGCCAGCACGCCGCCCGCACCCGCCGGACAACCCCGCCACGAGCCGGCGCAATGGCCCTATGACGTGAGCGATCCGCGCGACCGGACGCGGCTGCCGGCGCCGCCGGCCTACGCGCCCCTGCGCAAGGATCAGCGCGCAAGCTGATCGATGAAGTGGCGGCCGCGCGCGTCTTCCGCCTCGACGATCCAGACATCGGAATCGAAGCGGACCTCGCGGGCGAGCCGCGCCTCGATATCGGCCTCCGAGGCCGGCGACGCCGGCATGCACGAGACGAACAGGCGGTCGACGACCTCGTCGGCGAACGCGCTCTGCGGCGCCGGCCCGTAGAGATCGCTGGTGCCGTCGAGGCGGTTCACCTTGATGAAGATCGCGCCCGCCTCCTCCGCGCCGCGCCGCCGCAGCACCGCCGGCACGCCCTCGACCAGGCAGCGCCGGATGTAAGCCGAGACCCAGATGGCGGACTTGAGGCGCATGGTGGCAGGATAGCCAATTGCGGCCGCCATTACTAATGCGCCGCGCAGAAAGGCTAGTTCGCCATCGCCGCCAGTTCGCGCAGCAGCCGGTCGGAGACCTGGCCGGTCACCGGCAGGCGCCTGTCGCGCTCGAAGCGCTCGATGGCGGCGCGGGTATCGGGCCCGTAGACGCCCGTCACCGCGACCGGGCCGTAGCCGAAGTCGGCGAGCGTGCGCTGGACAGTGGTCAACTGGCCCGCGCTGACGGAGGATTGCGGCACGGGAGCGGGCGGCGCCGGCGCGGCCGGCGCAACGTTGGCGACCTTGTTCGCGACCGCGGGCGGCATGCCGGCGAGGACGTCGGCGATGGGATCCTTGTGGTGCGCCGTCGGGCGCGGCGCGGGAACGGGCTGCGGCGCGGCGACCGGCTGCGAGGCCGCGACGTCCTGCGGCCGCGGACGCGGCAGCGCGGCCGTCACCGCGCCGGTCGGCTCGTCGGAGACGACCGGCAGCGGCTTGAACGCGAACATCGGCGCCGGATGCGGCCCCGGCTGGAGATAGAGGCTGTTCACGAGGATGGCGCCGACCGCGGTCGCGGCGACGATGGCGACGAGCGAGTCGCGCGGGCGCCCGATCAGCATGGCGAGCGACCACATCAGCGGACGCACCCACAGCGCCACGCCACGGTCGCGGATTGCGGCGGCTTGCTTCATTCCCATTGCTGCGTCACGCGCTGATTTTCATGGCGGCCGCATCGGCCGGGCGCGGCGCGGCGGCGGGCGGCTCGATCACCAGGTGATGCACGACCTTGGCGGGCGGGATCGCGGCCCGCGCCTTCTCGCAGTCGAGCGGCAGCCGCACGGTGAAGCAGGTGCCCTCGCCCGGCCTGCTGCGCACGGTGACCTGGCCGGCGTGCAGCGCCACCAGGCCCTTGACGATGGAGAGGCCGAGGCCGGTGCCGTCGTGGCGGCGGTCGTAGGAGTTGCGCGCCTGGAAGAACTGGTCGCCGAGGCGCTTCAGGTCGTCGGCGGCGATGCCGATGCCGTTGTCCTCGACCGAGACCAGGATGTCGTCGCGGTCGAGGCGAGCCGAGACCTTGAGCCGGCCGCCGCGGTCGGTGAACTTGATGGCGTTGGAAAGCAGATTGATGAGGATCTGCTTCAGCGCGCGCTGATCGGCGTTGATCTCGGGCAGGTCGTCCGGCACATCGAGCGCGATGGCGAGGCCCGCGGCCGAGGCCTTCAGCGCGAACAGCTCGCAGCAGTTCTTGAGCACCGGCGCGGGCGCGAACGGCTCCGGCCGGATCACGAATTCGCCGGTGTCGATCTTCGACATGTCGAGGATGCCGTTGACCACCGATAGCAGGTGATGCCCGGAATCGTTGATGAGCTTGGCGTAGTCGCGCCGGCGCTCGGCGTCGAGCCGCATCTCCTGCTCCTGCATCAGCATCTCGGAGAAGCCGATGATGACGTTGAGCGGCGTGCGCAGCTCGTGGCTCATGGTGGCGATGAAGCGGCCCTTGGCGGCGTTGGCGCGCTCGGCCTCGGCGCGCGCCGCCTCGATGCCCAGCTCCTGCGCCTTGCGTTCGCTGACGTCGCGCATCACCGCGACGATCTCTCTCGCGCGCGCCATGCCGTCCCCGGACACGGATTCGAGCGGCCGGCAGCGCATCTCGATCCACATGAAGCCGACGTGGCGCTCGCCGTCCGCGTCGACGGTGTCGCGGCGCACGCGAAACTCCACCGAGCGGCCCTCGTCGCAGGCCAGCGCGGCGCTGAACGCGGTGAGGTAGGCCGGCCGGTCCGCGACGTGCACGCGGTCGAACAGGCCGTGGCCGACGAGCTCGGCGACCGGCACGCCGAACAGCGGCTCCGCCGCCGGCGAGGCGAACAGCACCGCGCCGTTCGGCCCGTGGCGGGTGATGACGTCGGTCATGTTGCGCGCCAGCAGCCGGTAGCGGTCCTCCTCGGCGTAGAACAGCCAGAAGCTGGCGCGCGCCAGCGACTCGGCGCCGAGCGCGAGCCCGGTGGCGTAGAGCGCGGCCGAGACGATGCCGAGCGCGGTGAGCGCGCTCTGGCTCTGCTCGGGCGTCGTTTCGGGAAGGATGTTGGCGAACTTGGCGAGCATCAGCAGCCCGGCGGCCGCGAGCGCGAGCGTCGAGGCGAGCGCGACCACGCGGCGCGAGGCGGACAGCGCCGCCTCGAGCGGCACCACCACGAGCCAGATCGCGGCGAAGGAGGCGATGCCGCCGGTCTTCACCGCGACGATCATGACGAAGCCGGTGAGCGCCAGCGAGGACAGGCTGTGCGCGCTTTCGTAGCGGCCGGTGCGCGACAGGAAATAGGCGCACAGGATCGGCA
>Ga0182749_1002009_pt1 | contig 15332 bp, 14 predicted proteins | sample eDN3rd37CKraftMG_FD_128875 | JGI IMG/M metagenome (GOLD analysis project Ga0182749, IMG submission 128875) | Enriched Miracle-Growth compost microbial communities from Emeryville, California, USA - eDNA 3rd pass 37_C Kraft MG (version 2) (version 2) ...
CGCCATCTGGGAGGGAATCGTCGATTTCTTCCACATCAAGCCCGTCATTTTGCCGCCGCCAAGCCGCATCGCCGAAGTGATGTGGGAGCAGCGCGCGCTGCTGTTGACGAACACATGGCCGACCTTCGTCGCGATCTCGCTCGGTTTCATCTATGCGGTCGTCACCGGATTCGTGATCGCCGTCGGCATCGCCTATTCGCGCATCGTGCGCGAACTGACCTATCCGTTCCTCGTCACCGCGCAGATTCTGCCGAAGATCGCCTTCGCGCCGCTGTTTCTGATTTGGTTCGGTTTCGGACTGACGCCGAAAATCGTCATCGCGGCCCTGATTGCGTTCTTTCCGGTCGTTATCAATACGGCGAAAGGCTTGTCGTCCGTCGATACCGAGCTTCTGCAATACATGGATTCACTCGGCGCAAGCGGCTGGGAGAAATTCACCAAGATCAGCTTGCCCTGGGCGATGCCGTACTTTTTCGCGGCGCTGAAGATATCGATCACGCTGGCAATCGTCGGAGCGGTGGTCGGTGAATTCGTGGCTGCCGGCGAAGGCCTCGGCTATATCATCAATGCCTCCAATATCTCTCTCGATACGGAACTGATGTTCGCAGCCATCGTGGCGATGAGCCTGCTCGGTATCGTGCTGTTCCTGGTGATCGTCGCCGCGGAGCGGTTGTTCGTCAACGGCGTCGAGGAAAACGGTGGCGTTCAGGCAACGATGTAGCGGAAAACGAAACCCGGCAGAAGAACAACAACTATCATCGACAGGAGGAATTCATGGTTTGTTTGCCCAAAAACTTGCTGGCGCCGATTGTCGCGATCTGCATTGGTCTCTCCAGCACTTCGGCATTTGCGATCGACAAAGTGAAGTTGCGTCTCGATTGGGTGTTCGGTGCCGAACATGCGCCGATCTTCCTGGCGATGGAGAAGGGTTTCTTCAAGGACGAAGGCATCGACGTTACCGTGCTCCCTGGCGAGGGATCGTCGGTGACCGCGAAACTGGTCGGCAATCGTGATGCCGACTTCGGCTATGCGACGGCCGATCAGGTCTTGATCGGTGCGGCGCGTGGGTTGCCGATCGTGGCGACCGCTGTGGTGCTCCAGCAGAACCCAACCGCGTTCATCTTCAAGACGTCGGCTAACATCAAGGACGTCAAGACCGACCTCTACGGCAAGACACTCGGCATTCAGCTCAAGAGCAATACCGGGCGGCAGTGGGAGGCGGTGAAGAAGTCGCTGAAACTCGATCCGACCAAGTTTAAGGAGGTGCCGGCCGATGGCGCATTGGTGCCGTTGATTGCATCCAACCGGATCGATGTCGGCGTCGGTTTCTATTTCAACGATGCGCTGAAGTTGAAGGCGAGCGGCGAGGACGTCAGCTGGATCAGCTTCGAGGGGCTTGGCGTCAAGATGTACTCGACCTCGGTTCTAACCAACGAGGCGTTGATCAAGGAAAATCCGGATCTGGTGAAGCGCTTCAACAAGGCCTTCCTCAAGGGCTGGAGCTACTCGCTGGAGCATCCGAAGGAGGCCTACGACGCTTTCGTCAAGGCCAACCCGTCTACCGATAAGGTCTATGCCGAACTGAAGCTGCCGGAAGTTCTGAAGCTGACGCAGTCGGACGACGTCAAAGCCGGAGGTCTGGGCAGTTCGACGAAGGCGGGTTGGGAAAGCCTGCAGGATCAACTGGTCGGGATGGAAATGATGAAGAGCAAGGTGGACGTCGGCACCGTCTTCACCAACGACTTCATCAAGTAGCACCGCACCTCGAAGCGACGTGATCGGCGAACGGATGGGATCGAACGATATGGTCAATGATATTCTGATACTGGGTACGGGATATTTCGCGGAGATCATGATCTGCGATCTCGCGTCAACCGCAAAGGCGCCGCTTCACGTGCTGGTTGGCGGCCGCAATGTGGAGCGTATGACCTGGCTCGCCGAAGCAGGGCGGTCGCGGGCGGCGATTTTCGGCACGCCCGTGACGTTCGGAACGCTCAAGGTCGACTCCAGTTCGCCGGAGTCGATCGGTGAAGCTCTGGTCAGGGCAAATCCGCGCATCGTGGTTCAGTCGGCGTCTCTGCAATCGCCGTGGAAGGTGGATCGGATGGACTCCGAGTGGTCGCGGCTGGTTGCCGAGGCCGGCTTCGGAATGACCATTGCATTCCATTCCGTATTGCCGTCGCGCACGGCGAAGGCGGTGCAGGCGGCGGGGTCGAACATCACTTTCGTCAACACCTGCTACCCGGACGGAGTCAATCAGGTGCTGCATCGCGCCGGGCTGCCGATCACGACCGGCGTCGGTAACATCGCAATCTACGCGGCAGTGATTGCCGCGTTGTTGCCTGCGGAGCAGCGCGGCTCGTTGCGTGTGCTGGGACATCACCAGCATCTCGTGCAGTGGCGAAAGCCGGGCACGGAGCGCACCGGCGCTCCGGTTCGCGCATGGGTGGGCGAGGACGAGATTCCAAACGTCGATGACATGACGCGGCACGTGCAACTGCCGTATCGCGATCTTAACGCGATTTCGGGCGCATCGGCGGTTCCTGTACTGCGCGCCCTTGCCGGCCATGGTGATATCTTGGCGCATGTTCCTGGTCCCGCCGGATTGCCTGGCGGATATCCGGTGCGGGTATCGGCAGGATGCGTGGCGCTGGATCTGCCGAAGGGTCTGACGCGCGAGGCTGCGATCTCCTGGAATCACGGGTTTGAAGATGCGGATGGGGTGAGCATTTCCGAGGACGGGCATGTGGCTTATTCCGAGCGGGCGAGACGCGCACTTACGGCTTATTCCCCGACACTCGCTGCCGGGTTCGACGTCGCGGATGTGGAAGCCGCAGCGCAGGACCTTAGCGAATTGCGAGCCAGACTCGGCGGCTGAGTCATGGCGGTGGCTGTCGCTGAGCTTCCTCTCATGCCGTCGTTTCGGCTGGACGGCCGGCGAGCGCTTGTCACGGGTGCCGGGCGTGGCATCGGCCTTGCCGCCGCGACCGCGTTGGCTGGTGCCGGCGCGGACGTCACCCTGTGCGCGCGGACACGTGACGAGATCGAGGTCGTTGCCGCGGCAATCATCCGTCAGGGCGGCAAAGCCACGACGCTTTCTTTGGATGTGACGGACGATGTTGCTGTTGCCGAGACGCTGCGGGATCAGGCGCCGTTCGATATTCTGCTCAACAATGCCGGGATCAATCGGCCGGGGGCTCTCCTCGATGTCGGGCTCGATGATTTCGATGCCGTGTTCGATCTGAACGTGAGGGCCGTCTTTCACCTGACGCAGTTGGTGGTGGCGAAGTTGCTTGCCGCCGGCAGGACTGGCTCGATTATCACTATATCGTCGCAGCTCGGGCATGTCGGAGCCAGCGATCGATCGATCTATGTGACGTCGAAGTTCGCCATCGAGGGGCTGACCAAGGCGCTTGCCGTTGAACTCGGCCCGCGCGGCATTCGGATCAATGCGATCGCGCCGACCTTTATCGATACGCCGCTGACTCGGTCTTACGGCCTTGATGAGGTTCAGCTCGCAGCGCTCTCGGCCAAGATTAAACTGGGGCGGATCGGCCGCGTTGAAGATCTGATGGGAGCGGTGGTGTTTCTGGCATCGGACGCATCGGCATTGGTCACCGGCACTTCGCTGGTGGTGGACGGCGGATGGACCGCGGATTGAGGTGATCGCGCGCAACTCGCGACCGACCACGCTGGCACGACACGGCTGACGCATATGACGAGGACATGGCCATGAAGATTCTGGTGATTGGCGCCGGCGCCGGTGGAGCCGCCGCCACTGTCGAACTCTCGCTTGCCGGGCACGACGTGACGCTCTGGAATCGCTCGCCGCAAACCCTGGAGCCATTCAAGGCCAACGGCGTTGCTTACGACGGTGTGCTGGGCGAAGGCGTGATCAGGCCAGCCGGAATTAAGGCGAGCCTGCGCGAGGCCCTGCATGGGGCCGATGCGGCGCTGGTCACCTTGCCGACATTCTCTCACGGTGCCGTCGCACAGGCTCTCGCCGAGGCGGGATGGAGCGCTGCCGCGCCGGTCATTCTCAATCCCGGCCACACCGGAGGTGCGCTCGAGTTCCAAGAGGCTTATCGCAGGACGGGAGCATCTCCGCCACCGATCGCCGAGTTTTCGACGCTGACATATGTCGCGCGCAAATATCGGCCCGACCATGTCACCGTATCGGGCCGGGCAGGGCGCATTCGGGCCGCGGCATTGCCGGGCGGAGCGGCTGCACTGGATGCGGCGCGAACGCTCTATCCGGCCGCATATAATGCGGGAGACGTGCTGGCGAGCGATCTGTCGAATGTCAATATGGTTCTGCATCCGCCGGGCGCGGTCCTTGCCGCGGCGTGGGTCGAGGCGACGCACGGCGACTTCACGTTCTACGTCGAAGGCATGACGCCCGGCGTGGTCCGTGTGATGGCCGCGCTCGACAATGAACGCCGAGCCGTTGCGGCAGCATTCGGTCACGACCTGCCGACTGTAATCGAGGAAATGCGGGCGATCGGCACGGTTTCCGCCGAAGCCGCGGCTGATGACTATCGCGCCGCTATCTCCGATGGAGAAGCCAACCGGCGGATCAGGGCGCCTGATACCCTGACCCACCGCTATTATGTCGAGGACTTTGGTTACGGCCTGACGCCGTTCCTTGCTCTGGCCTCGATCGCGAACGTGCCGACACCGGTTGCGGCGGCGCTGTCGCTGCTTGGCGATGCGGCGTGCGGCGCGGCGGCCGATGCCGGCCGAACCGCCGAACGCATGGGAATCGCGGGTCTCTCGCGGGATGCGTTGCTGCGCCGTGTCCGTGACACGAATTAGGCGGCTGCGACATGGCGCGACTGGAGGACCTGATCACCATCGATGACATGCGCGAGGCAGCCCGCCGGGCGTTGCCGCGTATGTTGTTCGATTTCGTGGATGGCGGGGCAGGTGATGAGGCCACCAAACGCCGCAACTCAACAGGATTCGCCACCCATGTTTTGATGGCGCGCGCGCTGTCAGGCCGCGAAAATCGCGACCAAAGCCGGGTTCTGTTCAGTCGTCGCATCGAAAGCCCGGTGCTCGTCGCGCCCACCGGCTCGTCCGGTTTGCTCTGGCCGCGTGGTGAATCAGAAGTTGCCAAGGCTTGCGCCAAGGCCGGCACAATCATGACCGTCAGCGCCGGCTCGACGCTGTCGATTGAAGAGATCGCGGATGCCGCGCCGGGGCCGAAATGGCTGCAAATTTTCATCTATAAGGATCGCGGCATTACCCGTGCGTTTGCCGAACGCGCGCGTGTCTGCGGGTACGAAGCTCTCACGTTGACGGTCGACTGTCCGTTGCTCGGACGTCGCGAGCGCGATGTTCGCAACGGATTCACCATCAATCCGAAACTTGGCCTTTCCACCATGGTTGATGCGGCCCTGCATCCCGGCTGGTGGATGCGGATGGCACGGACGCCCCGGGTGACATTCAAGAATTTTGACGCCTATGGCGGCAGAGGCGTTGTCGACATGGCACGATACATTTCGACATTGATCGATCCGGCGGTGCGTTGGAGCGATGTCATCTGGCTGCGTTCGATCTGGGACGGTCCGCTGATCATTAAGGGCGTTTTGCGCGCCGAAGACGCGATCAAGGCGCTCGATTCCGGATGCGACGCGGTTCAGGTTTCCAACCATGGCGGCCGACAATTTGATCAGACGCTGGGTGCTATTGAAGCGCTGGAGGAAGTCGTTGACGCCGTTGCGGGACGCGTGCCGGTGCTTCTGGACGGTGGCGTGCGGCGAGGTACCGACGTGCTGAAAGCAGTCGCGTTGGGAGCGCAGGCGGTTCTGATCGGGCGGTCGCATCTATGGGGACTGTCCGTCGCGGGCGAGGCCGGTGTCAAGCATGCGCTCGATCTGCTTCGGGAGGAGATCGATCTGGCTATGGCGATCGGCGGTTTCGGTTCCCTCGATGACGTGGATCGCAGCTCAGTGCGGCGCGTGCAGCTTCCATCCTGAGTACGGATGAGTCGCGATGGAACGACGTGCGGCCGCCGGGCAATCCAACAACGGATCAGTAGAAAAGGATAACCATGACGAGTGTTCAAGATAGGCTCAAACAGCTCGGGATCGAACTGCCGCGGCCTTCGCTCCCGTCGGCGAACTATGTGCCGTTCCGGCGAATCGGAGGTCTGTTGCTTGTTTCCGGACAAGTGCCTTCCAAGGATGGCAAGGATCTCTTTATCGGACAGTTGGGCGGGGACATCTCGCTCGAACAGGGGCAGGCTGCGGCCCGCATCTGCGCGATCAATCTGCTTGCGCAGGTCAACACCGCACTGGACGGCAATCTCGAGCGTGTGCGATCCGTCGTGCGTCTTGGAGGTTTCGTTAACGCGGTCGCGGGCTTTGGTGACCATCCGAAGGTTATCAACGGCGCGTCCGATCTGATGGTCGCGGTATTCGGCGAGGCTGGAAAACATGTACGGGTAGCTGTCGGCTCGTCGTCGCTGCCACGCAATGTGCCTGTGGAAGTCGAAGGCATGTTCGAAGTCACCGGCTGATGCATGAGAGGCAAGGGAGATGTGGTGGAGGGTCGTTTGCCTTGATACCGGCTCGGGCCGGCCGGATCTGACCTGAGCCGGATATCCGTTTGCTGAAACTCCGAGGAGAATTCCTTTCGGCTGGATTGCCGCACCTGCGTCAAGTAGTCTTTGCGGATTGCATCCATGGGGCGCAGAGGTCTGTCCCATGGAGCTTGCCGAGTTAGAGATGAGGAAGTTAGATGGCGCGTTCGCGCGAACCCGTAACTAAGGCGGCGGCGATTGAGAAGATCGGTGAGCAGAAGCGAAGCGATCAAAAGCGCGCTCACATCACGGACCAGGTTATAAAGCAGTTACGACACGGTCTCATGACGGGATCATTCGTCCCTGGTCAGGTGATGGGCCTTCGCGCTTTGGCAACGGCGTTCGGCACCAGCTCGATGCCCATTCGCAGCGGCCTGAGCCAATTGGTCGCGGCCAACGTACTTGAGGAGCTTCCCAACGGCTCTGTGCGCGTGCCGCGGCTATCGGATTCCAAACTCAAGGAATTGTTCGAGGTTCGCGAGGTCGTGGAGAACATGGCGGCAAAAGCTGCCTTGCGGAATGCGGATGCGAATCTTCTCAAGCGGCTGATGGCAATCAACAAGCGGCTCCTGGCCGCAATCGAGCAGCACGACGCGCTTGGGTGTCTTTCGATCAATCAGGAATTTCATTTCACGCTCTATGAAGCCGCAAAATCCGACGTTCTGATGCCGCTGATCGAGTCGCTTTGGTTATTGAGCGGACCCACGATGTATGTCTCGTTCATGGCTCCGAACTCGCCATGGGATGCCTCCGAGCACAAAGAAATCATCGACGGGTTGAGGGCCGGTGATGCTGCTGCGGTCCAGCGCGCACTATCGCGCGACATTCGCACGACGGTGCGCCACTTGTTGGCTGCAAGCGGATCGAACGGGCCATTGAAATCGCAGATTGGTATCGCAGTCGATCGACATTTCCGTTGAACGTGCCGTGCATCCATTTTACAAATATGTCGTTCAATAAGGCAGTACGGGAGAGATCGGCATAACGCCGGCGCCGACGGAGCAACCCCCCAAGGAAACTCTCAGGCAAAAGTGACCGTGTTGTCGAACAATCTGGAGAGAGACGCTTCGAGCGTCCACCGAAGGGGAAAGCCGAGGCTCGCGGGCATCGGTCAAGCTCTCAGGTAAACAGACAGATTTTGGGGAGCAGCCGTAGGCCGATGGCCTGTACCCATGGATCTGTCTGGAGAGCAACGTTGTCCAAAATAGTTGTGATAGGCGCCGGCATTACCGGCGTATCGACGGCCTATGCCCTTCTGATGCGCGGTTACGATGTCACTGTCGTGGATCGTCATCGCTACGCCGCGATGGAAACCTCCTTCGCCAACGGCGGACAGCTTTCCGCCAGCAATGCCGAAGTCTGGAATCACTGGTCGACAGTTCTCAAGGGCATCATGTGGATGCTCAAACGGGACGCGCCGCTTTTGATGAATCCGGCACCGACTTGGCATAAGTACAGTTGGCTTGCCGAGTTCGTTTCCAACATTGGCAAATACCGCGAGAACACTGTCGCCACGACCAGGCTTGCGATCGCTGCGCGAAAGTTCATGTTTGAGATCGCGGAGCGGGAGGCGATCGACTTTGATCATGTCCGCCGAGGGATTCTACACATCTACTGGGACAAGCGTAGCTTTGAGCACGCGATGCGCGTGAACCAAATGCTGGTGGAGGGAGGGCTGGATCGGCGGGCTGTGACAGCAAGCGAGATCAAATCGATCGAGCCGGCTCTGCACGGGACGTTCCATAGAGGATTCTATACGCCGTCCGATTCCACCGGAGACATCCACAAATACACGACCGGGCTGGCACGTGTCTGCGAGAAACGTGGCGCAACCTTCTTGTACGATCGGATCGTGACCAGCATCGCGCGCCGCGATTGCTTCCGCATCACTTGCTCGGCCGCAGACAGCGATGGCTATGCGACGTCGCAGATTATCGAGGCTGACGCCGTCGTTGTTTCTGCTGGCGTGAGTAGTCGTAGCTTCGCCGCAATGCTTGGCGATCGCCTCAACATCTATCCTGTTAAGGGATACTCAATCACGGTGCATCTGGATGATGAAGCGTCCCAGAAGGCAGCTCCCTGGGTTAGCCTTCTCGATGATCGCGCGAAGATTGTGACCAGCCGGTTGGGTGCCAGCCGCTTTCGTGTCGCGGGGACGGCTGAACTGAATGGGATGAACCGCGATATTCGCGACGATCGCGTAAGGCCGCTCGTCGATTGGACGCGTACGCTTTTCCCCGGAGTTCGGACCCAACGCGTGGTGCCCTGGGCAGGTCTTCGGCCCATGATGCCGAATATGATGCCGCAGATCGGAAAGGGGCGCGCGCCAGGTGTGTTCTACAACACCGGCCATGGGCATCTGGGATGGACTCTGTCAGCCGCGACCGCAGCGATGGTCGCGGACGTGATGCTGCAGGACATCCCTGTCGATGCGCGGCCTCGCGGGCGATCGCGATCTGACAGACCAGATTCATAGACCACCTGCGCTAAAGCGAGGGGCAGGGCGGCGACAAGCACGCCAGTGGACCGGCCTGGGATCCGAGCCGCGCCGGGTTCGCTCGCTACCGATTGCCTTCGGAATAAGGCCACTATAGCTTTGCAGGTGGCCATCCTTGGATTTTCTGACCGGCTCTATGAGGCCCCGAACAATCGTGCCCGAGAAAGATCAGCGCGTCGGACTCCCGTTCCGCCGGAGATAGTTCGATTTATCTCGGTAAATCATCACTGCCTTCCGCAAAGCCCGCCGACCTGATGTCCGGGCTGACCGTGGCGGAACGGGACACCGCGACGGCGTTCGGTCGCCATTGCAAGTTCGCTCAAGGTGATCAGGTTTTTACGCAAGGCGAACCCCATGCCGGCATCATGATGATTTTGGATGGAGAAATCCGATCCTATTATATTGCTCCATCAGGCCGCGAAATCACGCTCGCGTATTGGACCATCGGCCATTTCGTAGGGGGGACCGGAGATCTTTGGCGGCTGCCTTCACATCTGGTCCGGGGAAGCTACCAAGGATTGCGAGGTCCTGTTTCTCGCAAGCGATGTTCTGCGTGAAGCCATACTTCGTGTTCCTCAGTTCGCGTTGAATGTCGTGGAGGCGCTCGTATTCAAAGCAAACAGCTTCTCGACGCTCCTGCTGTTCGTGGGCACGCGTCCGGCAGGAGAAACCCTCGCCCACCTGCTTCTGGTTCTGGCAGGAGAGAAAGGCGCGCTCAACGGCAAGGATGTCTTGCTAGACCAGCGCTATACGCAGGAAGAGCTCGCGAAGATGGTCGGCGCCACGCGGCAATGGGTGGCAGCCACGCTCTCGCGTATGAAGCGGGACGGATCGCTGGATATCGTGAATGCGCGCATCCGGATTCGCAGTATCAAACGTCTGCGTCATTTTGCAGAGAACAGCTGAGCGCGGGTGTCCACTAATTGCTTTCAATAGCGGCATCGATTGGCGATCGTCCCCGCGGTTCGATAGCTGCGGGATAATCGTTGGTGCTGTTTGGGAGCTTGACACAATTTTGGTGGCGCTTTTTGTCGCCGGCGTCGCCGGGTTGCTGCGGGGGGTGACCGGCTTCGGATCCTCACTCGTATTGGCGCCGGTGCTGTCGATCATACTCGGGCCGATCGAGGCAGTTGCGATCACCCTGCTGATCGGGATCAGCGCATCGATTTTCCTCATCCCGCGTTATCTGGCCGACTACGACCGGGACACCGTGTTGCCGCTCTCGTTCGCGGATTCGGGCGGGCTTGGCTCCATTCAGGTCGCGAAGATGGCGGTCGAGGATTTCGGCGGGAAGATACTTGGAAAGCCGATCCAGACTATCCATGCGGATCATCTGAACAAGCCGGACAACGCCGTGAATATTGCGGCAATGGATCGACGTTGAAAGGTCGATGCATTCCTGAACCTGACATTGTCGCCAGTCGCCATCGTGGTGCAAGGCCTCGCCGACAGCAGGAAGCGAACCGTCATGGTCACCGGAGCATCAAGCACCGAACTGACCGGAAAGTTCTGTTCGCGGTACGCAAGTCAATGGCTCGAGGACAGTTATACCTTGGCGGCTGCGGTCATCAAGGCGTCCAACCGAGAGAAGGGCAAGAAGTGGTTTTTCATCACGCTCGACAACGCTTTTGGTCTTGCGGTGCTGAAGGACGGCGAGCGGATGGTGAAGGAAACGGGCGGCACGATTGTCGGATCGGTTCGGCATCCGCTTGGCAGTGGCGACATGTCGTCGTTCCTGCTGCAGGCGCAAGGTTCGGGAGCGGGTTATATCGCATTGGCCAATGTTGGCCTCGATATCACCAACGCGGTCAAGCAGGCGCGTGAGTTCAACATCATCGCCGGCGGTAAAAAGCTTCTGGTGTTTTCCGCTTTTGTCACCGATATCGACGCGATGGGACTCAATGAAGGACAGGGCCTGGTTCTGCCCTCCGGGTTCTATTGGGACGATAACCATCAGACGCAGGCCTTTGCCAGTCGATTCTTCAAGCTCATAAAAAGATGCCGACCAACTCGCATGCGCTCGCCTATGCGGCGGCGACGCATTATCTCAAGGCGGTTCAGGCTGCAGGCACTGACGATACCGAGAAAGTCAACGAGAAGATGCGAAGCATGCCGGTCGACTTCTTCGGTTGTCCAGGATCGGTTCGTGCGGATGGACTCGTGACCTACGATATTTCGCTTTACCAGAGGAAGTCGCCCTCCGAGAGTAAGGTTGCATGGGATTACATGAAGCCGCTCGGTACGGTCAGCCAGCGCGATACGTTCCGCCCCTTCCGAAAGCGAGTGCCCGCTTGTAGTCAACAAGTAGGACAGATTGTCCGCACGCGCTTCGCCTTTCTAAGGGGAGGAGCAATGATTCGACTTATCGTTTTTATGATAAAGTTGCCTCATCTGTCGCAAGAAGAGTTTCGACGCTTCTGATTCGAAGAGCATGGACCTTTGGTTCGGAAGAATGCCGCTGCGCGACGGATCAAGCGATACACTCAGATCCACCCCTCTGGGCCGGGCGTATTGACTGAGATCGTGATGCGACGGGGCGATCACGTCGCCCGTTCGATGGCTTGGCTGAAATCTGCTGGACAGTGTCGAGGACATTCTAGCGGCCTCGCAGACCTCGAAGGATGACAGGCAGCCGTAGAAATCGTGGAGCACGAAAAACAGTTTCTGGATCTGCCGAATCTCGAGTTCTTTATTGGGGAGGAATTTTCTTTGTTGATGATTGAAGCTGCGGCTTAGCGTGGTCTTTTGGCTCTGACCAATGTGTTCGAGTTGGAGGCTGGAGCCATCTGTATGTGATGACGCTTCCCAGTGGCGGATGATGCCCGGCGATATCGCCGAGATTAGCCGCGTCTATGGTGCGATGGCGGCGTCTCAACGCACTGTCGCCTGCGGTCGAATCCGCATCGCTTTGACTGACCCGAAGAAGATTCGACAACCGCAAGTGCTGGACGGGTTGCTACGGCCGCAGGTCCATGTCGATGCTGATGAAGTCGCCGCGGTAGGTGACCTCGCCGAGATAGATCACGGTGCCGTCGCGATCGGTGAAAACGCGGCGCACTTCCGCCACGGGCGAATTCAGCGGAATGCGCAATAGCCGCGACACTTCGAGATCGGCGGTGCCGATGGTCAGGCGCTGCCGCGCGGTGGCGATGGGATGGCCGGGCATGTCCATCAGGATCGGGATCACCGTCTCGCTGCGGAAACGTTTCGGCGCTTTGCGGAAGATGGTTTCGTTGAGATAGATCGAGATCACGCAATAAGGCTGGCGCTTGCGCGAATGGACGCGGCGCATGAACACGTAGTTCGCGGCAGGTCGGCCGTCTTCCGGATGCAGCGGTGCCTCGCAACGGCTCTCCGAGATGTTGATGATCTTCGGCGACGTCGTTTTGTAGACTTTCGCGAGATCGGTGAGCGTCGTCTCCACTCGCAGCCAGCGATCCTGCGCCACGCCGCCGGTGATGAAGGTGCCGCGCCCCTGCTGCGCTTCAAGAATGCCCTCGCGGGTCAATAGCTCGACGGCTTGCCGGATGGTGACGCGGGACACGCTGAATTCAGCCGCGAGCATCTCATTGCCGGGAAGCCGCGACCCGCGCAGCCATAGTCCGCGCGCGATGCGTTGCCGCAGCGTCTCAGCGATCTGCGCGTATTTCGGGATGTGGCTTTCCGCGTCGAGGATCATGGTGTCTGCGCCGCTGTTCAAGAGAGAACCGCGGCGGCTCCTTTCTCACCGATCATCAGGCTGGTGGCATTGGTGTTGGCGGAGGTGATGAGCGGCATCACCGAGGCGTCGATCACGCGCAAGCGCTCGACGCCGTTGACACGCAACTGCGGATTGACCACGGCGCTGTCGTCGCTGCCCATGCGGCAGGTGCCGACCTGATGGAATACGGTGCCGCCGGTCGCGCGCGCGAATTCCCACAGCGCGGCATCGTCGTCCGCTTCGAATCCCGGTTTGATCTCCGTGTCCCACAGCGGACGGAACGACGGCTGCTGAAAGATCTCGCGCAGGATTTTCATTCCGGCGATGAGCGTTTTGCGGTCGATCTCCGCGTCGAAGTAATTGGCGTGGATGATCGGCACGGCGAACGGATCGGTGGAGTTGATCGCGAGATGCCCGCGCGAGTCGGCGTGGCATTGCCACACCGATGCGGTGAAGCCGGAGTAGCGATGCAGCGGCTCGCCGGGCCGATCAACCGATAGCGGCATCACGTTGAACTGCACATCCGGGCGGCCGCCGATCGCATATTGCGTGCAGGCCGCGCCGCCGACTTGACCGGCGCCGGCGGTGAGCGGGCCGTTGCCTTGCAACGCCCATTGCAGCCCCATCTTCGCCAACTCGATCGGGTTGCGAACCTGGTCGTTCAAGGAGATCGGTTGTTTCAGCCGCACGATGACGCGCGCCTGATAATGATCCTGGAGATTGCGGCCGACCTCCGGCGCGTCGGCGATCACCGGAATGTCGAGCGAGCGCAGCAGCGCGGCGGGACCGATGCCCGAGAGTTGCAGCAGTTGCGGCGATTGCAGCGTGCCGGCGCACAGGATCACCTCGCGGTCGGCCGTCGCGTGATGGGTTTCGCCATTCGCGATCCATTCGATACCGGTCGCGGTGGTGCCGGAAAACGTCACGCGCTTCGCTTGTGCGTTGGCGATGATCGTCAGGTTCGGTCGGCCCGCCACCGGATGCAGGAACGCGGACGCCGAACTGCTGCGCCAGCGTGGTCCGATGCCGAGCTGATAACTGCCGACGCCGAACGTGCTTGCGCCGTTGAAATCGGCATTGAACGGCAGGCCGTATTCTATGCCGGCCTTCACCCACGCGGCGGAGGCCGGATTGGCGACGCGCAGGTCTGAGACCTCGAACTCGCCGAGCGCGCCGTGATACTGGCTGTCGCCGCCGCGATAACGCTCGTAGCGGCGGAAATAGGGCAGGGTGTCGCGATAGCTCCAGCCGGTTGCGCCGAGCTTTTCCCAGTCATCGAAGTCCTCGTGCTGGCCGCGAATGAAGATCAGGCCGTTGATCGACGACGAGCCGCCGATGACGCGGCCGCGCGGCCAGTCGATGACACGGCCGCCGAGCTTGTCGTTCGGCTCGGTCTTGAACAGCCGCGAGAAACGGTTGTCGAAGATCGAACGATAATAGCCGACCGGCAGCTTGATCCAGAAATTGCGGTCCGATCCGCCGGCCTCCAGCAAGAGCACGCGGCAGGCGGGGTCCTTCGACAGCCGATTGGCGACGATGCAGCCGGCCGAGCCCGCGCCGACGATGATGTAGTCATAGCCTTTTGTGGTGGACACGGTCATGGCTCAGCGCCCGATCCGTCGTGTGGTTGGCCGCACAAACACCCTCGGCGTCGTCCCTGCGCAGGCAGGGACGACGGTCTTCGTATTGTAAGTCTATCCAAACAATTTCCGGCCATGGCTCAGGCTGTCCGATAGGCTTCGAATGCTGCGAGGTCAGGCGTGAAGCCGAGCCCCGGCGCATCGGTCAAAGTGATATGTCCGTCGCGCACATCGCTGACGGGGCCGCACAGTGCGTCGCGCAGCGGGTTCGGATTGAAATCGACCTCGAGCAAGCCGTCGCCGCCGACAGCGGCGAGCAGATGCGCCGAGGCGAGCAGCCCGATGCCGCCGCCGAGATAATGCGGGCAGAATGTCTTGCCGGCGGCGCGCGCCCCGCGCCCGACCGAAATGCATTGCGAGAAGCCGCCCCATTTGGCGATGTCGGGCTGGATCACGTCGAGCGCGCCGGCGGCGAAGGCGTCGGCGAATGCGATCTCGCTGGCGAGGTTTTCCCCGCCGGCCAGCGGCGTGCGGATGCGTGTCTTCAGTTCGAGCCATGCCGGCCACGGCTGATCGACGCGTAGCGGTTCTTCCAGCCACGCGAGCGCAAAGCGATCCAGTTCCGGCGCGAAGGCAAGTGCCTGTTCCAGCGACCAGCCCTGATTGGCGTCGGCCGCGAGCAGACCGTCGCCCGCCAGCGCGCGCAAGGCGGTGAGATTGGTAAGGTCGCGCTCGGCGCCGAAACCGATCTTCAGTTTCAGCGCGCGATGGCCGGCGCGTAATGCCGCTTCCGCCGTCTGCGCCGCGCCGGTCGGATTGATGCCGCTGGCATAGACCTTGATGCGCGGTGCGTCGCCGCCGAGCAGGCGCCACAACGGTTGCGCCTGCCGTTGCGCGGCAAGATCCCACATCGCGATATCGATGCCGGCGATGCATTGCGCGAAGGGGCCGTGCTCGCCGGTCTGCAAC
>Ga0182749_1002010_pt1 | contig 15329 bp, 14 predicted proteins | sample eDN3rd37CKraftMG_FD_128875 | JGI IMG/M metagenome (GOLD analysis project Ga0182749, IMG submission 128875) | Enriched Miracle-Growth compost microbial communities from Emeryville, California, USA - eDNA 3rd pass 37_C Kraft MG (version 2) (version 2) ...
CGTCGCGGCTCTGGTCGACATAGCCGAGCTTCACCGTCTCGCCGATGCGGATTGATCCGTTGTCCGGCTGCTCCTGGCCGGTGATCATGCGGAAGAGCGTGGTCTTGCCGGCGCCGTTGGGGCCGATGACGCCGACGATGCCGCCGGGCGGCAGCTTGAAGGTGAGATCGTCGATGAGCAGCCGGTCGCCATAGCCCTTCGACAGGCCCTCCACCTCGATCACCACATTGCCGAGCCGCTCGCCGGCCGGAATGATGATCTGCGCCTCGCCGGGGCGGCGGTCGTTCGCAGCGTTGACCAATTCGTCATAGGCGCGGATACGCGCCTTGCTCTTTGCCTGCCGCGCCTTGGGGCTGGCGGCAATCCATTCGCGCTCGCGTTCGAGCGCCTTCTGGCGGGCGGCCTCCTCGCGGCCTTCCTGCGCCATGCGCTTGGCCTTGGCTTCCAGGTAGGCTGTGTAATTGCCTTCATAGGGAATGCCGCGGCCGCGATCGAGCTCCAGGATCCAGCCGGTGACGTTGTCGAGGAAGTAGCGGTCGTGGGTGATGATCAGCACGGCGCCGGGATATTCGCGCAGGTGCTTTTCCAGCCACGCGGTCGTCTCGGCATCGAGATGGTTGGTGGGCTCGTCCAGAAGCAGAAGGTCAGGCTGGCGCAGGAGGAGTTGGCAGAGCGCCACGCGGCGCTTCTCGCCGCCCGAAAGCGTCGTCACGTCCGCGTCGCCCGGCGGGCAGCGCAGCGCCTCCATGGCCATTTCCACCTGTGAATCGAGATCCCAGAGGTTTTGGCTGTCGATCTGGTCCTGCAGCTTGGCCGCCTCGTCCGCCGTCTCGTCGGAATAGTTCATCATGAGTTCGTTGTAGCGGTCGAGGATCGCCTTTTTCGCCGCCACGCCCTCCATGACATTGCCGAGCACGTCGAGCGCGGGATCGAGCTGTGGCTCCTGCGGCAGGTATCCGCAGGTGGCGCCCTCCGCGAGCCAGGCTTCGCCGGTGTACTCCTTGTCGAGCCCGGCCATGATGCGCAGCACCGTGGACTTACCGGCGCCGTTCGGGCCGAGAATGCCGATCTTGGCTTCGGGGTAGAAGGATAGGTGAACGTTATCGAGAACCTTCTTGGCTCCGTAGGCCTTGCTGAGGCCGGCCATGTGGTAAATGAATTGACGTGCCATGGGGGCGAAACTGCTCCGTGGTGTGGGATCGGACGCGAATAGCGAATAGAGAGTAGCGAGTAGGGATATGGAGCAAGCGCTCGGAGCCGCGTATTCCTAGTCGCTATTCGCTACTCCCTATTCGCTAGTCGCTGAATTCGCCGCGTATGTAGGCCAAGTGCGTCCGGGGGGCAATGTGGCATTCGACACCACGACCACGCTGAATTCACCCACCGGTGCGGAGTTGCGCCTCTATATCAGTGAGGCCAAAGGCAAGCCGCGCGGCATCGTGCAGATTAATCACGGCCTGGCCGAACATGCCCGGCGCTATGCCCGCTTCGCCATGTTTCTGGCCGAGCATGGCTTTCACGCCTATGCGCATGACCACCGCGGACATGGCGATACGAAAGCGCCGGGAACGCCGCTCGGCTCGTTCGGGACGGAAGCATCGGCGGAAACCGTGCTCGCAGACGTGCTGGCCGTCCATGAGCGTATCACGGCAGACCATCCTGGCCTGCCCGTCATCCTCTTTGGCCACTCCATGGGGGCGATGATCGCATTTGCCTTCCTTGGCCGGCACGGGCGCCAAGTCCATGCGGCGGCGCTGTGGAATATCCCGCTTGCAACCCGGATCGAGGTGCGCGCCGCCAAAGCCGCGCTCGCCTGGGAGCGCTTCCGCCTGGGCTCCGACGTGCCGTCCCGACTCCTGCCCCGCCTCACCTTCCAGGCCTGGGCAAAAGCCGTTCCCGATGCCCGCACGGCATTCGACTGGCTGTCAGGCGATGCCGGGGAGGTCGATCGTTACGTTGCGGATCCGCTCTGCGGCTTTGATGCGACCGTGGGGATGTGGCGCACCGTCTTCGACTTCAACCTGATGGCGACCGAGAACCGGGCGCTCGCCTCGATCACCCGGTCCCTGCCGATTCAACTCGTGGGTGGCGGCGCGGATCCTTCCACGGGAGGCGGCAAGGCCCTCCGGCGGCTGGAGGAACAGCTGCGCCGAAAAGGCTTTTCGAATCTGGAAACAAGGATTTACCCCGAAAACCGGCACGAATCCCTCAACGAGTTGAATCGAAATCTGATCATGGGCGATTTCGTCGCCTGGGCCAAAAGAGCGTTGCCGTGAGGATCAGCCGAGCAAGTGGCGGTGCATGCCGACATCTGCTAGGCAGCATCGAAAACAAAGAAGGCACCACAGTCCATGGCAGAACCGCCGCTGAAAGGCATCCGCGTCATCGAGCTTGCACGCATCCTGGCTGGCCCCTGGGCCGGGCAGATGCTGGCCGATCTCGGTGCGGATGTCATCAAGGTCGAGAATCCCGATGGCGGCGACGACACCCGCACCTGGGGGCCGCCCTTCCTGACCGGGAAGGACGGCGAGAATCTCTCGGCCGCCTATTTCCACGCCTGCAACCGGGGAAAGCGCTCCATCGCGCTTGATTTCGCGCAGGAGAAGGATCGCGCGGTTCTCCTGAAGCTGATCAGCTCCGCAGACGTGCTGATCGAGAACTTCAAGCTGGGCGGCCTGAAGAAATACGGCCTCGATTATGAAAGCCTGCGGAAGGTGAACGCGCGCCTGGTCTATTGTTCCATCACCGGCTTCGGGCAGGATGGACCCTACGCCGCGCGCGCGGGCTATGATTTCATCATCCAGGGCATGTCGGGGCTGATGTCGATCACCGGCCCGGCCGGCGGCGAACCGCAGAAGGTGGGCGTCGCTGTCACCGACATCTTCACCGGGCTCTATTCCGTCATCGCCATTCAGGCCGCGCTCCGTCACGCGGAAAAGACCGGCGAAGGCCAGCACATCGACATGGCGCTCTATGATGCCCAGATCTCGGTGCTCGCCAACCAGAACCTGAATTTCCTCGTCTCCGGCCTTGCGCCGGCGCGCATGGGCAATGCTCACCCGAATATCTGCCCTTACGAGGTGTTCGAGGTGGAGGACGGCCATTTCATCCTGGCGGTCGGCAATGACGGCCAGTTCGCCCGCTTCTGCAAGGTGATCGGCCGTGAGGATCTCGCCTCCCATCCGGATTTCGCCACCAATGCCGCGCGCGTCGCCAACCGCGAGAAGCTGCGCGCCGAGATCGTACCCCCGCTAAAGACCTTCGCGCGCGAACTGATCCTGAAAAGGCTGGAGGAAGCGGGCGTTCCTGCAAGCCCCATCAACACGATCGCGGACATGTTCGCCGACCCGCAGACGATCGCGCGCGGCATGCGTCTCGACCTTGAGGACGCACGCGGCAACTTGCTTCCCTCCGTTCGCTCGCCGATGGTGATGTCCGAAACGCCGCTCGCCTACACGCGCCCAAGCCCGAGGCTGGGCGAGCATACCGAGGAAATCCTGCGCGAATTGGAGCATTTTGCAGCCGAGCGAGACCGCTCGGCGCAGCACGAATGCGGCAAGAAGGACGGATAGAGCGAATGAAGACCGGCGGACAGCTTATCGTAGAGGCGCTGGAGGCAAACGGGGTCGACCGGCTCTATTGCGTCCCCGGCGAAAGCTATCTCGCCGTGCTCGACGCTCTCCACGATTCGAAGATCCGCACCATCGTCTGCCGGCAGGAAGGCGGCGCGGCCATGATGGCGGATTGCCACGGCCGGCTGACGGGCCGGCCCGGCATCTGCTTCGTGACGCGCGGACCCGGCGCCACGAACGCCTCGGCCGGCATCCATATCGCCCGGCAGGATTCGGTGCCGATGATCCTCTTCATCGGCCAGGTGGCAAGCCATGCCCGGGAGCGCGAGGCCTTCCAGGAGGTGGATTACCGCGCCTTCTACAGCCCCATTGCCAAATGGGCGACGGAGATCGACGACCCGGCCCGCATCCCCGAGATCGTCACGCGCGCCTTTTCAGTCGCCACGTCCGGCCGGCCGGGCCCGGTCGTCATTTCTCTGCCCGAGGACATGCTGACGGAGACGGCGGACGCGCCGGCCGCCCTCCCCTACACGCCCGTGGAGACACGGCCCGGCCATCACGAGATGCAGGAACTTGCCGAGCTCTTGGGGAAGGCAAAGCGTCCCTTCGTCATCCTCGGCGGCACGCGCTGGGACGAAGCCTCGGTCTCGGCGTTCCAAAAGGCGGCGGAGCGCTGGGCGCTGCCCGTCGGCGTCTCCTTCCGCCGCCAGATGCTGTTCGACCACCTGCATCCCTGCTACGCCGGTGATGTGGGCATCGGCCTGAACCCGAAGCTTGCGGAAGCGATCAAGGGCGCAGACCTCGTGCTGCTGGTCGGCGGGCGTTTCGGCGAAATCCCCTCTTCCGACTACACGCTCCTGAAGAGCCCCTACCCCGACCAGCAGCTCGTCCATGTCCATCCCGACCCGGGCGAGCTCGGCCGCGTCTATCGCCCAACGCTTGCCATCAACGCCTCGCCCGCTGCCTTCGCTATGGCATTTGCACAGCTTGACCCGGGCGCCACGCCCGACTGGGCGGAGGAGACGACGCGGCTCCATGGCGCGTACCTCACCTGGTCAACGCCCCCCGAGACCGGCCCCGGCCCGGTGCAGATGGGCCCGATCATGAGCTATCTCGAAAGCGTTCTGCCTGACGATGCGATCCTCACCAACGGCGCGGGCAACTACGCCACCTGGATCCACCGCTTCCACCGGTTCCGCCGCTATGGCACGCAGGGAGCGCCCACCTCGGGCTCAATGGGCTACGGCACGCCGGCGGCCGTGGCCGCGAAAGACCTCTTCCCCGACCGCCTCGTGGTCGCCTTTGCCGGCGACGGCTGCTTCCTCATGAACGGGCAGGAATTCGCGACCGCGGTACAGTACGGCCTGCCTATCATCGTGGTCGTGGTCAACAACGGCACCTACGGCACGATCCGCATGCACCAGGAGCGCGAATATCCCGGCCGCGTCTCCGGCACCGACCTCAAGAACCCCGATTTCGCGGCACTTGCCCGCGCCTATGGCGGCCATGGGGAAACGGTGGAAAGGACGGCGGATTTCGCGCCCGCCTTCGAGCGCGCGCGGGAAAGCGGCAAGCCGGCGATCATCGAAGTGAAGCTCGATGCGGAAGCGATCACGCCCACCAGGACGCTGACGCAGATCCGCGAAGGGCGGTAATCCTTCTCACCCGCGTGCATACTCAGCCCCGCCTACTCGCCTTTTCTCGCGTGATACGCCGCGCCGACGGCCGCCCCGAGCGCAACCCCGACGGCTATTCCCATGGAAACATTGTCCATGGCCGCGCCGATCGCCGCGCCCAACCCGATGCCGAGCGCCATACCGACGGCCATGGTGGAGTACTGATCATTCATGTGCCGGGAATTAGGGGCAGGCCGGTGAATGGCAAGGAGGAGCCATAACTTTCAAACAAAGGGGCATCGAAATTAATCAACTTCGAGCGTCGCCAGTTCGCAATAGACGCGAACAACAAGACCATTGATAAAGCCAATATGTAAGCCGAGGGGCTCTTGCGTAGCTGCCATGTTTTCATCGATGCATGAGTCCCAGCCACAGTCTCGATCGAAGTAGGCGATCTCGATGCCCTCGAAGTCAAGAGGTGCCGCAATCAGGTTGAGGTTGTTAAGCGCCAACTTTAGATTGCCCGTGCACCGCAAGGTGACATTGCGCGGCAAGCTCTCTTGGTCAAGAGCGTATCGGCTGCGAGAAAAGCTGAGCGACAGGGTGTCTCCGCTTATGTCAGTGCCAAAGCACTCAAGATCATATGAATTGTGGACGTCGATCAACCTGTCACCAAAGCGGATGACCGTGATCCCAGCAAACCAGAAGTTGCGTTTCAACACCTCCCCTTCCCCTCCCTCGCGAACCTCGATTAGCTCGCAGCGAATCTATCATTGTATTAAAGGGCGATCTTGGATGCGAATTCTTCCAACTTGTTGACACCCCTCACCCCAAAAACAGCTTCTCCAGGAAAGCCGCCGCATCCTCGAAGCGGCCTTCTCCGCCGCGGTCGGGGCCGAGCACCGCGCGCACCTGCACGTCGAAATCGGCATAATGCTGGGTGGTTGCCCAGATGGCGAAGATGAAGTGGTAGGGGTCCGCCCCCTTGAGCCGCCCCTGCCGCATCCATTCCTTGATGATCTTCGCCTTCTCGTCGACGAGCTCCTTCAGCTCGCCCTCGAGCAGCGGCATGACGCGCGGCGCACCCTGCAGGATCTCGTTGGCGAAAAGCCGGCTTTCGCGCGGGAAATCGCGGGCCATCTCGATCTTGCGCCGAATATAGAAGCGTATTTCGGTGGCCGGGTCCCCATCCGGATCCATTGCACGCAACGGCGCCAGCCATGCTTCCATCAGCCGGTCGATAAGGCTGACGAAGATCGCCTCCTTGCTCTTGAAATAATAGAGCAGGTTCGGCTTCGACATCCCGGCGGCATCCGCGATCTGGTCGATGGTGGAGCCACGAAAGCCGTGCTGTGAGAAAACCTCCAGAGCTGCTTCCCGGATAAGCTCACGCCTTTCACGCTGGATGCGCGTTCGCTTCGGCTTGGCGGGTGTATCCATGATTTCGCCTGCCTTGGACATTGCCGTGACCGTCACTCCCTCTGGCACAGCGCATCTGACAGACTGGCGCGCGCGGGGGCAAGTGCGAATCCGTACAATGGCCTTGACCGCCCTATTGGCGGTGTTAACGATTGTCCAAACGGTCAAAAATTGCGTATCAGTTTTCCGCCGGAATACCAAGCTTGACCGGGACACGAGGGTGATTAGAAGGAGGCTTGGTAATGCTTGAGCGACCCAAGAGACCGAACGACCTTAGCGCGTTCTGGATGCCGTTCACCGCGAACCGGCAGTTCAAGCAGGCACCGCGCCTGCTCGTCTCGGCCAAGGACATGCACTATACCACCGATGACGGCCGCAAGCTGCTCGACGGCACGGCGGGGCTATGGTGCGTGAATGCCGGCCACTGCCGGCCCAAAATCACGGAAGCGATCAGTCATCAGGCAGGCGAGCTCGACTATGCTCCCGCCTTCCAGATGGGTCACCCCATCGTCTTCGAATTCGCCAGCCGGCTGGTAGACATCGCGCCGGAAGGCATGGACCACGTCTTCTTCACCAATTCCGGCTCGGAATCGGTCGAGACGGCGCTGAAGATCGCGCTCGCCTACCATCGCGTGAAAGGCGAAGGCGCCCGCACCCGCCTCATCGGCCGCGAGCGCGGCTATCATGGCGTCAATTTCGGCGGCATCTCCGTGGGCGGCATCGTCAACAACCGCAAAATGTTCGGCACGCTCCTGGCCGGCGTCGATCACCTCCCCCACACCCACCTGTTGGAAAAGAACGCCTTCTCGCGCGGCGAGCCGGAGCACGGGGTGGAACTCGCCGATGAGCTGGAGCGGATCGTGGCGCTTCACGACGCCTCCACCGTCGCCGCCGTCATCGTGGAGCCCGTGGCCGGCTCGGCGGGCGTCATCCTGCCGCCGAAGGGCTATTTGAAGCGGCTCCGCGAGATCTGCGACAAACACGGCATTCTTCTGATCTTCGACGAGGTCATCACCGGTTTCGGACGCCTGGGCACGCCCTTTGCGGCCGATTATTTCGGCGTGGTGCCGGATATCATGACGACGGCCAAGGGCGTCACCAACGGCGTGATCCCCATGGGCGCGGTGTTCGTGAAGAAGGAGATACACGACGCCTTCATGAACGGCCCGGACCACATGATCGAGTTCTTCCACGGCTACACCTATTCGGGAAACCCGATCGCCTGCGCCGCCGGCCTCGCAACGCTGGAGACCTACAAGGAGGAAGGCCTGCTCACCCGCGGCGAGGAGTTGGGGCAATATTGGGAGGATGCGCTGCATTCGCTGAAGGGCGAGCCGCATGTGATCGACATCCGCAATATCGGCCTCGTCGGCGCCATCGAGCTGGAGCCGATTCCCGGCCAGCCCTCCAAGCGGGCCTTCTCCGCCTTCCTCAGGGCTTTCGAGACCGGGCTGTTGATGCGCACGACCGGCGACATCATCGCTCTTTCGCCGCCGCTCATCATCACCAAGGGACAGATCAACGAGATCGTCGATCACGTCAGAGACGTCCTGCGGTCGACCGACTGAACGCCGGCCCTTCGGGGCCGGCTTTACGCCCATATTGCCAGAAGAAGAACAAGGGGAACAAATGGCAGCACCCGGCGAAAACCTGAGGATCAATGCGGATCGCCTGTGGGACTCTATCCATGAAATGGCGGAGATCGGCCCCGGCATTGCCGGCGGCAACAACCGCCAGACGCTGACGGACGAGGATGGCGAAGGCCGTCATCTGTTCAAGAAGTGGTGCGAAGAGGCGGGCATGACCGTCTCCGTCGACGCCATGGGTACCATGTTCGCCCGCCGCGAGGGCACGGACCCCGACGCCCTCCCCGTCTATGTGGGCTCCCATCTCGATACCCAGCCGACGGGCGGGCGTTATGACGGCGTGCTCGGCGTCCTCGGCGGGCTGGAGGTGGTGCGCACGCTGAACGACCTCGGCATCAGGACCAAGCATCCGATCGTCGTCACCAACTGGACCAACGAGGAAGGCACGCGCTTCGCGCCGGCCATGCTGGCCTCCGGCGTCTTCGCCGGCATGCACGAGCTGGAATGGGCCTATGAGCGCAGGGATGCTGAGGGCAAGCGCTTCGGCGACGAGCTGGAGCGCATCGGCTGGAAGGGTGACGAGCCGGTCGGCCAGCGCAAGATGAAGGCCTTCTTCGAACTCCATATCGAGCAGGGTCCGATCCTGGAGGACGAAGACATCGATATCGGCGTGGTCACCCATGGCCAGGGCCTCAAATGGCTGCAGGTGACGCTTCATGGGCGCGAGAGCCATACGGGCTCCACCCCGATGCCGAAGCGGCGCAATGCCGGGCTCGGCATGGCCCGGATGACGGAACTGGTCCACGAAGTGGCGATGGACTACCAGCCGCATGCCGTGGGCGCCATCGGCCACATGGAGGTCTATCCCAATTCGCGCAACATCATTCCCGGGCGCACCCTCTTCACCATCGATATCCGCTCGCCGGACAAGCGGGTGCTCGACACGATGGACGCGCGCATCAGGCAGGGCATCGCCACCATCTGCGAAGCGATGGACATTTCCCACGAGATCGAGCAGGTCGGCCATTTCGATCCGGTCACCTTCGACAAGGGCTGCGTGCAGGCGATCCGCAGCGCCGCCGAGCGGCTCGGCTATACGCATCGGGATATCGTCTCGGGCGCCGGGCATGACGCCTGCTGGATCAATCGCGTGGCGCCCACGGCCATGGTGATGTGCCCCTGCGTCGACGGGCTTTCCCACAACGAGGCCGAGATGATCACCAAGGAATGGGCTCAGGCCGGCTGCGACGTGCTTTTCCATGCGGTGGTGGAGACGGCGGAGATCGTCGAATAACAGGCTTGCCGACCGAGACGAGTGGACGAGGAGAACCGACCACGGCATAAAAAGCGCACTGACATCAACGCACAAAAACAAGATCGGGGAACGTGCGTGCATCCAGTGGAGAACATCGTCGAGGCTCGGAATCTGAGCCTCACCTTCCAGACCAATGATGGGCCGGTGCAGGCCCTGTCCAATGTCGACCTCGCCGTCGGGCGCGGCGAATTCGTCTCCTTCATCGGCCCATCCGGCTGTGGCAAGACGACTTTCCTTCGCGTCATTGCCGACCTGGAGAAGCCGACGGCCGGCGAAATACGCGTCAGCGGCCTCTCGCCCGAGGAGGCGCGCAAGGCGCGCACCTACGGCTATGTATTTCAGGCTCCGGGTCTGTTTCCGTGGCGAACGATCGAGAAGAACATCGCACTGCCGCTGGAGATCATGGGCTATACGGCCGAGGAGCAGAGAAAACGCGTTGCCGGCACATTGGAACTGGTCAACCTCACCGGCTTCGAGCGAAAATTCCCCTGGCAGCTTTCGGGCGGCATGCAGCAGCGCGCCTCTATCGCCCGGGCGCTTTCCTTCGACGCCGATCTGCTCCTGATGGACGAGCCTTTCGGCGCGCTGGACGAGATCGTGCGCGATCACCTGAACGAGCAGCTTCTGGAGCTGTGGGCGCGCACCAAAAAAACCATCTGCTTCGTCACCCACTCGATCCCCGAGGCGGTCTACCTGTCGACACGCATCGTGGTCATGTCGCCGCGCCCCGGCCGTGTGACTGACGTTATCAAGTCTCCCCTGCCGAAGGAGCGGCCGCTCGGCATCCGCGAGTCGCCCGAATTCCTCGAGATCGCCCACCGCGTGCGCGAAGGCTTGAGAGCGGGGCACAGCGATGAGTGAGCTGCGAGGAATTACCTGCGACAGTGCCCCTTCGCGCCCCCCTCTGGCCTGCCGGCCATCTCCCCCACAAGGGGGGAGATCGGCTGTCGCGACCGCCTTCGCCAATCGCCAACGCTGCAGGATGGGTGACGATATAGCGGCCGGCGTGATCTCCCCCCTTGTGGGGGAGATGGCCGGCAGGCCAGAGGGGGGCGCGAACGGGCGGCGACCTCAGAGGCAGGCCGCATGACCGCCTCTGCGCGCATAGCCGCTCCTGCCGAGGCCGGAGCCGCCGCCGGCACCAGCGCTCTTCGCAAGCTCGCGGAAGGAAACACGCTCCCGGTCCTTATCGTCGTGGCCGCCATCGTCGCGATCTGGTACGGCTTCACCGTCTATCTGAATGCGCCATGGCAATTGGACACCTACCGACGCGCGGGCGCCGAGTGGACAGCGGTGGATCTGGTCCGAGACACCATGGCCCAGGAGCGTCCGGTGCTGCCAGCACCGCATCAGGTGGTGGCCGAACTGTGGAAGACGACGGTGGATGTCCGCCCGACTTCCAACCGCAGCCTCCTCAAACACGCGTGGATCACACTTTCCTCCACGCTGCTCGGCTTTGCCATCGGCACCACCCTTGGCGTCCTGCTCGCGGTCGGCATCGTGCACAATCGCGCCATGGACAAATCGGTGATGCCGTGGGTGATCGCGAGCCAGACGATCCCGATCCTGGCCGTGGCGCCGATGATCATCGTCGTGCTCAATGCAGTCGGCGTCTCCGGCCTCCTCCCCAAGGCGCTGATCTCGACCTACCTTTCCTTCTTTCCCGTTGTCGTCGGCATGGTGAAGGGGTTCAGGAGCCCGGAAATCATCCAGCTCGACCTAATGCGCACCTACAATGCGAGCGGCGCGCAGACCTTCTGGAAGCTGCGTTGGCCCTCCGCCCTGCCCTACCTCTTCACCTCCATGAAGGTGGCGGTCGCCATCAGCCTCGTGGGCGCCATTGTCGGCGAGTTGCCCACGGGTGCGGTGGCCGGCCTCGGCGCGCGGCTCCTTGCCGGCTCCTATTACGGCCAGACGGTGCAGATCTGGGCCGCGCTCTTCATGGCCGCGGCTCTGGCGGCGGTGCTGGTCGCGCTCGTCGGCGTGGCCCAGCGCCTCGTCACCCGCAGAATGGGGGCGAGGCCATGAACCTCACCGTGGCAGGTGCACTCGCCTTCTGGGCCGCCGCATGGGTGCTGAACGAACGGCTCGTGCGGCTCGATGCTCGAACCGTGCCCGCGCGCCGCGCGATCGGCCTCCTCGTGCCGGCGATCTTCGGCCTGACCCTGCTCGTGGTCTGGGAAGGCCTGGTGCGCGGCCTCGGCGTCCCCACCATCCTGCTCCCGCCGCCCTCGATGATCTGGAGCCGCATCCTGAATTCGCTGCCGACCCTTTGGGCGGACTTCCAGCAGACATTCCTGAAGGCCGTGCTGATCGGCTATGCGCTTGGCTGTGGCTCCGGCTTCCTCGCCGCGATCGCGGTCGATCGCTCGCCATTTCTGAAGCGCGGACTCCTGCCGCTCGGCAACTTCGTCTCAGCGCTCCCCATCATCGGCATCGCGCCGATCATGGTCATGTGGTTCGGCTTCGACTGGCCGTCCAAGGCGGCGGTCGTGGTGGTGATGACCTTTTTCCCCATGCTGGTGAACACGGTCGAAGGGCTCAACGCTTCAAGCGCGATCGACTGCGACCTGATGCGCACCTACGCCGCCACCTACTGGCAGACGCTCTTCAAGCTGCGCCTGCCGGCAGCCGCGCCCTTCATCTTCAACGCGCTCAAAATCAACTCCACCCTGGCGCTGATCGGCGCTATCGTAGCCGAGTTCTTCGGCACGCCCATCGTCGGCATGGGCTTTCGGATTTCCACCGAGGTCGGACGTATGAACATCGACATGGTGTGGGCGGAAATCGCGGTCGCTGCGCTCGCGGGCTCGCTCTTCTATGGCATCGTGGCGCTCATCGAACGGGCCGTCACGTTCTGGCACCCGTCCGTCCGCGGTGGATGAATCGAGGCAGCTCAAACTTCAGAGGGAACGATAATGAAAAGACCGATCACAATATTGCTCGCGGGCGCCCTGTCGCTCACAGGCTTTTCGGCTCTCGCGGCCGATGACGTCGCCCTGCAACTCAAATGGGTGACGCAAGCCCAGTTCGCCGGATACTACGTGGCCAAGGATCAGGGCTTCTACGAGGAAGAGGACCTGAATGTCGAGATCAAGCCGGGCGGGCCCGACATCGCGCCCGTGCAGGTGCTGGCCGGCGGCGGCGCCGACGTGATGGTGGACTGGATGCCATCCGCCCTCGCCGCCCGCGAAAAGGGCGTGTCAGTGGTCAACATCGCGCAGCCCTTCGCCCGCTCGGGCCTCAACATGGTCTGCCGCAAGGAGACCGGCATCGAGAAACCCGAGGATTTCAAGGGCAAGACGCTCGGCACCTGGTTCTTCGGCAATGAATACCCGCTCTTCAGCTGGCTCTCCAAGCTCGGCATCCCCCGTGACGGCTCGCCCGAGGGCGTGACGATCCAGAAGATCGGCTTCAACGTCGATCCGCTCTTGCAGAAGCAGGCCGACTGCATCACGGCCATGACCTACAACGAATACTGGCAGATCATCGATGCCGGCCTGACGCCTGAGGACCTCGTGGTCTTCAACTACACGGATGAAGGCGTGGCAACGCTGGAGGATGGCCTCTATGTGCTAGAGGACAAGCTTCAGGATCCGGCCTTCGTCGACAAGATGACCCGCTTCGTGCGCGCCTCGATGAAGGGCTGGCAATGGGCGAAGGAAAACCCGGACGAGGCGGCAATGATCGTGCTCGACAACGACGCGACCGGCGCCCAGACCGAAGAGCACCAGAAGCGGATGATGGGTGAGATCGCCAAGCTTTTGGGCGACAGCCCCAAGCTCGACGAGGCCGCCTACAAGCAGACGGTGGACTCGCTGCTCCAGGGCGGCTCGGACCCGGTGATCACCAAGGAGCCGGAGGGCGCCTTCACGCACGAGATCACGGACAAGCTGTAACAGCCTGAAAAGAATCCGGAAAGGGGCGGCCATCGCCCCTTTCCCTCATGCTGCGAGCTTTTTCTGCTCCGCCTCACGGAAGGCGCCGGGGGTCATCCCGGTCTCGCGCTTGAAGAAGCGGTTGAAATAGGCAGGGTCCTGGAAACCCAACGAATAGGCGATCGCCTGGACCGGCGTCGGCGTGAAGACGAGCTCCCGCCGGGCAGCCCTCAGAAGATGTCGGGCCGCCAGTTCCTGCACGCTCGCCCCTGCCTCCCGCCTTGCGATGCGGTTCAGATGTGCGGGCGAAAGCCCCAGTTTCTCGGCGTAGAAGCCAACCGGCCGATGCTCCCGGCAATGGGCGGCAAGCAAGGTGGAGAGCGCATGCATGCGCTTGCGGTCGCGGGCACGCGCCGCGAAAGGCTCATCCACGCGCTCTGCCTGCGCTCCGATCCGCGCCAGCCGCAGGATGAGCTCAGTGACCATGGCATCGAGCAGGATATCGCTCCCCGGCCCGGCGCGATGCAGTTCTTCGTGGACGCGCTGGGCAAGCGGTGCGACATGAGACGCGTCGGCGGCGAACCCGTCCAATGGCGTGATTTGGGTCTTCGACAGGAATGCCGAAATGGCCGGGTCCGCGGCGCGGATCGGTGGGAGGCGGTCGGCGAGCGCCGTGATCACGAGGCCGTCCGCATCGCGCGTGTAGTAGCGGAACCCGTGCACCGCGCCCGGCGCGATATAGATGGCGGCGGGTGCCGCAAAGCGCCGCGGCTCCCTGCCCCCCAGGAGTTCCCCCTCGCCTGCCACGAGGATGAAAATCTGGAACAGCGCCTCGTGCCGGTGCAGCGAAATCTCCCAATTGTGCAGGCTGCTGCGAAACGGCAGGGACTCGCTGTGGAGCCAGAAACCCTCCGACTCTCCTGAATTCTCGCGATAAAGACGGTAGGTGGGGACGTTCTTTCCGGCCATCTCATCCTCATTTCATGATCGGAAAGTGCAATGATACGCGATAAAAGTCCATTGCCGCTGGCGAACGCCGGTTCCAATGTCCCGCGCTCGGATGCATGCTGAAATCATGTGTGGCGGTTTCCATTGGCGTGGGCTATGCGCCTCGACGCCCCGGGAGGGATAAATGAGCACGGACGAAAAGTCGAAACGTTACAAAGAGGGCATGGCCACGCGCCGCTCCGTCCTTGGAGAGGCTTGGGTGGACCGCGCCGAGGCCAACAAGACTGATTTCGACGCGCCGTTCCAGGAATTGATCACCGAAGCGGCCTGGGGCCATGTCTGGTCGCGGCCGGACTGGACGAAGCGCGAGCGCTCCATCGTCACCATCGCGCTGCTCGCAGCCCTTGGACAGCACGAGGAACTTGCCATGCACGTGCGCGCCACCGCCAACACGGGGGCGACGGCGGAAGACCTGCGCGAGGCCATGCTGCACGTCGCGATCTATGGAGGCGTGCCCGCGGCAAACCACGCGATCAAGATCATCAAGCAGACGCTTGCTGAAATGCAGTCGGGAGAAAAGAGATGAAGAACGAAAGACCCGAAACGGGCGGCTTCTTCCAGCGCGACCGGAGCTGGCACCCGCCGGCCTTCGCGCCGGGCTATAAGAGCACAGTGGTGCGCTCGCCGCAGCGCGCGCCGGTCTCCTTCGGAAACACGCTTTCCGAACTCACCGGGCCCGTCTTCGGCCGCAGCTTGCTCGGCCCGCTCGACCACGACCTGACGGTCAACTACGCCAAGCCCGGCGAGAGCGCCATCGGGCCGCGCATCATCGTCTACGGCCGGGTTCTGGACGAGAACGCAAGGCCGGTGCCGAACGTGCTGGTCGAGTTCTGGCAGGCCAATGCCGGCGGGCGTTATCGCCACAAGAAGGACGGCTATCTCGCGCCGCTCGATCCCAATTTCGGCGGCTGCGGGCGCACGATCACGGACGAGGA
>Ga0182749_1002011_pt1 | contig 15324 bp, 15 predicted proteins | sample eDN3rd37CKraftMG_FD_128875 | JGI IMG/M metagenome (GOLD analysis project Ga0182749, IMG submission 128875) | Enriched Miracle-Growth compost microbial communities from Emeryville, California, USA - eDNA 3rd pass 37_C Kraft MG (version 2) (version 2) ...
CTCTAGAGTTAGGATGTTCATTCACGGATCCATTGTGGATTCCAAAATTCGGTCGTAACGACCGTGAGTAGCTCCATTGCTGAAGCACATTGGCGCGTTAGCCGAACGGAACGACAGCGGTCAAGCCCCAATATAATGCGTGACGCGCCTTTCGGGATTGCAAGAAGTTAGCGTCACAACGATCGCTTCTTTTCCGGAGGCCGAAAATCACTTGTCCGTTTCGTGAGGTGGAGTTCGAGAATAGGCTCATCGCGGATCGCGAACGGAATTCCAAGGCTTCGATGCAAGCAATTCAACTGAGGTGACGCCTTGAGCGACGCAATTCAGCGATCGCTCACGCACTGGTGATGCGCGTCATCTGAGCTTCTGCTGTGAACCATTCTGATGTACCTCAAAGCTGCGCTATTCCAGCACAAACCAGGCGATTAATGAATCATGCCCACCAACGCACGCCTAAGAACTTACTCAGGACCAGCCATTCTAAGCTATGGCTTCAGGCCGTTCTTTCTTGGCGGAGCCCTCTATGCCGGGCTCGGGATTCTTATCTGGCTGCCGCTCTACTTCGGCGACCTCAGCATTCCGACCACCTTCTCGCCGGTCGATTGGCACATCCACGAGATGCTATATGGCTACTTGCCGGCCGTTATCACGGGGTTCCTGCTAACTGCGATTCCCAATTGGACCGGCCGCCTTCCGCTCCAAGGGAGCCCGTTAGCCGTGCTGCTCGCAGTCTGGATTGCCGGGCGCATCGCAATTGGTGTTTCCGCGGTCATCGGCCCAATCGCAGCCGGCGTCATCGACATCCTTTTTCTTGCTCTGCTCGCCGCCGCGACGGCGCGCGAGGTGATCATCGGGCGCAACTGGCGCAACCTGCCGCCAGTCTTGATCGTCCTAATGTTCCTCGCCGGCAACGTGATTTTCCACGTTGAGGATTATTACGACGGGACCGCGCAATTCGGCTCGCGTTTAGGCCTCGCGGCCGCTGTGGCGCTGATTTCGTTGATCGGCGGACGCGTCATTCCGAGCTTCACTCGCAATTGGCTGGTGCGGGAAAATCCCGGTCGGCTTCCAGTGCCCTACGGACGTTTCGATTTTCTAGTGTTGGTGGTTTCGCTGCTGGCGCTCGCGTTGTGGGTTTCAGTACCTGAGTGGCCGGGCACCGCTGGCTTCATGCTCGCAGCGGGAACAGCCCAGGCGGCGCGGCTGGCGCGCTGGGCCGGCGATCGAACGTTGCGCGACCGGCTCGTCCTGATTCTCCACATAGGCTATGCGTTTGTGCCGCTGGGCTTCCTCTTCATCGCCGCTGCCATTCTCTTTCCACTCGCGGTGCCGCTCAGCGGAGGTGTTCATGCCTGGACGGCAGGGGCTATCGGCATAATGACACTCGCCATCATGACACGCGCCAGCCTGGGCCACACAGGCCATGAATTAGCCGCGGGGCCGTCGACGCAAGCGATCTACGCCGCCATTGTGATCGCCGCTCTGCTCCGCATCGCTGCTGCGTTCGCGCCTGATGCAGTCGCGTTACTGCACGCAGCCGGCGCGGCCTGGATCGCGGCGTTTTGGGTGTTCGCCGTCAGCTACGGACCGCTGTTGCTACGGCCACGCTTTAGCATGCGACAGTGATCCGTGGCGGAGAAGTTACAACTTCGTTTTGCGCAGCGACATTATGTAGGCTGAGAGGTCACGAAGTTCTTTTCGCGTCAAATGAGCGTTTGGCATTGGCCCGTGAACGCTAAGCAACCAATTCGATATACGTTCGGCTGATTGGCCCGGTTTGTTGGCAATTGCAAAAAAGCTAGGGACATCCGCATTCACGGCCGCCCCACTTGATCCCTCTTCGATCACGTGACAGTTCGTACATAGCGCGCGAGAAATGATGCGTCCGTTTTCGGGATCTGGTTTCGTCGGTTTAATTGGTTCCGAGATGTTGGGAGACTCGCCATCATTTGGCTGACCACTCGCCAACGTCGTCATGGCAAAAGTCGAGGTGCAGATCGCGAATATCGTCGCGACCTTCCTCATGCGCCTCTTCGGGGCTGAAGTACGCCTGGCTGTTCGCACGATCATAACCGGACTGAGCTCTTTGTTTCAAATCAATGAAACCCTATAGCCGTCGGCTCATGTTGAAATTGACTTGCCGCAACTGGCTGACTTCAGCCTAAACGGAAGGAGTTTCCGATGAGACGGCTGCTAGAAAATCAAGGTTTTCGAATACACCTTATCGTATATGTTGCGGTGAACATTCTCCTATTGCTGATCAATCTCATGATAAGCCCGCATCATCTGTGGTTCTATTGGCCAGCATTAGGTTGGGGCTTGGGAATTATGGGGCACGCATTTCTGGTTCACCGTAAACAACCACCTCATGCGGCCGACTATGGCTCTTGAATGCATCCCGGCGGTCATAGATGTACCTTCGCCGGACTCACGAGCTGCGCTTGCTAGAACGCCCAGAGCATTTATCCGCACCCGCTCGTCATGCAGGGCGTCATGAGATTTGTCGTGCCATCCAGGACCGCTATTATTGAGCGCCAGCCCTTCGCGAAGATCAATGCGGCGTTGAAGGAGCGCTCTCAATGATTGTCGACGTCCAGACGACAAGATCAGGCAGCATCGATCCGAATGCTGCATCGAGTGCGCTGGCGGCACCAACGGCATCCAGAGAATGAACCGGATTATTCGTTCGGAAGACACGCGCGCCGGCGACATGGCCTTCTCCATTGAGGATCTTAGCGGAGAACTCGACATCGGCAGTGGCCGGCGTTCCCGCGCGAATTTGAAAATTGCGAATGTCCGTGATGAGCTGAAAATCCGGTGTCGCGCCGTCAAGCGGCCGTGACACCTGAGCCAGAAGACCAGCATTCTCGAAACTCTGCACAATGCTCGATTGCACCTGCTCGAGCAGCATGTCGCTCCACTTCGCCTCCGGGACGAAAGGCTTGAGCTCCCCAGCATCCTGGATGAGAATTTTATCTTGGCCAAGCGCTGCGGGGGCCACCGGATACTGAACGACTAGCAAACCCACGTCTGGTTTTTTAAATTTCGGGAATGTATGCGCTGCTGTCAGGCCAAAAACAGTATTCTGTGTCCTCGAGCCGCCAGTCATGCGCTCAAGCCCAGCGAGAATGCCATCGACACGATCCGAATTGCGCGCAAGTGCGTTTGTAAACTGGCTGAGATTAGCGATCGTGCTTTTGAGAGGAGCGGAATTTTCAGAGACGACGGCATCAACCCGGTGTAATGCATTAAGCGTTGCTTCTGTCATTGTCTCTCCGGCATTCGGCTCGGCCGTCAGAACAGGTATATTCGCAGAAGATGTTTCTAAAAACGGCATCGATCCGCCGCTAAGCGCAACCGCAGGCGCGCCCATCAAGCCCTGAAAAGCAATTCCAGCTTTGGTATCTGCACGCACAGGTGTGGACGGCGTCACCGCCACCGTGACGATAACCTCCTTTGGCTTAGCAGGATTGAGATCAAGGGCCGTCACCTCGCCAACGCGGACGCCGTTGAACTGCACAGCAGAGCCGACAAGCAACCCAGCGACAGAGTTTTGATAGCGAATTTGATAGTAAGATCGCTGCTGGAGGCCACCCGTTGTATTGAGCCAATACGTGAAGGCAAAACCCGCGGCAATAACAGCGAGCGTGAAAAGACCAACGAGAATGTAACGTGCTCTGTTTTCCATGGTCATGCTCACTCGTGTTGGCTCGCGTCAATACTCGGAACACGCCGCCCATTTCTTCCGCTGAAATACCTTTGCACCCAAGGGTCCGCCGACGCTTTCATCGTTTCAAGCGCCCCTGAAGCGACGATCCTGCCGTTTGCAAGCGCAGCAATGCGATCGCATATGTTGGCCAGGCTTGTCAGATCGTGCGTCACCATGAAGACCGTCAAGCCGAGGGTTTGTTGTAACGTGCGGATCAATACGTCGAAATCGCTCGCGGAAATGGGATCAAGGCCAGACGTTGGTTCATCAAGAAAAACGATGTCCGGGTCGAGCGCCAATGCGCGGGCAAGAGCCGCACGCTTGGTCATGCCTCCGGAAAGCTCTGAAGGGTACTTCGCTGCGTCTCCGGCGTTGAGGCCGACCATATCGAGCTTGGCAAGAGCGACATCGTCCATGAAGTCTTGCGAGATGCTCAAGTACTCACGCATCGGAAACTGAACATTTTCCAGGACCGTAAGAGAGGAGAATAGTGCTCCGTGCTGGAAGAGAACGCCACAGCGTCGCTCGATCCTGCGCTTTTCTTCGTAACTCATGCGGTCGATATCGTTGCCCAGGATCTCGATCAAACCCGCTTTCTTCTGTAACAACCCGATGATCGTCCGGAGAAGCACCGACTTGCCGCTTCCGGAACCACCTACGAGTCCAAGGATCTCTCCGCGAAAGAGATCCAGGGAAACGTGGTCGAGAACAATAACGTCATCGAAACCGACAACGAGGTCGCGCACACGAATGACCGGATTGGTGGACTGCTCCATTCCTTCACATCCCAATCGACGCAAAGAAGATGGCGAACAACCCGTCCAGCACGATCACGAAAAAAATCGACTTGACGACGGACGATGTCGTTTGGCGTCCGAGAGATTCTGCGCTTCCCTTGACAGCAAAGCCTTCAGCGCACGCGACTGCTCCGATCGCCAGCGCCATAAACGGCGCTTTGATAATGCCAACCTTAAAGTGGGTAATCGAGATCGCGTCTTTTAAGCGAGCGATGAAGATCTCGGGGCTCATGTGCCCGTAAAGCCAGGCGGTAAGTCCACTACCGTAGAGCGCGGCCATGGAGCCGAGAAAATCGAGCATCGGCAGAGCGATGATTAGTGCTACAACTCGGGGAAGCACAAGGATTTCGACAGGATCGAGACCCATGGTTCGCAATGCGTCAATTTCCTCGCGCATCTTCATCGATCCAAGCTCGGCGGTGTAGGCGCTTCCGGATCGTCCGGCGACCATGATCGCCACGATTAGAACGCCAATCTCGCGCAGGATAAGTATGCCGACCATGTCGACGACATATTCATCCGCACCAAATTTGCGGAAATGGAAGAAGCCCTGCTGCGCGATAATGCAGCCGATCAAAAACGTGATCAGAAGAATGATCGGGATGGCCTGCCAACCCACGCGATCGAGCTGATTGACGGCTGACGTCAAGCGGAAGCTCTGCGGGTTGAGCGACACGCGAAATGCGGCGTTGCCTATCTCTCCCAACATTGCCAGGAAGTCCATAAAGCCGATGCCCATGCGGGCAATCTTCTGCTTGAGGAGGCTTATGCCAGCGCTTAGTCGCCTGCCGGATTCAGTGGGCTCATGTGGATCATCGGCGGCGGCCTGACTTACGAGATTGAATAGATCGACGTAGCGCTGCGGCAGGCCGAGCAAGGCAACGTTGCGTGGCTTGATGGAGCTGCATACCAGCCGATCGAGTGTTCGAGCGCCGAATGTATCGAGTGCTGTAATGCCCGTTGCATCAATCTCGGCAGATCTCATTCCCGTGATGTCTTGCGCGATCTCATCCAGTTCACGGGCGTTGTCCGCTGTCCAAGCGCCGCGTGCCTTGAGCTTTATTTCACTATTGTTTTTGATCGACCGCAGTAGCTCACTTTGCAAGGCCGGTCCCCTACGCATTCAGGCCTTTGGAGGCCGTTCGATCTTGCATCCGGACAGCTTAATCTCGGAGCTGCGGACGCACGCCAACCAAGATGTTAGCGAGATTATGCAGTGGAGTTCTCCCGACGCGTTGATGCCCGTCAACGACTGCTCATTAGCTAGACGCTTATTATGCCTTGGCTTTCTCCCGTTTGGAGACAGGCGAGCTTATGCGAGGATATTGTCGTATGCCGTCTTACACTTGGCCGTCGCTATTCGCCGCCTGCATCTTATCCGGGCTGAACCTCGGTGTGGTCGGCCTGAGCGCCCAGTCCAGCGACATCGATCGCGGAAAAGCAATTCTGCAGAAGAAGTGCGCTCGGTGTCATGCGCTCCGGATGACCGATCAAAGCCATCATCCAGAAGCGCCGCCATTTCGGGACGTCGTAAAGCGGTATCCCGTAGAATATCTCGCCGAAGCATTGGCCGAAGGCATCGTTTCCGGGCATCCGGACATGCCAGAATTTGTATTTGAACCCGACGAAATCAACGCGATTCTGGCCTATCTCGACAGTCTCAAACGCGTCGCGCCAAACAAACCGTAAGTCCGGCGCAAATGGGGAAAGTCCAGGACTTCTCGCGCGCCGCTAATCATCTCGCTGGCGCTGGCTTCAGGCTCAGGATGTATGCGACGACGTCGTTGCGATCTTTTTCCGAAATGAGAAAATTCGGCATCGTGGGATGCGAGGTCTCTAACCAGACAACGAGTGCCCGTCCCGTCATCCCGCGCGTTTTGGAGGCACTCTCAAAGCTTGGAGCATCCTGATTTGGAGATTGGGTTTGACCGCGCTCGATGGCATGACACTCTGCGCAATTTCGCCGCGCGAAGGCATAACCGGCCTTGGCATCGCCTGGCTCCTGCGCGTACGCCGAAACAGGCAGTATGAGTGCGGCTGCCATCGCAGCTCCATACCAGGCACGCCGGCTTCGATACTGTTTCAATGTCGCCTCCTATGGAGCCACTCCTAGTGCGATAGGAATATAGGAACGGACACATGGCCGAGCACGTCGCGCGACGCGCCGCCCAGAAAGAATTCGCGGAATCTGGAATGCCCGTAGAGTCCCATAACGAGCAGGTCCTGATTTCGGCTCTTGGCATAATCGAGAAGGGCATCTCCGACGGAAAGACCGATTTTGGGGATGGATTCGATCTCGGCCTCAATGCCGTGCCTGGAGAGCGATGCCAGGAGTTCGATCCTTAAAGCAAGATCGGCATCCTCGACCTCATCTTCGGACACAGTCAGAAGACGCACGTGCCGCGATTTCCGCAGCAACGGTAAAGCATCGAAGACCGCGCGCGTCGCCTCTTTTGAGTTTTTCCACGCGATCGTGATTTCCCTGCCAATCGATATCAAGTCGCCTTCTTCCGGCAGCACGATGACCGGACGCCCGCTCTCGATGGCAGCTCGTTCTGCAACATCATCGATCCACCCGTTTTGCGGGGCTCGGCTGGTAACGATCAGGTCTGCCGTCCGGCCGTGCTCAATGACCGAATCCGCAACGGACGCATCGAAACGTGACTTATCGAAACGCCATTCATGGGTTGCCTGCTTGCCTTTGAGCAGACCCTCAAATTTATTCCTTACGCGCTCTGCCTGGCCCTCGAACGAGCGCAATTGCTCATCCAGCCACAATCTATCGCCCACACCAATAAGCTCTTGGGGAGGGATCACCGACGGCATTGCGTAGAGACCGATGACGTGCGCTTCATTGTCCGCGAGCGACAGCGCGGCGTTAACGAGATTTGGCACACGCGGCTCGTCATTGAGGCTCAACAATATCGTCCGATACTGCATGTCAAACTCCGAATGGATACGTTTCGGGCATGCCCTCGACTTCCAGAACGTCCAGCGGATGGATGGCCGATGTCCGGTCGAGCCAAATATATTCGTCGAACTGTAGCGGTAGCTTCGCTTCAAAGTAATGACTGGCGAGTTCGCTCTCTGGCCGGTAGATCACGCCGATTGCCCGTTCGAGCAGCGGCTTCATCAGTCTTTCGGCGAGATCGTCGTGAGTCGTTCGTTTGAATGACAGCATCAACCCCGGTGCATTCGTCAGATGGAAAAGACGTTCGTAACTCTGCGGATGTGCGGGGCGGACGTTCATAACCTGCATCGGGCCATCCCATGCCGAGGCGGCCGCAACGGTCCCGTCGTTTGTTCCGAAGCCAATGGAGTAGCATTCGTATCCAAAATGTTGTCGGCAAAGCTGGCCGATATTGTATTCACCTCGCCGGCCCATCTCGGTCGCGGACGCATAACCGACATGCGAATTATGGGCCCAGATGACTGCTTTCGCATCGGGCCCATGAAAATCAAGCGCATGTTTCAGAGTATCGAACATGTGGCTGTCGCGCAGATTCCAGGATGCACGAGAACCGTAATACATCACCCGATAGTAACGCTCGGCGTTCGTAATGAGGCGCGCATTCTGCGCAGCATCGAAGAAACGCTCTCCATCGTCGTCCAAATGCGCCTGCTGCTTTTGCAAAAGCTCGACCAATAAATGCGCGACATCCTGCTCGCACTTGCGATAAGCGCCTGTCAAAGCCGCGTGTCCGTAGGCCGCCGGATCTGCTTCCCATGGCATCAGGCACCCGTAGCGCTGACGTGCCACTTCGGCGAGATCCGGGTCGACGGAGTCAAGGTAATTGATGACGACACGCACTGAGTTATAAAGGCTGTAGAGATCCAATCCGTAGAACGCAGTTCGTTTTTCATATTCCAACGTCCCATTGCGCTTATGCAGCCAGTCGACGAACGTTCGGGTTTCCTGATTTCGCCACATCCAAGTCGGGAATCGTGCAAACGCCGTCCATTCAGATCGCGGGACATCGCGATGGCGGACATAGTGATCGATGCGCGCGGCGTCAGGCCAATCCGCCTCTACGGCGACGATATTGAAACCCTTGGATTCAATCAGCTGACGGGTGATGCGTGCCCGCATTCTGTAGAATTCCGATGTACCATGGGTCGCCTCGCCGATGAGCACGACACGCGCGTCCCCGATCCGCCGTTTCAGCGACTCTAGATCGGCATCCTTCAGATTTGAAAACATTTGCGCGTTTTTTGCGATGAGCGCGGGCAGCGAGACACTAACTGCAGGTCTCGTTTGAATGACACGCGGCGGGTGCGCCCGCCATCCATCATCTTCGCTTTCCCAGCCCTCCTTGCCGATCAAAGGCACGAAACGGACGTCTGCAATATCCTCACGCTGAAAGTCGTCCTCCGTAGTCCGTGTGATGCGGATGAGCTCTTGCGCGCGCGGGTTCTTTCCAACCGGAATGACCATGCGGCCGCCAACTCTCAATTGGCGCATCAGAGATGTTGGCACATCGGGCGCGCCGGCCGATACGAGTATGGCATCGAACGGCGCTTCTTCTGCCCAGCCCTCGGTACCATCGGCATGACGAACATGAACCCTTTCGCAGCCTGCCTTTTTCAAGTTCGAAACCGCCCGTTGCGCGAGTTCACCCACGCGCTCGATGGTGAAGACCTCACCCGCGATTTGTGAAAGAACGGCCGCCGCGTATCCGGAGCCGGCACCTATCTCCAGGACTTTCTCTCCACCCCGGAGAGCCAGAGCCTCAATCATGAATGCCACGATGTAGGGCTGGGAAATCGTCTGGCCCGATCCGATCGGAAGGGGACTATCCTCGTAGGCCTCGGTTCTGAGTTCCTTCGGTACGAAGAGTTCACGCGCAACTTTCCGCATGGCATCGAGCACAAGCTGATCACGCACGCCTCGTGCCTCGATCTGTTTTTCGACAAACCGTTTCCGTTCAGTCGTTGAGGTATCGGCGTCGTGCTTCATGCTCTTACCCTCGCGCTCGTCTCGCGACTTGGAATGAGCCTAGTAATTATAGGACGAGACACACTCGCAATTGCGAGAGATCAAGAGATCTGAATTGGACAGGCGAAGCGCGCATTTCCGAAAGATAAGATCTGCAGGGATGCACGGTTCCGTCAAAGAAGGTTGACGCGGTAATTGATTTGAAACAATGCACGCCGCGATGAGATATGAGCCTGATGCCGGCACGCATGGGAGGCTCAGATGGATGCTGGTGGCCGCGGAAGACAAAAGGCTCGTCCTCATATCAACCGAAGGGCAGAAAAATCCTATGCCCTCCGCGGATGTGTGTTGCTCGAATGGCGTCTGACGTCTCTTGGCCTGAATCCCAAAGGTATTGAGCGCGTATCTCCTGAAATTCTGGAGAGCTTGCGAAGCACGTGCACCGCGTGCTCCCACAAGCAGCAGTGCTTCGATGACATGATGGATCGCGTCAGCCGTTCCGTCTGGGGACGATATTGCCTCAATGCGGAAACGTTCGCATTGCTAAGCGCCAGCGAAGAACCTGATATAAACATCAAGTAAAATGTCCCACGGCAGAAAAGACAGCTGTGCGACTATGAGTTCGACTTTGCGCGGAGCCGAATCGCGCGATCCTGGCCTGGGCTATTAACGCAGGCGTTCGGGCCTTTAGCTCAAGCAGCCAACTGCTCCAGCTTGTCCTCGTCGAGGATATGGATCTCGGTCGCGTTCACAATGTCTATGACACGCATGCTACGCAACTTCGTTAGCGTCCGGCTGACAGTCTCGATCGTCAAGCCCAGAAGATCGGCAATGTCGGAGCGGCGCATGACCAAACTGAAAACGTTGTCGTTCACGCCGGATGCGGCGGCCCGATCACGCAGCCCGATCAGGAACATAGCAATTCGCTCCATTGCGGTGCCTTGACCCACGCAGACAAGGAGATTCCGAGCAGTCGCAAGTTCCGTCGATACCGCCTTGTAAAGCTTCAATGCCAGATTAGGGTCGGATGCGGCTGCCTGCTCCAAAGTCGAAGCTGGGATGCACTTAACCTTAGCGAGGCAGGTTGCCTGAGCATCGAAGATATAATCTTCGATGAGGCCAAGGCCGATATAATCGCCGGGGTACGCGAAATCGATGATTTGCCGGCGTCCATCGCCCAGAACCTTCGACAGCGCAATAACCCCTTGCTCGACATGGAAAATGTGCGTCCTGGGGTCGCCGTCGCAGAAAACATATTCCTTGGCTTCGATCCTCCGGAACGTGGCGTTCTCGAATCCTCCGCATTGCCTTGCGCCGGACTTTTCGTTGTTCCACCCTTGCGTATGAGGCTTGGGCGAAAAAGCATCATGAACAGGCGTTGCACTCAACATATCCGCTCTCCTTGGCTCTGGCGAAAAGGCTAATCGACTGAGCGGCATAGAAGCGGCTAAGAATCTTACGGGTATGCGCGAACAGTGAATAATTGTAACAATTTGTAATTCGCGACCACCGCGCCAGGCCCCTCGGACGAGCTGACGTGACAACGAAAATACTTGTCGTTGATGATGAGCCCGAAATCAGACGTCTGCTGAAGACGTGCTTCGAGCGAGAGGGTTATTCCGTCTCTGAAGCTGCAGACGCAGCGGCAGCGTGCGCCACGCTTGAGCGGGAGGTGGTGAACCTCGTCACGCTCGACCTGTCCCTTGGCCAGGACGACGGACTCTGCCTCGCACGGGAAATATGTGCGAAGCATGACGTTCCCGTTATTATGGTTTCCGGCAAGGGCGATACCGTTGACCGGATCGTCGGTCTTGAGATCGGCGCCGACGATTACATTTCAAAGCCCTTTAACTTGCGGGAAGTGCTAGCTCGTGTTCGAGCTGTCTTGAGGCGACATGAAGGCAACAACCGAGCAGCCTCGGCTACCTCCTGCGAGGCGCACGAGGTCTACAAGTTTGCAGGTTGGACAATGGATGTGACAAGCCGAGAGCTGAGGGATGAAAAAAACGTCCTGCGAGAGCTGACAACCGCGGAGTTCAATCTTCTGGAAATATTTGTCCGACGACCGCATCGTGCTCTCTCACGCGACGAACTCATGGACCTGTTGAAGGGACACGACTATTTGCCGCTTGACCGCTCGATTGACGCGTTGGTCAGCAGACTCCGCCGCAAGATCGACTCCGGTTCAGATACGCCTGTGAAGATCAAGTCTATCCGCAGCATCGGCTACATGTTCTCGTGCGACGCGAGGCGCATGAAAGGTTAAACGCCGGAGTGCGATCGAGGACGCCACAGCCTAGCGTCCCCGATCGATCATAAGCTCACGCGGCTCTCTTTGCCTCAACCTGCTTTTCGCACTTGATCTCGATCTTCTTTGCAGCCCTTTGCACTTCGGGTGCCTTCGGCAGCGTTAAAGTAAGAACACCATCCTTGAACGATGCTTGCGCCTTGTCGGCATCAACATCATAGGGCAGCGAAAGCCGCCTTTGGAACGAGCCGAAAGACCTTTCGACGCGGCGATAGGAACGGTTTTTCTCGTCATTCTTTTCGTCGATCTCTGATTTCTTCTCGCCTTTGATGAGAAGATCCCCACCGGTGAGCGTAATTTCGATGTCCCTCTGATCGACGCCCGGCAACTCTGCCGTGATCTGCAATTCCTTATCGGTTTCACAGACGTCTATGCGCGGACTTATTTCTCTCGCCCACTGAGCCTGTGGCCATGGTGCCTGCGGAAGGGCGAAATCTTTTGTCCAGCTTTCAAAGAGCTCCTCCATTTCATCACGCAATGCGCTCAGAGGATGGCGGTCATCTCGCCAAAGCCGGGGAAGCATGTTTCGAACTGACATTACGACCTTCATTCACTTACATTGTGTAGGTCGCCGAAATACTCCCTGAAAATTGGGCGGCCTTGATGCGTGTCAAGAGCGCGACCGCGGCCGGAGCGGCCACTTGCTTGTTAGTCCAGCCATTGGCTCGCCGAAACTGGTCGGTCAAATATGATGCTTTTCAAGTGTTTTGTGCACGAGTTCAGCAAGCTCCCGCTGCGTATATGGCTTGCGTAAGATCGGCCACGCGTCGGCGGCGGCCGCGATGTCGGTTGCTTCATCCGCGAATCCCGTCGTCAGAATTACGGGCAACGCCGAATGATGCTCGCCAATCCACTTTCCGAGATCGACGCCGCTGACGCCGCCCGGCATCATAATATCGCTAAACACCAAATCGACTTTGAGTCCGCTCTTGAGCGCGTCGCGCGCCGCCGCACCTGTGGCAAACTCGACTACGTTGTAACCGAGGCGCTGCAGACGCTGCGCGGTCAATGCGCGAACGTCACCGTTATCCTCGACGATAAGGATGCGCTCTCCTTTTCCTTTTTCCTCCTTCGACGCGCCTACCGCCGAAGCGCTCGCGCTGACGTCATCGAGACAGCGCGGGAAATAGAGGTTTACAGTCGTGCCAACGTCCGGCTCACTGTAAATCGTGATGTTCCCGCCGGATTGCTTGATGAAGCCATAAATAGTGCTGAGCCCCAATCCCGTTCCACGTCCGAGCGGCTTGGTCGTGAAGAACGGCTCGAAAACGCGACTCAGAACTGCCTTGCTCATTCCGACGCCACTGTCGGATACCGATATCCGAACGTAATCACCAGCCGCTAACGGCCCCTCGAACCCAACTTCATCTGTTTCCAATACGGCATTGCTCGTTTGGATAGAGAGCTTGCCGCCATTCGGCATCGCATCGCGTGCATTGATTGCCAGGTTGATAACGGCAGATTCGATTTCACCTGTATCCGCACGCACGGACCACAAATCCCGCGCAAAACTCGTTCTCAGATCGATCGTATCGCCCAAAGTGCGGCGAAGAAGTTCCGACATGCTTTGGACTTGCTCGTTCAGATTGATCACCTCCGGGGCCAATTGCCTACGGCGTGCGAACGTCAGCAATCTGCGGGTAAGCCGTGCGCCTGAATCAGCAGCTCGCGTCGCACGGGAAAGAAGTTCATGGTCCTCAACATTCGAAATCGATCCTTCCAACAGTTCGAGGTTTCCGGAAATGATCGTCAGCAGATTATTGAAGTCATGGGCGATGCCGCCCGTCAATTGTCCGATAGCCTCGAGTTTCTGAAGTCTCAAAGAACCTTCTCTTCGCTTAATCTCGTCAGTGACATCGCGGAAAAGACTAACGACTGTCATCTGTGTGTGGTCGGCAGCTCTAATGACCGCGATATGTCCTTGCGCCGGAAACGTGCGTCCGTTCTTGCGGCGGAGCACCGCGGATATGGAAACACCATCGCTTCCCCTGGCCAAATCTCGTTCAAGTTTCTTCTTGTCGGGCTGCTCGTGAAAAAGTTCTGTCCAATGGAGTCGAGCTGCCTCGCTCGCGCTATAGCCAAACATGCGTTCGGCAGCCGGATTGGTGATGACGATAGGGCCTTCTGGCTCGGAAACGATAAGCGCCTCAGGGACATGATCAAATACAGCCTGAAACAGCAACGACTGGCGGTCGATCTCTGCCTGCAACCGGGCGTGCGAACTAAGATCGGTGATGATACCGGAGAAAAAGCGCTCGCCAGAAACCTTGAACTCACCGACGGCGAGGTGAATCGGAAAAATCGTTCCGTCCTTGCGCTGGCCCTCAACCTCTCGACCGATTCCTATAATCCGTTTTTTCCCCGTCCGCAGATAGCGTTCCAAATAGTGGTCATGCTGCGTGCGGTACGGTTCCGGCATCAGCATGTTGACGTTATGGTCGAGCATTTCGTCCGGGGTATAGCCGAACATGCGCGCGGCAGCAGGATTTGCGGTCCTTATCCGGCCACTACTATCGATTGCCAATATTGCAGCAGCTGCGGATTCGAGGATTGCCTGCAGCATAGACCGACCCTTTTTGTTCGTTTCAGCGCATGCGGTTGGGTAACATCAGACGCACCTTAGCAGACACATTGTCAGAGCACTTCCTGCATGATCGAGATCAATTAATCGAACTGATCTCGATCAAAGCAGTTTCTGATTAGTCGGCCAGAATGTTGAAAATCAAAAGAACATATAGTCGTGGTATGAAACACACAATAACGTGGATACTGGTCGCAGATGGCGGCAGGGCACGCATCCTGGAACTTACCGGGAAGCGGCAAGGTCTGCACTTGGTCACGGGATCAGAGTCGCGCCTTGATAATCTGCCGAGCCGTGAACTGGGCAGAGATGCCCCCGGCCGGGTATATGAATCTGTAGGACACGCCCGCCACGCGGTTGAACCACGGAGCGATCCGCACATCGCCCTCGAAGCGTTGTTCGCCAGCCAGCTCGCAGCGATGCTCTCTGACCATCTGACGAAGGGGGATTTCGATAGATTGGTTGTGGTTGCGCCGCCCGTCATGCTTGGCAACCTCCGCAAGATGATCACACCTGAGGTGAAAAGCAAAATTATCGCGGAGATCGATAAGGATCTGACCCGCCTTCCAAATAGCGAAATTGCCTTTCACATCGAGAATGTGATCGGTATTTAACGGCTGCGCGAGTACTTCGGCCGTCAAGCCCTCGTGCGGCGCGCTGCCGCTATCCCTTTCTGATGCAGATCAATTACCGAATTGATAGTGCGCATAGGTTATCGGTCACGCTGCTGAAGGAGAGGAACAATGCAAGCGTCAGTTCCCCGATGGCCGATGTTCCATCAAGTATTTCGACGCCAGGAGCTGATGGACGAGATCATGGAGGCGAGCCAGGTAGACGTAATTGAGGTTGTGCGGATCGGGCTCGGTCAGGCGTTTATGGATGCGCGCTCGAAGTGCCGAATTTGCGTCTATGAGACCAGATGCCGGGCATGGCTATTCTCCCCCGAAACGAAAAACGGACCACCAGAGTTTTGTCCGAACGCAGAGCTTTTCA
>Ga0182749_1002012_pt1 | contig 15324 bp, 12 predicted proteins | sample eDN3rd37CKraftMG_FD_128875 | JGI IMG/M metagenome (GOLD analysis project Ga0182749, IMG submission 128875) | Enriched Miracle-Growth compost microbial communities from Emeryville, California, USA - eDNA 3rd pass 37_C Kraft MG (version 2) (version 2) ...
GTTCGTCTTTCCGGCGCCGCTCGTCATCATGGCTGACCGGAGACAAAGACTTTCGCTCGTCGACTTTGCCCGAGCAAGCGCCGTTGCCCTGTTTCCGATTGCGGTGCTTTACGGTTACGGGGCTTGGCGACTTATGACGCCGGAGACTTTCGTTCCGGGCGTCAAGATGCGCATCGTGCAGCCGAGTGTGCCGCAACGCCAGAAATGGATGGCGGCTTATCAGCGCCGTATCTTTGACGACCATGTTGCGTTGTCGCTGGCGAATCCGAAGGGCGAGAAAGATTCACTCGCCGGCATCACGCATCTGATCTGGCCGGAAGCGGCGATGCCGTTTTTTCCGCTGGAAACACCGGAAGCGCTCGACATTTTGGCGACGATGTTGCCACCCGGCACGACGCTGATCACTGGCGCGATCCGTCACGATCCGCCGCTTGGGCCCGACCGGCGCCTTCTTCCCACGACGCGGACGCTCAACAGCATCCTCGTGCTCAACGAGCGCGCTCAACTCGATGATATCTACGACAAGATCAAACTCGTGCCCTTCGGGGAGTATGTGCCGCTTGAATCAACGCTGTCAGTCATCGGGATTGAAAAACTAACGCACGGTCACGGGGCCTTCGCGGCCGGCGCATCGCCGCGCCGGTTGATGAAGATACCGGGGCTGCCTCCGGCGCTGGGACTCATTTGCTACGAGGCGCTTTTTCCGGGAGAAATCGTCGCGGGCAAAGCGCGGCCGGGCGTGATCATCAACGTGACGAATGACGGGTGGTTTGGGCACTCCACCGGTCCATATCAGCATTTTCTTCAATCGCGTGTACGCGCCGTGGAAGAGGGCGTTCCTCTGATAAGAGCGGCCAACAACGGTATCTCGGCGGTTGTCGACTCTTATGGAAGAGTGCTGCAAACGCTGGGGCTCGACGTCCGAGGCGTCATGGACAGCCCTCTGCCGGCTGCATTGCTGCCCACCGTTTATTCGCGCGCAGGCGACTGGATGTTGGCGATGGTGCTCGCCGTATTCTTGGCATCTGCGGCCTTCTTCGGTAAAATCCGACATTAATCAAAGCATTGACGTCAACTTGTCGCGGCGGACCTCGATGATTGACGCCCGGCACTCATACACCTACGAAGTGTGCAAGTTTTATCGGTTTAACTGTTGGCTGTGACAGCGATGGCGGACGACATTTCGATCGCGGGGGACTCGGGCGAGGAAATCGCTCGTGGCTCGCGCCGTGCGAATCCCATGGACGTCCATGTCGGTTCACGTGTTCGGTTGCGCCGCATGCTCCTTGGCATGAGCCAGGAAAAGCTTGGTGAGCATCTCGGCCTTACGTTCCAGCAGGTGCAGAAGTACGAGAAGGGCGTGAACCGGATTGGCGCCAGCCGGCTTTTCGATCTGGCGAAGGTCTTGGGAGTACCTGTTCAATTCTTCTACGACGAGGCGCCTCTAGGCGTTCAAACAGCCGGACACATGATGACCGGCTTCGCCGAGCAGCCAGACGAAAGCTACGTCGTCGACTTTCTGGGGACGCGCGAAGGGCTCGAACTCAATAAGGCCTTCGCACGCATCACAGATCCGAAGGTGCGGCGTTCAATTGTCGATCTCGTTCGTTCGCTCGCAGGCGAAGAGGGCTGAGATCGCGACTATTTCGTCCAATTTCATGGAAAGCTGCACTGCACTGGCCAGGTGGGTTCCATCCATCCGTCTGGCACAACCTTGACCGATGTCGCCGGGACTGCGAAAAACCGGCGCTTTTCCGAAGGTCGACAACCGCCATATGGGCCGGCCCTTTAATCAGGTACGGCGGCGGACGTAATGTCGAAAACTAAAGGGGGCCACAGTGGCGCGAAAAACTTTTCTATTTACCAGCGAATCCGTTTCCGAAGGCCACCCGGACAAAGTCTGTGACCGTATTTCGGACGAAGTCGTTGACGCGTTCTATCGCGAGGGTGCGAAGGAAGGCCTAGATCCGTGGAGCATTCGCGCTGCATGCGAAACGATGGCGACCACGAATCGGGTGATCATCGCGGGTGAATCGCGCGGTCCCAAGAATATGACCGTTGCGTCGTTGGAAGCGATCACGCGCGACGCCATCAAGGACATCGGCTACGAGCAGGAAGGCTTTCATTGGGCGAACTGCAACATCGAAGTCCTGCTGCATTCGCAGTCGGCGGATATCGCTGCCGGTGTCGACGCGCAGCAGCCGACGAACAAGGAAGAAGGCGCGGGCGATCAGGGCATCATGTTCGGCTACGCCTGCAACGAGACGCCGGAACTCATGCCGGCGCCGATCTATTACGCGCATAAGATCCTTCGTGATCTCGCGATCGCGCGCAAGGCCAAGCAGGGCGATGCCGCGAAGCTAGGTCCGGACTCAAAGAGCCAGGTGACGGTTCGCTACGAAAACGGCAAACCCGTCGGCGTCACGCAGATCGTCGTTTCACATCAGCATATCGATGAAAACCTGAGTTCGCGCCAAGTGCGCGAGATCATTGAGCCATACGTCCGCAAGGCTTTGCCCGAGGGATGGATCGGCAAGGACACGATCTGGCATATCAACCCGACTGGCAAATTCTTCATCGGTGGGCCTGATGGCGATACGGGTCTGACGGGCCGCAAGATCATCGTTGACACATACGGTGGGGCGGCTCCGCACGGCGGTGGCGCGTTCTCGGGCAAAGACCCGACGAAAGTCGATCGCTCGGCGGCCTATGCGGCGCGTTATCTCGCCAAGAACGTCGTTGCGTCGGGCATTGCCGATCGCTGCACGATTCAGTTGTCGTATGCGATCGGTGTCGCCAAGCCGCTGTCGATATACGTTGATACGCATGGCACCGGGAAAGTCGATGAGTCGGTTATCGAGGACGCGCTGGGCAACGTCATGGATTTGACACCGCGCGGCATTCGCAGTCACCTCGATCTCAATAAGCCGATCTATGCGCGCACGTCCGCTTATGGCCACTTCGGCCGTCCGGCGGAAAAGGACGGTGGGTTTTCGTGGGAGCGGACCGACCTCGCGCCGAAGATCGCCAAAGCTGTCGGCTGACGCTGATACGGCAGCAACGATCAATGTGAAAGCGGCTGCGAGAGCGGCCGCTTTTATTTGGTCTTAGGGTAATTTTACATATTTCCACTCCATGGCCGGGCTTGACCCGGCCATCCAGGAGTGAGGGCGATGGTCGTTCATCGTGTGGCCCTGGATGGCCGCCTCAAGGGCGGCCATGACGTAGTTGGGTAGGTGGCGTGACAACGGCGGACGAAGAAACCGGGGACTACGAGCTTCGGTCGTATGGGCGACGACGGGGCCGAAAGCCAAGCGCGAGGCAAAAGGCGCTGCTGCGTGATCTTCTCCCGCAGGTCTCGGTCGATCCTGTCGAAGCGGCGGATGCGTCTTCGACGTGGCTCGAAATCGGCTTCGGCGGCGGCGAGCATTTGCTTTGGCAGGCCCGTCACAATCCCGGCGCTCTCATCATCGGGTGCGAACCCTATGAAGACGGGGTTATCAAGGTTCTGAGCGCCATCGAGGCGGATGCCTTGAAGAACCTTCGGGTCCACATGGGTGATGTGCGGGACATTCTGCGTGCGCTTCCAGAAGGCTCTCTCGACCGCGCTTTCATTCTCTTTCCGGACCCTTGGCCGAAGCGAAAACACCGCAAGCGGCGGCTGGTTAATTCTTCGTTATTGAACCTGCTGGCCCGCGCGTTGAAACCCGGCGCAGAACTCCGTATTGCGACCGATATCGGGGACTACGCGCGCACCATGCTTGACGCCTTTCGATCGCAAACGCGCTTCGCTTGGCAGGCGGAAAGCCCAGCGGATTGGCGAATGCAACCGGCCGATTGGGTGGAGACCAAATACGAGGCTAAAGCCATCGAGGCGGGCCGCAGGCGATATTATTTCCGCTTTTTGAGAACGTAAGTGCCGGTGAAAGCCTTGCGTATCGTTGCAATCTCACTTATCTAGCGATTATTCCAATAACTCGATGATCAAGTTGAGAGTGGACCTCCGGGCCCGCTCCAAAGAGACTTTAAGCTCAGGATTAGCGTTGCAAGAACCGATTGACAGCACCTCGCCGCTTGAGGAAGGGTCCGATACGCGCCGTTTTCTGCGCGAGACGGGCGTCGCGGCCGAGGTTGCGACTGTGGTCGAGCCCGTTCTTGAGGATCTCGGTTTCAGGCTGGTGCGGGTAAAAATTCAAGGCGGCGCCGCCGATAAGATCGTGCAGTTGATGGCCGAGCGGCCGGACGGTACGATCACGATCGATGATTGCGAAGTGATCTCGAAGCAGATTTCGCCGGTGCTCGATGTCGCCGATCCGATCGCCGGCGCTTATCGTCTCGAAGTGTCTTCGCCCGGGATTGACCGGCCGCTCGTTCGTCCGAGCGATTTCGAAGACTGGTCCGGGCACGAGGCCAAAATCGAACTGATCGAGCCAGTCGACGGTCGAAGGAAGTTCAAAGGCGTTCTCGAAGGTTTCGAGGACGGCGAGGTTCGCCTCAAGGCCGACACCGGCGAGCACGGCGTCCAACATCTCGGCCTACCTGTAAATCTCATCTCGGACGCCAAACTTGTACTAACGGATGAATTGATCCGGGAAGCTCTCGCCCGCGCCAAAGTGCGGCATTCTCAACGGCCCGGCGATGGTGCCGAACTCGACGAAGACGATCTGGAGGATTGATCCATGGCCATGGCAGGCATTAGCGCCAACCGGCTTGAGCTTTTGCAAATCGCTGACGCGGTCGCGCGCGAGAAAACGATCGACAAGAAGATCGTCATCGAGGCGATGGAAGATGCCATCCAGAAAGCCGCGAAATCCCGCTACGGCGCGGAGAACGATATTCGATGCGAGATCGATCCGAAAACCGGCGAAGCCAAGCTGACACGTGTGCTTGCCGTCGTCGATGACGTCGAGAACGATGCGACGCAGATCAACCTTGAGGATGCGAAGAAGCGCAATCCGGACTCCAAGGTCGGTGACATGATCGCCGAGACGCTGCCGCCGCTGGAATTCGGCCGCGTCGCAGCGCAGAACGCTAAGCAGGTCATTGTCCAGAAGGTTCGCGAGGCGGAACGCGATCGGCAATTTTCCGAGTACAAGGATCGCGTCGGCGATACCACGAACGGCACCGTGAAGCGCGTCGAATACGGCAACGTCATCGTCGATCTTGGGCGGGCGGAAGGTATCATTCGCCGCGACGAGATGATTCCGCGCGAAAACGTCCGGCTTGGCGATCGCATTCGCGCCTATATTTATGATGTGCGCCGTGAACAGCGGGGTCCGCAGATTTTCCTGACGCGCGCTCGCCCCGAGTTCATGTCGGCGCTGTTTCGCGCCGAGGTTCCGGAAATCTACGACGGCGTCGTCGAGATCAAATCGGTTGCGCGCGATCCGGGGAGCCGAGCCAAGATTGCCGTCATTTCGAAAGATTCTTCGATCGATCCGGTCGGCGCTTGCGTCGGTATGCGCGGTGCGCGCGTGCAGGCGGTCGTCAACGAGCTGCAGGGCGAGAAGGTCGATATCATCCAGTGGAACCCGGATGCAGCGAGCTTCATCGTCAACGCCCTGGCACCGGCCGAAGTCACGAAGGTCGTGCTCGATGAAGATTCCAATCGCATCGAGGTCGTCGTTCCGGAAGCGCAGCTGTCGCTTGCGATAGGACGCCGCGGTCAGAACGTGCGGCTCGCTTCGCAGCTGACGGGTTGGGATATCGACATCCTGACGGAGCAAGAAGAGAGCGAACGGCGCCAGAAGGAATTCGCCGAACGGACGCAGCTGTTGATGGATTCGCTCGATGTCGACGAAGTCATCGCGCAGCTCTTGGTGACGGAAGGCTTCGCGAGCATCGAGGAAGTCGCTTACGTCGATCTTTCCGAGATCGCGCATATCGAAGGTTTCGACGAGGGGACGGCGGAGCAGATCCAAAGCCGTGCGCGTGAATACCTGGAGCAGCAGGAAGCCGAACGTGACGCAAAACGGCGCGAGCTCGGCGTTGCCGACGAGTTAGCCGAAATCCCCGGCATCAATACCGCGATGATGGTGGCGCTCGGTGAGAACGGCGTCAAAACGGTCGAAGATTTCGCCGATTGCGCCACGGACGAGCTTGTCGGCTGGACGGAGCGCAAGAAGGAAAAGGACGCCGAGGCCGTCAAGCACAAGGGCATTCTCGACGGCTTCGAGCTGTCGCGCACCGATGTCGAGAACATGATCATGGCGGCTCGCGTCCATGCCGGATGGATCAAGCCTGAAGATCTCGAAAAGGCTGCCGATGACGAAGCGGAAGCCAAACCTGAAGCCGCGTCGGACGACGCCGGCGCTCAGGGCTGAAGGTGATGTTCGGAGAGGCTGACAGCACGCGTGATGATAGAGCGGCAACATCAGATTGCGACGGAGCGGGGCGGCAAAGCCACCGCGCCGGAGCGGTCGTGTGCCGTCACGCGGCGAAGTCTTGACCCGAAGGATCTGATCCGTTTCGTACTGTCGCCCGACGGGACAGTCGTGCCGGATCTCGACCGGCGCCTGCCAGGTCGCGGCGTGTGGGTCGGCTGCGATCGCCGCCTTGTTGAAAAAGCGGTAAAGACCAACACATTCGCCAAGAGCCTCAAGGCTAAAGCGGAGGCACCGGCGGATCTCGCCGAATGTGTCGATGCCCTGATGGTTAAGCACCTCTTGGGGACCCTGTCCTTTGCAAATAAGGCGGGGCTTCTTATTTCAGGTTTCGAGAAGGTATTCTCCGCCTTGGACAAAGGTCCTGTGGCCGTGGTGCTGCACGGGACCGACGCGGCTGCCGACGGACGCTCCAAGATCGACCGGAAATTCAGGGCAATTCAAGGGTCTCGGACCCAGGCAGCGCCGGTTGTCGATGTTCTGACAATCGCGCAAATGAGCTTGGCTATTGGCCGCGGAAGTGTGGTACATGCTGCCCTCACACCCGGAGGCCTGTCGGATCGGTTTCTTGAGGAAGCGGAGCGCCTGATGCGCTACCGGTCCTCAGCGACACAGACCGCCAATATTTTTTCTGAAGCTTCAAGCGAAGGCTGAACGGATAACGCATGACGGATTCGAACGACCAGACCGATAAGACCATTCGCGTAGGAGCGCGCAAGCCGCTGTCACTGCAGCGAACGGTCGAGTCCGGGCATGTGCGGCAGAACTTCAGTCACGGACGCTCCAAATCCGTCGTCGTCGAGAAAAAGAAGACGCGCAGGCTTGGTGGTCCAGGTGGAGAAGGTGGCGAAAGCGCGCCTGCGACAGCGGCGCCGGCGGAGGCAGCACCGGCGCCCGTCAAAGCTCCGCCGCCGCAGGTGGCCAAGCAGGCACCCTCTAACCAGTCCCAGGGCCGGACCCTTTCTAATGAGGAACGGGCGGCGCGTGAGCGCGCGCTTGCCGCTGCGCGCGCGGAAGGCGCGAGCCGCAGCGTGGAAGCCGAACCCGTTCGTTTCGAGCCGGTGGCGCGTCCGCCCGAGCCTCAACCGCGCGAAAAGGACGTTGCGCCGCCGAGCGCACCTCCTGCTCCTGCTGCAGCCCCCGCCGCTGCCGCTCCGAAGCCGGCAGAATCACAACCCGCAGCTCCGGCTGCGCGCGAGACGCCTCCTCCGCGAGAGCGCCGCGATGCCGGCGCGCCTCCGCGCGATGGCGGGCGACCGTCATTCCAGAGACAAGGCGGACGGACGACGGGCAATACCGCATACATGCCGCGAGAAGCCGGACGTCCGCGCGAGATCGAATTGCCGATTCCGTCGCGTCGTGGTGCTTCACCCGCCGATGCGACGACGATCGAAAAGCCGGTTCGCGCCCCGCGCCCGGCTGTCGCGCGTGTGCAGGTCGAAGACGAGGAGAGTCGCAAGCGTGGTCCCGGCGGCGCCAAAGTTGCGCGTCCGGCCGTCAAAACAAACGACGACGGGCGCACGCGCCAGAAGCTGACGATCACCAACTTCGACCGCGAAGCCCAGGTTCGTTCGCTCGCCTCGTTGAAGCGCAAGCGCGAAAAAGAAAAACTGAAGGCCATGGGAATTCAGCAACCGCGCGAGAAAATCGCGCGCGAGGTGATCATCCCTGAAGCCATCACGATCCAAGAACTCTCCAATCGTATGGCGGAGCGCGCCGTTGATCTCATCAAGTACCTGATGCAGCAAGGCGCAATGCATAAAATCACCGACGTCGTCGATGCCGACACGGCGGAACTCATCGTTCAGGAATTCGGCCATACGCCGAAGCGCGTTTCGGAAGCGGACGTCGAAATCGGTTTTGTCGGTGACAAGGATTCCGACGACGTGGCGCTGGAATCCCGCGCACCGGTCGTCACGATCATGGGTCACGTCGATCACGGCAAGACGTCGCTGCTCGACGCTATCCGTTCTGCGAACGTCGTGTCCGGCGAAGCGGGCGGCATCACGCAGCACATCGGCGCTTACCAGGTGAAGGCGGCGAACGGCGATAAGATCACGTTCATCGACACGCCAGGCCATGAAGCATTTACGGCGATGCGGGCTCGCGGCGCCAAGGTGACGGACATCGTCGTGCTGGTCGTTGCCGCCGATGATGGCGTCATGCCGCAGACCGTCGAAGCCATCAATCACGCCAAGGCTGCCAAGGTTCCGATCATCGTTGCGATCAACAAGATCGACAAGCCGCAGGCCGATCCCAACCGCGTGCGCACGGATCTTCTCTCGCACGAGATCGTCGTCGAGAGCATGGGCGGCGATACGCTCGAAGTGCCGGTTTCAGCTTTGAAGCGCACGAATCTCGACAAGCTGCTCGAAGCGATCCACCTGCAGGCCGAAATTCTCGATTTGAAGGCGAACCCGGATCGCACCGCAGATGGCATCGTCATCGAAGCCAAACTCGAACGCGGGCGTGGTCCGGTCGGCACCGTTCTCGTCCAGCGCGGCACATTGCATGTCGGCGACATTATCGTTGCGGGCACGGCGTGGGGACGCGTCCGGGCGCTGCTTGATGATCATGGCGCTAACATCGCGTCGGCCGGGCCTTCGGTTCCGGCGGAAGTGCTCGGGTTCGACTCGGCGCCGGAAGCCGGCGATCAATTCGCCGTCGTCGAAAACGAAGCGCGGGCTCGCGAACTGACGGATTATCGCGTCCGCAAGCGCCGCGAGACACTGGGCTCGGCCGGTTCGAAGAGCACGCTCGAGCAGATGATGCAGCAGCTCAAGGATGCCGGGCGCAAAGAATTTCCGCTCGTCGTCAAGGGCGACGTGCAGGGTTCGGTCGAAGCCATCGCGGGCGCGTTGCGCAAGGTCGGCAACGAGGAGGTCGAAGCGCGGCTTGTGCATTCGGGCGTTGGTGGCATCACCGAATCGGACATCGCGCTTGCTGCCGCGTCGAAGGCGATCGTGATCGGCTTTAACGTCCGCGCCAACGCTCAGGCGAAGCAAGCGGCCGACAGCCAGGGCGTCGAAATCCGCTATTACAACATCATCTACGATCTGGTGGATGAGGTGAAGGCGGCAATGTCGGGCCTTCTCGCGCCGACGAAGCGCGAGGTGTTCCTCGGCTACGCTTCGATCAAGCAGGTCTTCAACATCTCGAAGGTCGGCAAGGTCGCGGGTTGCATCGTGACCGAAGGCAAGGTCGAGCGTGGTGCCAAGGTTCGCCTGCTGCGCGACAACGTCGTCATTCACGAAGGTACGCTTTCGATCCTGAAGCGCTTCAAGGACGACGTGAAGGAAGTCGTCTCCGGTCAGGAGTGCGGCATGTCCTTTGCCAATTACCAGGACATTCGCGAAGGCGACCAAATCGAATGCTTCCAGGTCGAGACAATCGCTAGAAGTCTCTAATCGCTCACGCAAGCTGTCCCGCGCGATAACAATCGCGCAGGCGCTCCGCGGCGGCGTTTGGCTGCTCGGCTCTTTGAGCCGAAGTTCTGTTCACACTATCTCAAGAGGCCGAGCGCGGTCCGAGTCCGCGGCGGAAAGAAAATGACAAGAAAGTCTTCGCATTCGGGCGCGAAAGCGCCGTCGCAGCGCATGTTGCGCATCGGCGAATTGATCCGGCACAAGCTCGCGGAAATGCTATCGCGCGGCGAAATCCACGACGACGTGCTCGCCTCGCATGTGATTACGATCCCTGAGGTGCGCCTGTCACCGGATCTGAAGCTAGCGACGGTCTATGTCATGCCGCTCGGCGGCGATGACGTGAAACCCGTCGTCGAGGCCCTGTCTCGGAACAAGAAATATATTCGCGCCGAAATCGCACACACGCTCAACCTCCGCTATGCGCCCGATCTTCGCTTCCGCGAGGACGAGACTTTCGAGGAGGCAACGCGTATCGACCGGCTGCTCGATAGCGAAAAAGTTCGGCGCGACACGGGGAAAGCATAACGATGGGACGCCGCAAGAAGGGCTTGCCGGTTCACGGCTGGCTCGTACTCGATAAGCCGATCAACATGACGTCGACGCAGGCCGTCGGCATTATCCGGCGCGTGTTCAACGCGCAGAAAGCTGGACACTCGGGAACGCTCGATCCGCTCGCCACCGGCATTCTGCCGATCGCGCTTGGGGAAGCGACTAAGACTGTTTCGTTCGCTGTCGACGGCGAGAAGGCTTACCGCTTCACGGTTCGCTGGGGTGCGGAGACCGATACGGACGACACCGAGGGCACTGTCACCAAGACCAGCGACCTGCGCCCCGATCGCGCGAGCATCGAAGCGCTGTTGCCGCGGTTTCACGGCGAGATCATGCAGGTGCCTCCAGCCTATTCCGCTATCAAGGTCGATGGCGCACGGGCTTATGATCTGGCGCGTGACGGCGAAACGGTCGTGCTCGAGGCACGTCCTGTATTCATCGACAGCTTGCAGCTTGTCGATATGCCGGACGCGGCAACGAGCGTATTCGAAGCACGCTGCGGCAAGGGAACGTACGTGCGGGCGCTAGCACGCGACATGGGTCGCCTTCTTGGTTGTCACGGACACGTCATCGCTTTGCGCCGCACGCGCGTCGGGCCGTTCGAGGAAGATGCTGCGGTCACTATGGACGATCTCATGGCTGCCGCCGATTCGGGCGATCCCACTCAGCTTTCGCAATTGCTGCAGCCGGTCGAGGCGGCGCTTGCGGAATTGCCGGAGTTGCTCGTATCGCAATCGGATGCCGCGAGTTTGGCGCGCGGTCAGACCGTCTTAATCCGGGGTCGCGACGCGCCAATCCTCTCGGGGCCCGCCTATGCAACTTCGAAGGGCCGCCTCATTGCGCTTGGTGAACTTGCCCAGGGCGCGCTGCATCCGACACGAGTTTTCAACCTTGGTTGAGTGCTCCAAAGGCTGCGACGTGATGGTAAGGCATTAAAATATCATAATAACTTTGCCTTCGATTCAACCTCGCGTTTGTCTGAGGTTCGTGTATAAGTAGCGTCGACCGCGCGAGGTGCTGGCACTTTCGCGCGGCTTTCGTTTGCGACCCCGCTGGACGACATCCCGGCCGTGGCCGCTTCAGACCAACTCCAAATTTCGAAAGGAGAAACCGATGTCGCAGATCGCGCCTCACCGTCGTGAGGCTAAGACGGCTGTCATCAAAGACAACGCGACGAAGTCCAACGACACCGGCTCGCCGGAAGTTCAGATCGCGGTTCTTACCCATCGCATCAACGAGCTGACCGAACATTTCAAGCTGCACAAGAAAGACAATCACTCGCGTCGCGGCCTGCTGAAGATGGTCAGCCAGCGCCGTCAGTTGCTCGACTACGTGAAGAGCAAGGACAACGCGCGTTATCAGAAGATCATCGAGAAGAACGGCATCCGCCGTTAAGCCGCGCGAACATCTCGCGCCCAAGACGGGGCCACGCATGGCCGCAAGCACACATACTTAGAAAAGAGAGCCGCCGGCGCCTTCTGGTGCCGGCGCCGTAGGTGCTCGGCCGGCACGAGGCCGCCGGGCAAGTCCGACCGAATAGAAAAGCAAAAACGAAAGATTCAACATGTTTGATATCCATCGAGTCGAAGTTGACTGGGGTGGCCGCAAGCTGAAGCTCGAAACCGGCCACTATGCCCGTCAGGCAGACGCCGCCGTGATGGCGCAGTATGGTGATACGACCGTTCTGGCGACCGTCGTCGGCGCGCGTTCCGTGAAGCCCGGCATCGACTTTTTTCCGCTGACCGTAAATTATCAAGAGCGCACGTACGCCGCCGGTAAAATTCCTGGTGGTTATTTCAAGCGCGAAGGCCGTCCGACGGAGAAGGAGACGCTGACGTCGCGCCTCATCGACCGGCCCATCCGTCCGCTCTTTGTCGAAGGTTTCAAGAACGAAACGCAGGTCGTCGTGACGGTGCTGTCTCATGACCTCGAAAACGATCCCGACATTCTTGGCATGGTCGCGGCTTCGGCAGCGTTGACGCTCTCGGGCCTGCCGTTCCTCGGGCCGATCGGCGCGGCGCGCGTTGGCATCATCAATGGCGAGTTCGTGCTGAACCCCATGATTGACGAGATGGTCGAAAGCTCGCTCGATCTCGTTGTCGCGGGCACGAATGACGCTGTGATGATGGTCGAATCGGAAGCCAAGGAGCTTCCGGAAGCGCAAATGCTCGAAGCCGTGATGTTTGGCCACAAGCATATGCAGCCCGTCATTCAGGCAATCATCAAGCTTGCGGAGAAGGCCGCGAAAGAGCCTTGGGACATTCAGATTCCGGACAAGGCGAAGTATGCGAGCGAGGTGAAGAAGCTCGCAGAAAACACGCTCAAAGAAGCTTTCTCGACTAAAGAGAAGCAGAAGCGTCAGGATCTGGTCGCGCAGGCGAAGAAGGCCGTTACCGAAGGCATCGCGATTCCGGACGACGATCCGAACGAGAAAGTGCTGCTTTCCGACGCCTTCAAGGCGCTCGAAATGGATATCATGCGCGGCGACGTCTTGAAGACGAAGATGCGCATCGATGGCCGCGATCTGAAGACGGTTCGTCCGATCCTTTCGGAAGTTCACGTCCTGCCGCGTACGCACGGTTCGGCGCTCTTCACGCGTGGCGAGACGCAGGCGCTGGTTGTCGCCACGCTCGGCACGGGCGAGGACGAGCAGTACATCGACAGCCTCGAAGGAACGAAGAAGGAGCGCTTCCTGCTCCATTACAACTTCCCGCCTTACTCGGTCGGCGAAGTCGGCCGCATGGGTTCGCCCGGCCGCCGCGAAATCGGACACGGCAAGCTCGCGTGGCGCGCTATCCATCCGATGCTCCCGTCGCAGGAGGAGTTCCCCTACACGCTGCGCGTCGTCTCCGAGATTACCGAGTCCAACGGCTCGTCGTCGATGGCGACGGTCTGCGGATCTTCGCTGGCTTTGATGGATGCGGGCGTGCCGCTGAAGTCGCCCGTCGCTGGTATCGCGATGGGCCTCATCAAGGAAGGTGAGGAGTTCGTCGTTCTTTCCGACATTCTTGGCGACGAAGATCATCTTGGCGATATGGACTTCAAGGTGGCAGGCACTGCGAATGGCGTGACCTCGCTGCAGATGGACATCAAGATCACGGGCATCACCGAAGAGATCATGCGGATCGCGCTCGATCAGGCGCACGACGGGCGCATCCACATTCTTGGTGAAATGTCGAAAGCCCTGACCGGTGCGCGTCAAGAACTCGGTGAGTTCGCGCCGCGCATTGAGACGATCAAGATCCCGGTCGACAAAATCCGCGAGGTTATCGGTTCGGGTGGTTCGGTCATTCGCGAGATCGTTGCGGAATCGGGCGCCAAGATCGACATCGAGGATGACGGTACGGTGAAGATCGCGTCGGCCAATCGCGAGTCGATCGAGAAGGCGCTTGGACGCATCCGTGGCATCACGTCGGAGCCCGAAGTCGGACATATCTACAAGGGTAAGGTCGTGAAGATCATGGAGTTCGGCGCGTTCGTGAACTTCTTCGGCGCGAAGGACGGTCTCGTCCACATTTCGCAGCTGGCGCCGGGTCGTCCCGAATCGGTCGGCGAGGTCGTGAAGGAAGGCCAGGAAGTTTACGTGAAGCTTCTGGGCTTCGACGATCGCGGCAAGACGCGTTTGTCGATGAAGATCATCGATCAAACAACCGGGCAGGAAATTCCGCGCGCCGAGGGCGAGCCGGAAGAAGTGTTCGAAAGCCGTCCGCCACGCCGCGAAGGCGGCCGTGGTGGTCCTCGCGGTCCGCGTCGCGATCGCAATTGATCGGATAGATCACGTCACTGAATAAAAACGAGGCCGTCGGATTTCCGACGGCCTTTTTTATTTCCCACGTCCCCACGTCATGGCTGCCCTTGAGGCGGCCATCCAGAGCAACTCGCGGCATTTGGTTATGCCTCGGGGTGAGGAGTGGTGGCAGCTTTGTTCTTCAGGCGCGCGAGAAGGCCGGGACATCGGGCCAGAAGACGCGAGCTTTTTCGCTGACGTCGCTGGGATCGCCGGTCGTGAGGAGCGTCAGCTTCCCGCTCTCGTTGCCGTTCAGATAATGCGGCTTGCGGGCGAGATAATCTTCGAAGCTGTCGGAGACGACCTCGGGCTGCGATAGGATGCGCGTGAACGGCGGCAGGTGCTTGCGAAACAAGTGCTCGACGAGCGGGAAGTGTGTGCAGCCGAGGATGGCGCGATGCGGAGGCATCCCGTTCGTACCGTCAAGGAGACCTGAGACGCCGATCCGGACCAAGTGTTCAAGTTCTGTTTCGGGACGCTTTTCCTCAATGGCGCCCGCCAACTCCGAGCAGATCTGCTGGACGACGGTGACCTTGGGGCAGCGTTTGCTGATTTCTTCCGGATAGACACCGGACGATACCGTGCGCGTCGTGCCGAAAACGCCGATGGTGTCGGTGTTGTACTTCTGCGGATATTGCGGCGAGGTCACGGCCCAAGGTGTCTGAGTCGCGCCTTCGACAGTCGGTGCGACGATGCCGAGAACGTTGTGGGTTCCAGCCCACCGGCTTTTGGGTAGCCACTCCTGCTGCAAGCGTCTCAATGCGACGGCTGTGGCGGTGTTGCAGCCAAGGAGCACAAGCTTGGCGCCGCGGTCGAATAGGTCTTCGACGCAGTCTCGCGTGTACCCGATAATATCCTCAGACGGACGATTGCCGTATGGCACGTGCGCGTGATCGGCGAGATACACGAAATCGGCGGCTTTGAACCGCTCGATAAGGACGCGCAGAACGGTGAGGCCCCCGAGACCTGAATCAAAGACGCCGATCATGGCCCGAGTGTTTGCGATGCGCGGTGGCGGACGTCAACGGTTTCGATGGATCACTCCGCCGCGGCGGATGGCGATCTGCTCGGGCCTTTGGCGTCGGTGTCGTGCTCTTTGAGGCCCTGCAGGGTCGGCATCGAAACGGTGTTATAGCCGCAGTCGACGAAATGAACTTCGCCGGTAACGGCACCCGACAAC
>Ga0182749_1002013_pt1 | contig 15320 bp, 13 predicted proteins | sample eDN3rd37CKraftMG_FD_128875 | JGI IMG/M metagenome (GOLD analysis project Ga0182749, IMG submission 128875) | Enriched Miracle-Growth compost microbial communities from Emeryville, California, USA - eDNA 3rd pass 37_C Kraft MG (version 2) (version 2) ...
CAGAGGATGCGGCTGTGCTCCAGGAAACGGCCGATCACCGACTTGACCCGTATATTGTCCGACAGCCCCGGCACCTCAGGCCGCAGGCAGCAGATGCCGCGCAATTTCGACCGGCGCGTCGAATATATGCTGCCGATCGAAAACCCCACCGTGCATGCGCAGGTGCTCGATCAGGTGATGGTCGCCAATCTGATCGACGAGGAGCAGAGCTGGCACCTTTCGCCGGACGGCGATTATGAGCGGGTGAAGCCGGGGCGGCGCGGGTTCAACCTCCATCGCTATTTCATGACCAATCCCTCGCTTTCCGGACGCGGCGCGGCGCTGAAGCGGGGCGGCGTGCCCCGGCTGACGCTGCGGCGCGCGGGCTGAGCGGGCCGGACGGCCGGCGGGGGAATATGGCGCGACGCGGATCGGAAGGCTTCCTGCCCGCATCCTTTCCCGCTACAGCCTCGTCCCGCATGGCATTGGCATCGACCCCTCGCCGCATCGAGCGCGCGGCGCCCGCGACCGGCCGTGTCGGCATCATCGACATCGGCTCCAACTCGATCCGGCTCGTCGTCTATGACGGCTCGCCGCGCATCCCCGCGATCCTGTTCAACGAGAAGGTCATGGCCGGGCTCGGCCGGGGGCTCGCCAAGGGCGGCCAGCTCGATCCCCGGGCGGTGGAGCGCGCGATGGCGGCGCTCGCGCGCTTCCGGCGGCTGGCGGGGCAGATGCGCGTCTCCAGCCTGTGCACCGTCGCCACCGCGGCCGTGCGCGACGCGGGCAACGGCGCCGAATTCCTCGCGCGGCTGAAGGCGGAGGGCCTTCGCGCCGAGCTGCTGCCGGGCGACGAGGAGGCCGCGGTGGCGGGCTATGGCGTGCTCGCCGCCATTCCCGACGCGCGCGGCGTGGCCGGCGACCTGGGGGGGGGCAGCCTCGAACTGGTGCGCGTGGCCGACGGCGGCGTGCATGAGCGCGTCTCGCTGCCGCTGGGCGTGCTGCGCATCGCCGGCATCCGCGCCAAGGGTCCGCGCGCGCTGGAACGGGCGGTGGCCAAGGCGCTGGACAAGGCGGGCTGGAACGGCGCGGGCAAAGGGGAGCCGATCTATATGGTCGGCGGGTCGTGGCGCGCGCTCGCCCGGCTCGACATGCATCTGACGGGATTTCCGCTGCCGATCGCGCACCATTACGAGATGGAGGCGGCCGAGGCGGCGCGGCTGGTGCGCGTGCTGGCGCATCTGGATACCAGGCGGCTGCGCGAGGTGGCGGGCCTGCCCCCCGCGCGCATCCCGATGCTGGCCGACGCGGCGGCGCTGCTCGCGGTGCTGGTGCGCCAGCTCGGATCGAGCGGGATGATCGTATCGGCCTATGGCCTGCGCGAGGGGCTGCTCTATCGCAGCCTGCCGCGCGAGGTGCGCGCGCTGGACCCGCTGATCTGCGCGACGCGCGAGGAAGGGGTGCGCCAGGGCCGTTTCCCCGAGCATGGCGACCTGCTCGACCGCTGGATCGCGCCGCTCTTCGCCGACGAGGGGGTGGCGGATGCGCGGCTGCGCCATGCCGCCTGCCTGCTGGCCGACGTCGGCTGGCGCGCGCATCCCGAGTTCCGCGCCGAACGGGGGCTGGAAACGGCGCTCCACGGCAATTGGGTGGGCGTGGACGCGCGCGGGCGCGCGATGATGGGGCGCGCGCTCTACACCAGCTTCGGCGGCGCGGGAACGCTCGACATCGTCAACCGGCTCTGCCCGGCCGATGACGTGGCGCGCGCCGATCGCTGGGGGCTGGCGATGCGGCTCGGCCAGCGGCTGAGCGGCGGCGTCGCGGAGGCGCTGGAAGCGAGCCGCCTCGGCCTGTCGCGCGAAGGGCTGGTGCTGACGCTGGCGGCGGAGGACGGCGCGCTCTACGGCGAGCCGGTCGAGCGGCGGCACAAGGCGCTGGCGGCGGCCTTCGGGGTGAAGCCGGTGCTCGTCACCCGTTGAGCCGCCGCCTGGCGGCGGCTACTCCGCCGCGATCTGCGACATCACCATCCGCCCGTTCCTGACGCTGAACGCCATGCGCCCCTCGACAAGGGCGAGCGCGTCCTTGCCGAACACCTCGTAGCGCCAGCCTTCGAGAAGCGGGATGCCCGCGCGCGTGCCCGCCGCCACCGCCTCCAGATCCTCCGATCGCGCGATCAGGCGCGGGGCGACGTCCGCCTCTCGCGCGCGGACCTTGAGGAGCAGCTTGAGCAGGTCCGCGATCAGCGCGCCGTCCTTGCCCAGCCCCGGCTTGCGATCCTCGCGCGCGGGCATCTCCGCCTCGCTGAGCGGCACGGCGCTCTCGATCGCGGCGAGCAGCCGCCCGCCGATGTCGTTGCCCGCCCAGCCCGCCGAAAGGCCGCGCACCTTCGCAAGGTCGCCCTGCTCGCGCGGGGGATGGGCGGCGATGTCGGCCAGCGTCTCGTCCTTGACGATGCGGCCGCGCGGCAGGTTCTTGCCCTGCGCCTCGCGCTCACGCCACGCCGCCAGCGCGCGCAGGCGGCCCAGCACCTCGGGCTTGCGGCTGGGCGACTTGATCCGCGTCCACGCCAGCTCGGGAACGTTGAGATAGGAGGCGGTGTCGCCCAGCCGCTCCATCTCCTGATCGAGCCACGCGCCCCGCCCGGTCTTGCGCAGCCGCTCCAGCATCCGGGGAAAGAGCTGCGCGAGATGGGTGACGTCGCCGATCGCATAGTCGATCTGGCGCTTGTCGAGCGGGCGGCGGCTCCAGTCGGTGAAGCGGGCGCCCTTGTCCAGCTTCACGCCCACCATCGCCTCGACCAGGTTGGAATAGCCGATCTGCTCGCCCATCCCCAGCGCCATCGCGGCGACCTGCGTGTCGAACAGGGGGTGCGGCGTCCTGCCCGTCAGGTTATGGACGATCTCCAGATCCTGCCCGCCGGCGTGGAACACCTTCAGCACGTCCTCATTATCGACCAGCAGGTCGAGCAGGGGCTGGAGGTCGAGCCCCTTCGCCTTGGGATCGATCGCGGCCGCGTCCTCGGTGTCGGCGATCTGGATCAGGCAGAGATCGGGCCAATAGGTGTTCTCGCGCATGAACTCCGTATCGACCGCGACGAACGGCGATCGTGAAAGCTTCGCGACGAGATCGGAGAGCGCGGCGTTGTCCGTGATCAGTGGGTGAATCTTCATGAACGGTTCATAGCCGCGCCGCGCGCCTTGACAAGGCGCGGTCGCATGGGCGACGCGCGGCGCTCGTCAAATTCATCCGCCAATCGGAAAGTCCGCCCCAGATGCACGCTTATCGTACCCATCATTGCGCAGCACTTGGCGCCTCCGACGTCGGGGAGCGCGTGCGCCTTTCCGGCTGGGTGCATCGCAAGCGCGATCATGGCGGCCTGCTCTTCGTCGACCTGCGCGATCATCACGGCCTCACCCAGATCGTCACCGACGCCGATTCCGAGGCGTTCCAGGTGCTGGAGCGGCTGCGCGTCGAATCGGTGGTGACGATCACCGGCGACGTCGTCGCGCGCGCGCCCGACGCGGTGAACCCCAATCTGGCGACCGGCGCGATCGAGGTCCGCGCGCGCGAGGTGACGGTGCAGTCCGCCGCGCACGAGCTGCCGATGCCTGTGGCGGGGGAGGCCGACTATCCCGAGGATATCCGCCTGCGCTACCGCTTCCTCGACCTGCGGCGCGAGCGGATCCACCGCAACATCGTGCTGCGCTCCAACGTCATCAGCTCGATCCGCCAGCGGATGATCGGCCAGGGCTTCACCGAGTTCCAGACGCCGATCCTGACCGCGTCGAGCCCCGAGGGCGCGCGCGACTATCTGGTGCCCAGCCGCGTCCATCCCGGCAAGTTCTACGCGCTGCCGCAGGCGCCGCAGATGTTCAAGCAGCTCATCATGGTCGCCGGATTCGACCGCTATTTCCAGATCGCGCCCTGCTTCCGCGACGAGGACGCGCGGGCCGACCGTTCGCCGGGCGAGTTCTACCAGCTCGATTTCGAGATGAGCTTCGTCACGCAGGAGGATGTGTTCGCCGCGATCGAGCCGGTGCTGCACGGCGTGTTCGAGGAGTTCGCCAACGGCCGCAAGGTGACGCCGGCGCCGTTCCCGCGCATCGCCTACCGGGATGCGATGCTGCGCTACGGCTCCGACAAGCCGGACCTGCGCAACCCCATCGAGATCAGCGACGTCACCGATCATTTCCGGGAGAGCGGCTTCGGCATCTTCGCCCGGATCGTCGAGGGCGGCGGCGTCGTCCGCGCGATCCCGGCGCCGGGGGCGGGAGCCAAAAGCCGCAAATTCTTCGACGACATGAACGACTGGTCGAAGAAGGAGGGCTATTCGGGCCTTGGCTACATCAACATCAAGGATGGCGAGCCCGGCGGCCCGATCGCCAGGAATCACGGGCCCGAGGCGACGGCGAAGCTGATCGCCGCGCTCGGCCTCGGCCCCGATGACGGGGTGTTCTTCGCGGCGGCCAAGGAAGGCGACGCCGCCAGGCTCGCGGGCGCGGCGCGCACCCGCACCGGCGAGGAGCTCGGCCTGATCGAGGAAGGCGTGTTCAAATTCTGCTGGGTCGTCGATTTCCCGATGTTCGAATATGACGAGGACGCGAAGAAGATCGATTTCTCGCACAATCCCTTCTCGATGCCGCAGGGCGAGATGGAGGCGCTGGAGACGAAGGACCCGCTCGACATCCTCGCTTATCAATATGACATCGTGTGCAACGGCGTGGAGCTGTCGTCGGGCGCGATCCGGAATCACAAGCCGGAGATCATGTACAAGGCGTTCGAGATCGCCGGCTACAGCCGCGAGGATGTGGACCGGGATTTCTCCGGCATGATCAACGCCTTCAAATGCGGCGCGCCCCCGCACGGCGGCTCCGCGCCGGGAATCGATCGGATCGTCATGCTGCTGGCCGACGAGCCGAATATCCGCGAGGTGATCCTTTTCCCGATGACGCAGAAGGCGGAGGATCTGATGATGGGCGCGCCGTCGCAGGTAAGCCTGAAGCAGCTTCGCGAGCTTAATATCCGCATCGTCGAGCCGGCGAAGGGATAGCCGGGGCCCCGGAGGCGGGCGAAGGGAGGGGAATCCATGGCGATCGATCTTTCCGATTTCGAGAAGGGCAAGCCCTATGACGGCGATTATCCCGCCGATCTCGACCGCCTCCAGAAGCGGCTGGCGCATGTCCAGGTCGCCCACAACGTCGCGGGACGGCGCACGCTGATCGTGTTCGAGGGGTGGGACGCGGCGGGCAAGGGGGGCGCGATCCAGCGCCTCACCGCCCAGTGGGACCCGCGCAATTACGAGGTGTGGCCGATCGCCGCGCCGACGGAGGAGGAGAAATCCCGCCATTTCCTGTGGCGCTTCTGGACGCGGCTGCCCTGCCGCGGCGAGATCGCGGTGTTCGACCGGAGCTGGTACGGCCGCGTCCTCGTCGAGCGCGTCGAGGGCTTCGCCACGACGGGCCAGTGGAAGCGCGGCTATGACGAGATCAACGAGTTCGAGGCGCAGCAGAAGGACGACGGCACCCAGATACTGAAGCTGTTCCTCCACATCTCGCAGGAGACGCAGGACGCGCGGCTGAAGGCTCGCCTCGCGCATCCGTGGAAGCGCGGGAAGGTGAATGCGGAGGATTTCCGCAACCGCGCGCGGCGCGCCGACTATCTGGACGCGATGCACGACATGTTCGCGCATACCGACACGCGCTGGGCGCCGTGGAAGGTGATCGACGCCAACGACAAGAAGGCCGCGCGCATCGCCGCGCTGGGCTGGATCGCCGACCAGATGGAGAAGGCGGTGCCGATGGAGCCGCCGGAGATCGACCCCGCGATCGTCCGGCTCGCCGAAACGGAGCTGGGGATGAAGATCGGACAGAACGGCGGCGGGGCGCCGGAGGACGACGACTGATCCTCGCGGCGGCGAAGATGTGCGTCAGGCGCCGGCGCCGCCTTCGCCCGGATAGGCGATTTCCGTCACCTCCCACTCCTTGACGCCGGCGGGCAGCGTCACGCTGCGCAGATCGCCCACGCCGGCCCCCTTCAGCGCATGCGCGAGCGGGGAGCGCCAGCTTATCCGCCCCGCGCCCGCATCCGCCTCATCCTCGCCGACCAGCGTGACGGTGCGGTGATTGTCGTCCTCGTCGGCGATGGTGACGGTGGCGCCGAACCAGACGCGCGAGCGATCGGCCTGCCGCGCCGGATCGACCACCTTCGCCGCCTTCATCCGGCGCGAGAGGTGGCTCAGCTCGCGGTCGATCTCGCGCAGCTTCTTGCGGCCGTAGATGTAATCGCCGTTTTCCGAACGATCGCCATTGCCCGCCGCCCAGGAGATCGTCTCCACCAGCTTCGGCCGCTCGACCGCGAACAGCTCCTCATAGCGCATGCGAAGCGCGCGGAAGCCCGCGGGCGTGATGTAATTGGGATGCGCCATCGGATCAGCCGGGATTCGGCTTGCCGAGATAGGCGGAGAGGCGGTTGCGCGCGGGCATCCGCGCACGATCGGGGTTCAGCGCGTCATAGACAACCGCGTTTTCGAGCACGCGCTGCACATAGCCGCGCGTCTCGCTGAACGGGATCGCCTCGATCCAGTCGATCACGTCCACCTGCCCGGTGCGCGGATCGCCGTTCGCCGCCAGCCATTTGCGGACATTGCCCGGCCCCGCATTATAGGCGGCGACCGCGAGCACATGATTGCCGCCGAAGCTGTCGAGCAGGCGCTGGAAGAAGCTGCTCCCCAGCAGGATGTTATACTGGGGATCGGCGGTCAGCCGGCCGAGATCGTAGGGCAGGCCGAGCCTGGTCGCCACATCGCGCGCGGTGACGGGCATGAGCTGCATCAGCCCGCGCGCGCCGGCGCGGCTCACCGCCTGCCGGTCGAACTGGCTTTCCTGCCGGGCGATGGCGTGGATCATCACCCATTGATCGCGCGCCGTGCCGGGCACCGGGACCTGCGGAAAGCCGCTGGGGACGAAATCGCTCACGCCCTTGTTGCGGGCATTGCGGGCGACCATCACGCCCAGATCCGGCCGGCCGATGGAGCGCGCGAGATCGGCGACGAGGACATGATCGCTGTCGCTGGCGGCATTGTTCGCGATGACGCGCAGGAAGGCGCTCTGGTCGGCCCAGTCGCCAAGCTCGCCCAGCGTCCGCGCGGCGCGGACCAGCGCGCTGTCGTCGAACGCCTGCCGCGCGGCCGGGGTGACGGGCACGATATCGGGCTGGGGCAGGGCCACCGTGCGGCCGAGCCGCTCGCTCGCAAGCTGGCCGTAGAACTGGTCGGGATGGGCCGCCGCCTCGCCGAACAGGCGGTTCGCCGCGCCCGCGTCGCGCGCCTCCAGCGCCGCGCGCCCGGCCCAGTAGAGGCCGCGCGACCGGGTGGAGGGGGTCTGCGCCGCGGCGGCATAGCGCTCGAACAGCCCCATGGCCTCGGCAGGGCGGCCGAGCTTGCGGAGCGACGTCGTCGCCGCGAGCCAGACGAGGCTGGTATAGGGATCGCGCTCGCTCAGGTCGCGCGCGCGGATGTCGGTGCCGGGCGGGAAGGCGAGATCGGCCTGACGGGCGATATTATAGGCCAGCGCATCCTGATGATCGTTCGCCGCCTGCTGGGCGAAGGACAGGTTGAGCTGGAGCCACGCCGCCGGATCGAGCGGCGGCGCGTCGAAGCGCTGCGGCCGGGCGAGAAGCTCGCGCGCGGCGACCCATTGGCCGGTGTCGCGCAGCCAGCGCGCCTTGTCGCCCACGAAGCCCGCGTCGGACGCGCCGAGCGAATCGAGCGCGGCCACCTGCGTCGCGGCGTCGGGCGCCTGCGTCTGCATCGCGAGCCGCGCCGAGAACAGGGCGCGCCGGGCGGGCGAGACCCAGACGATCTGGCGCCCGGCGGCGGCGGTCGCGCGGTCCCAGAGCAGCCGGTCCATGCGCCGGTCCTGATCGGCGGGGGTGAAATTGCCGCCGAAACGGCCGCGCAGCCGCTCCTCCTCATCGGGGGCGAGCGCGCCGGCGGTCCAGGCGGTGCGCGCGGCCTCGACGGCGTCGCGCGACCGGCCGACGGCGGCGAGCGATTCGGCATAGCGCACGCGGCCCGTGCCGGTGAGCGGCGCGAATCGATCGAAGAAGCGCACCAGATCGGCGGGGGGCGGGCTTTCGGCCGCGAGCCGCTTCTCCGCCGTGCGGCGCAGCGCGCCCTCGCCGGGCCAGCCGGGGAAGGAGAGCAGGAATCCCGCATATTCGGCGTAGGGATACGTGTCGCTCTGGCGCAGCCGGTTCCAGCGGGAAAGCGCCTCGGCGATGGGATCGGCGGCCGGCGGCGTGGCCGGAATCGCGCCCGCGCCCGGCACGCGGAGCTGCGCCGCGTACCAGGCGCGCTGGTCCGACGTCAGCGCCGCCGCCGCCGCGACCGAGGCCAGCAGCAATCCCGTGCCCACCAGACGTTTCACCATGCTGGACAGGATGCGTCCCCCGTCCTTATCAGGCGCTGAACATGTCCTTGCTTGTCCCATGCCGGCCACTATGGCGCGCGGACAGGCCGAGGTGAAGGGAGACAGAATGTTCAGCGGATCGATACCGGCTCTGGTGACGCCGTTTCGCAACGGATCGTTCGACGAGGCGACGTTCCGCAAGCTCGTCGACCTCCAGATCGAGGCGGGATCGTCCGCGCTCGTGCCCTGCGGCACGACGGGCGAAAGCGCCACCATGTCGATCGAGGAGCACAACCATGTCGTCGCCGTCTGCGTCGAGCAGGCGGCGGGGCGCGTGCCGGTGATCGCCGGCTGCGGATCGAACGACACGAAGGTCGCGCTCGATCACATGCGCCATGCGCAGGAACGCGGCGCGAGCGCGGCGCTGGTCGTGCTGCCTTATTACAACCGGCCGAGCCAGGACGGGCTGATCGCCCATTTCAGCTATCTGACCGTGCATTGCGACCTGCCGATCCTGATCTACAACGTGCCGTCGCGCACCGTGACCGACATCAGCGTGGAGACGATGGGCCGGCTGGCGCAGAGCCCGCATATCGTGGGCGTGAAGGACGCGACCGGCAATGTCGCGCGGGTGACGGCGCAGCGCCTGGCCTGCGGCCCCGATTTCTGCCAGCTTTCGGGCAATGACGATACCGCGCTGGGCTTCATGGCGATGGGCGGGACGGGATGCATATCGGTGACGGCGAACGTCGCGCCGAAGCTGTGCGCGGATTTCCAGGCGGCCTGCCTCGCCGGCGACTGGAAGGGGGCGCTGGCGCTTCAGGACCGGCTCTATCCGCTCCACGCGGCGCTGTTCAGCGATGCTTCACCCGGCCCCGTCAAATATGCGCTCTCGCGGGTCTTTCCCGATTTTCCCCAGGAGCTGCGCCTGCCCATGACCCCGCCCAGCGAAGCAAGCCGCGCGGCCGTGGACGCCGCCCTTGTCCATGCGGGGCTGGTCTAGCCCCTCATGGCCCGGCCCAAGCCCGCCACCTTCGAGAAAGTGAAGACCGTCGCCGAGAACCGGCGCGCGCGCTACGAATATTTCCTGGAGGATTTCTTCGAGGCGGGAATCGCGCTGACCGGCACGGAGGTGAAATCGCTGCGCTTCGGCGAGGGATCGATCGCCGAAAGCTATGCCGAGGTGAAGGGCGGCGAGGTGTGGCTGGTCAACGCCAACGTGCCCGAGTTCAGCCACGGCAACCGTTTCAACCATGAGCCCAAGCGGCCGCGCAAGCTGCTCCTCCACGGCCGCGAGATCGACAAGATGCGCACCGCCGTCAGCCGCGAGGGGATGACGCTGATCCCGCTCTCCATCTACTTCAATCCGCGCGGACGGGCGAAGGTGGAGCTGGCGCTCGCCAAGGGCAAGAAGCTGCACGACAAGCGCGAGACCGAGAAGACGCGCGACTGGAAGCGGGAGCAGGCCCGGCTGCTGCGCGAGCGCGGCTGAAGCGCGATGGACAATCGCCTCTCCCCCCGGCTCGATCGGCTGCGCCTGTGGTGGCGCAATACGCTGCCGACGCGCGAGAGCTTCGAGCGGATGGGCTGGCTGCGGCCGGTCGCGCATCGCGTGCTGCGTCCCGAATTGTGGCGCTTCACCCGCCGTTCGGTGCCGCGCGGGACGGCGCTGGGCCTGATCGTCGGCATCTTCCTGCTGATCCCGGGCGTGCAGATCGCGGGCGCCGCGCTGCTGGCCTTGCCGTTCCGCGCCAACGTGCCGGTGGCGGCGGCGATGACCTTCCTCAGCAATCCCTTCACCACGCCGTTCCTGCTCGTCGCCTCGATGTTCGTGGGCAATCGCGCGCTTGGCCTGCATGCGGACATGGCGACGCTGGCGGTGCTGCGCACGGGCGATGCGTCGTTCGGCGATTATGCGCGCTGGCTGATGGCGGATGCGGCGCCGGCGCTGCTGGCCGGGCTCGGCGTCATCTCGCTCGTCTCGGGCGCGGTCGGCTATGCGCTGGCGACGCTGACCTGGCGCTGGTGGATCGGCCATAAATGGCGCCGGCGGATGGCCGCGCGGCGGGGCCGGGCCTGATATCGCGCCACGCGGCCGGACGGGCGGGTGGCGCCGTCCGTCGCGCACGCCGCCTCATGGACGACAGCGCGCTTGACGCCGCCCGCGCCGCCGTCCGATGAGGCGGGGCCATGGCAAGCGTTCCCCTCATCCCGGTGGCGGCACGCCGCGTCGACCGCCCGACCCTGATCGCCGCGCTCGGCGCCGGGACGGCGTCGGCCGGGCTGCTGCTGTGGGTGTTGCACGATCGCCTTTTCGCGTTGATATTCCTCGCCACATTCCTCGCGGCCGGCGCGATCGCGCTGCTCGTCGCGCGCGTCCGGCGCGATCAGGAGGCGGAGGACGGCGCGGCCGACTGGACGCTCGTGAACGGCGCGATCGAGGATGACGACGATGCCGTCGCCATCACCGACCGGACGGGGCGGCTGGTCTGCGCCAACCGGCGCTATGGCGAATGGTTCGCGAGCCATCCCACCCCGCCCGGACTGCCCTTGTCCGACGACGGCGCGGAACGGCTGGCCGCCGCCTGCCGCGCGGCGTGGCGCGACGGGAGCGCGCGGGTCGCCGGGCTGTCGGCCGCGCGCGGCGCGTTCGACGCCCGGATGACGCGGGTGGGCCTGGCCGAGGATCATCTGGCATGGCGCTTCTCCCGATCGCAGGCGCGCGATCTGGTGAGCGAGGCGCGCGCCCTGATCGAGGGCGAGGGCGGGCGCAGGCTGGCCGGGGCGGGCGTGATGATCGCGCTCGTCGACGGAGGCGGCAGGCTGCTCGCGGCGGACCGGGTGCTGCTCCAGCGCGCGCTGGGCCGGGCCGACGCGCAGGTGGCGGGCCGTGCCTTCGTCGACCTGCTCACGACCGGCGAGGACGATTTCCTGCGCTTCGCCGCCGAACGGACGACGGGCGATCCGCTGCGCCTGCTCCAGGTGCCGCTCGACGAGCGCGCCGACGCGCCGGCCTTGTTCCTGTTGCTCGACGAGGGCGGCGCGCAGGCGACGATGCGGCCGGGGGCGGGGAGCACGGCCACCGCCAACGTCCACGCGCTGCTCGCGATGCTGCCGCTGGGACTCGCGCTGGCCGACCGGGACGGGCGCTTCCTCTTCATGAACGAGGCGTTCGAGCGCGCCGCCGGCATCCCGCGCGGCCAGTCGATCCTTTATCCGGGCGACCTGGTGGTGCGCGAGGACAAGGGCGCGGTGTCCGACGCGGTGCGCCGCTTCGCGTCCGGGCGCCAATCCTCGGGCGACATCGCGGTGCGCCTCGTCTCGCGCCCCGACGAGCCGGTCGCGCTCACCATCGCCGGGGCGAAGGGGCTGGGCGAGGCGACGGTGCTGCTCAGCCTGAAGGACAATAGCGAGGAATCGCGGCTGAAACGGCAGGTGGCGCAGGCGACAAAGATGCAGGCGGTGGGTCAGCTCGCCGGCGGCGTCGCGCATGATTTCAACAATATCCTGACCGCCATCATCGGCCATTGCGACCTGATGCTGATGCGCCATGCGCCCGGCGACAGCGATTATGACGACATCCAGCAGATCCGGCAGAATTCCAATCGCGCGGCGGGCCTGACGCGCCAGCTCCTCGCTTTCTCGCGCCAGCAGACGCTGCGCCCGCAATTGTTGCAGCTTCCCGACATCATCTCCGAGATATCCAATCTCGTGAAGCGGCTGCTGGGCGAGACGGTCACGCTGGTGGTCAAGCATGGCCGCAATCTGGGGCCGGTGCGCGCCGATCCGGGCCAGCTGGAGCAGGTGATCGTGAACCTCGCCGTCAACGCGCGCGACGCGATGCACGCGCACGAAGGCGGGGGGACGCTCACCCTCCAGACCTATGCCGTCTCCGCCGCCGACGTGCGCTCGATCGGCAGCGATATCCTGCCCGTCGCCGAATATACCGCGCTCAGTGTGTCCGACACCGGCACCGGCATCCCGCCCGAGATATTGAGCAAGATATTCGAGCCCTTCTTCACCACCAAGGAGGTGGGCAAGGGCACCGGCCTCGGCCTCTCCACCGTCTACGGCATCGTCAAGCAATCGGGGGGCTTCATCTTCGCCGATTCGAAGCCGGGGCAGGGGACCACCTTCGTCATCTACCTGCCCGTCCACCGCGCCGAGCAGCCGGTCGAGCCGCCGGCCCCCGCCAGGCCGAAGCAGAGCGAGCTTTGGGGCAGCGGCACGATCCTGCTGGTCGAGGACGAGGACATGGTCCGCGCGGTGGCCGAGCGCGCGCTCACGCGGCAGGGCTACAAGGTGCTCGTCGCGGCGAACGGGGAGGAGGCGCTGGAAACGCTCGACCGGATGGCGCGGGAGGACGCGGGGGAAAATGGCGGCCGGATCGATCTGCTCATCTCCGACGTCGTCATGCCGACGATGGACGGGCCGACGCTGGTGCGCCACGCGCGCGTCAAGTTCCCCGACCTGCCGATCCTCTTCATGTCGGGCTATGCCGAGGAGCAGCTTCGCCGCTCGATCGACCTCGACCGGATGGCCTTCCTGCCCAAGCCCTTCTCGGTCCACCAGCTCGCCGAGGCGGCGCGCGACGCGCTGGCCACGAAACGCGCCCCGGGCGCCGGCCGCAAGGGCGGTTGAGGTGGCATGCGGATGACCGCGCCGCTCTCCGTCCTGATCGTCGAGGACGAGCCGCTGATCGCCATGATGCTGGAGGATTATATCGACGGGCTGGGCCACCGCGTCGCCGCGACCATCGATTCGGTGCCGCAGGCGCTGGAGCAGGCGCAGGCGGGCGGCTTCGACGTCGCGATCCTGGACGTGCAGTTGCGCGGCGGCGAGGCGAGCTGGCCGGTGGCCGACGCGCTGGCGGAAAAGGGCATCGCCTTCCTGATCGCGACCGGCGGCCTCGTCGACCCGCCGCCCGCCCGCCACGCCGGCGCGCCGCAACTCGCCAAGCCGTTTACGCTGGACGGCGTCAGGGCCGCGCTGGAGGCGGCGCGGGACAGGTAAATTTTTTTGCCTCTCTTTTTGTTCCCGTCTTGTTCTGTAGGAACATTCGGTGTACGAAGCGGATCGCGCGTTGACGTAGCCGATGCACGATCTACGAGGGAGCTGACACGATGGCGGCACAATTGAAGCTGATCGCTTCCGAAAAGGAAAAGGCCGATATGGACAGGCAGAAGGCGCTGGAGGCGGCGCTGGCGCAGATCGATCGCGCATTCGGCAAGGGCTCGGCGATGAAGCTGGGCTCGCGCGAGGCGATCGAGATCGAATCGATCTCGACGGGCTCGCTGGGGCTCGACATCGCGCTTGGCATCGGCGGCCTGCCGCGCGGGCGGATCGTGGAGATCTACGGGCCGGAAAGCTCGGGCAAGACCACGCTGGCGCTCCATGCCATCGCCGAGGCGCAGAAGAATGGCGGGACGGCGGCCTTCGTCGACGCGGAGCATGCGCTCGACCCGGCCTATGCGAAGAAGCTGGGCGTCGACATCGACGAGCTGATCGTCTCCCAGCCCGATACCGGCGAGCAGGCGCTGGAGATCACCGACACGCTGATCCGCTCCAATGCGGTCGACGTGCTGGTGGTCGATTCGGTCGCGGCGCTGGTGCCGCGCGCCGAGATCGAGGGCGAGATGGGCGACAGCCATGTCGGCCTCCAGGCGCGGCTGATGAGCCAGGCGCTGCGCAAGATCACCGGATCGATCAGCCGCTCGCGCACGCTCGTCATCTTCATCAACCAGATTCGCATGAAGATCGGCGTGATGTACGGCTCGCCCGAGACGACGACGGGGGGCAACGCGCTGAAATTCTATGCCAGCGTGCGGCTCGACATCCGCCGCACCGGCCAGATCAAGGATCGCGACGATATCGTCGGCAACTCGACCCGGGTGAAGGTCGTCAAGAACAAGGTCGCCCCGCCTTTCAAGCAGGTCGAATTCGACATCATGTATGGCGAGGGCGTGTCGAAGATGGGCGAGATCCTCGATCTCGGCGTCAAGGCGGGGCTGGTCGAGAAATCGGGCGCCTGGTTCAGCTATGATTCGATCCGGATCGGCCAGGGGCGCGAGAATTCCAAGAACTACCTCAAGGAAAATCCCGAGGTCGCGGCGCGGATCGAAAAGGCGATCCGCGCCAACGCCGCGGGCGTCGCGGAAGGCATGATGACCGGCCCCGGCGAGCCCGGAGAAGATGACCTCTGAGTGAACACCCCCATCGGCGGCGAGCGGGCGGGGCGAGGACGAGGTGGGGTGCCTTTGCAAAGGACGTGACCATGGGGCCGCGCCTTTGCGGGGGATCATGCGGTTCCTGCGGGCCGGATGTCCGCCATCGCCGCCGAACCGTTCCCATCCCCGCTTTCGTCAACCAGCCGCAGCGCCCCGAGCGCGATCAGCCGGCGGAGCGCGTGGAAGGCCGCATCGACGGTGCGCAGTTCCGAATTGAAGCCGCGACGTAGCATGACCGTCAGCGTGTCGGGCAGCCGGGAGCGGCCCAGCAAGGCGGTCTCGAAGGCGTCGAGCAGGATCGGCGTCCTCGATCGCCCTTCCCCGATGGCGTTCGCATTGTTCGCGCCATTCGCGCCGTTGGTGGTGACGAGCATCGCGATGGCGGATGGCGAATCTCCGCGCTCGATCGGTTCGGCCAGCCGGACCACATGAACGCCGGGATCGCGCATCAGCCGCCACCGCCGCGTGTCCGGCGGCACCATGATCGCGCAAGACGATGGTGTCGGGTTGCCGGATGCCTGCCCTGAAGGTGGTGTCACGGAAGCAGGCGGGGATGGAGCGGGCGGAGTGGGATCCGGCTGCGATGCCATGGCGGCCCGCTTGCCCGGAAATGCGCTTCCTTCGGACGAGGAGGCCACCGTTGAAAAGGCGGCCGCGCGGAGCGGCGTCGCCGGGGACGGCAAGACGGGCAGCGGCGAGGCGGCCG
>Ga0182749_1002014_pt1 | contig 15318 bp, 13 predicted proteins | sample eDN3rd37CKraftMG_FD_128875 | JGI IMG/M metagenome (GOLD analysis project Ga0182749, IMG submission 128875) | Enriched Miracle-Growth compost microbial communities from Emeryville, California, USA - eDNA 3rd pass 37_C Kraft MG (version 2) (version 2) ...
GATGTCGAAGTTGCGCGCTTCGACCTTCTTCTGCGCCATCTCGAGGGACTTGTTCATCCACGGATGGGTGATCGCCTCGCCCTCCTGCAGGCCGAGCGTCTTCAGGACGCTGTCCATGCGGCCCGAGCCGAAGATGCGCATCAGGTCGTCTTCGAGCGACAGGTAGAACTTGGAGCGGCCAGGGTCGCCCTGGCGGCCGGAGCGGCCACGCAGCTGGTTGTCGATGCGGCGGCTTTCGTGGCGCTCAGTGGCGAGCACGTAGAGGCCACCCGCTTCCAGCGCGGTCTTCTTCTGCTCGGCGACCTTCGCCTGCAGCTCGGAGCGCTTCTTTTCGATCTCGGCTTCGGCCGGCTCGCGACCGGCTTCCTTCTCCGCGGCGACCCACTCCTTGAGGCTCGCATCCACGTTGCCACCGAGCTGAATGTCGGTGCCGCGGCCAGCCATGTTGGTGGCGATGGTCACCGCGCCGGGCACGCCCGCCTGGGCGACGATGCCGGCTTCCTGCTCGTGGTAGCGCGCGTTGAGCACCTTGTGCGGGATGGGATCGGTACCGGGCTTGGCCTTCGCGGCCATCTCGATCAGGTAGCCGCCGATGCCAGCGAGGTAATCGTGCAGCTCGTGATCCTTCGATCCCTTCAGCTTGTCGGCGAGGGCGAGCGCTTTGTGGCCCAGCTCCTTGATGTATTTCTTGTCCTTCAGCAGCTCGGACAGCTGCTCCGACTTCTCGATGGATACCGTGCCGACGAGGATCGGCTGGCCGCGGCGGAGGCAGTCGGCGATGGTCTGCACGATGGCGTCGTATTTTTCGCCGGCCGTGCGATAGATCTCGTCGTCCTCGTCGACGCGCTGCACCGGGACGTTGGTCGGGATCTCGATGACGTCGAGGCCGTAGATGTCGAGGAACTCGCTCGCCTCGGTAGCGGCGGTGCCGGTCATGCCGCCGAGCTTCTCGTAAAGGCGGAAGTAGTTCTGGAAGGTGATGGAGGCCAGCGTCTGATTCTCGGGCTGGATCTCCACGCGCTCCTTGGCCTCCAGGGCCTGGTGCAAGCCTTCGGAGTAGCGGCGGCCCGGCATCATGCGGCCGGTGAACTCGTCGATGATGACGACCTCGCCGCCCTTGACGATGTAGTCGCGGTCGCGCTGGAACAGCTTGTGCGCCTTGAGCGCCGAGTTGATGTGATGAACGAAAGAGACGTTCTCGATGTCGTAGAGCGAGCCCTTCATCAGGCCCTGCTCGGCGAGCATTTCCTCGACGCGCACGTTGCCGCTTTCGGTGAGCGAAACCTGGCGCTGCTTTTCGTCGAGCTCGAAGTCCTCGGCGGCCAGCTTCGGAATGATGTTGTCGACGGCCTGATAGAGATCGGCGCGATCTTCGAGGGGGCCGGAAATGATGAGCGGCGTGCGCGCCTCGTCGATGAGGATCGAGTCGACCTCGTCGACGATGGCGAAGAAGTGGCCGCGCTGGACCATCTCCTCGCGATCCATCTTCATGTTGTCGCGCAGGTAGTCGAAGCCCAGCTCGTTGTTGGTGGCGTAGGTCACGTCGCAGGCGTAGGCGGCCTTGCGCTGCTCGTCGTCGAGCCCGTGCACAATCGTATCGACCGTGAGGCCGAGGAAGCGATAGACGCGGCCCATCCATTCGGCGTCGCGCTGTGCGAGGTAGTCGTTAACGGTGACGACGTGCACACCCTTGCCGGTGAGGGCGTTGAGGTAGACGGGGAGCGTGGCGACGAGCGTCTTACCTTCGCCCGTCTTCATCTCGGCGATCTTGCCCTCGTGGAGCACCATGCCGCCAATGAGCTGCACGTCGAAGTGGCGCTGGCCGAGGGTGCGCTTGGCGCCTTCCCGGACGGTGGCGAAGGCGGGCACCAGGATACTGTCGACCGAAGCCCCCTCGCGCAGCTGGCGACGGAAATTCTCCGTGCGCTGACGCAGCTCATCGTCGGTCAGACGGGCGACCTCGGGCTCCAGGGCGTTGATCTCGTCGACGCGCGATTGGTAGCTCCTCACGCGGCGGTCGTTGGAAGAGCCAAAAATCTTTGCTGCGAATCCGCCGATCGTCGAAAGCATCGGAAGTGTTCCCTAAATTCCGGGCTGGTTGCCGGGATGTCGTGGCATGCCGCCGCGGACAAACCCCGGCGCGGACCGTCTTTCATTCGCCGAGGCGACGGATCCCACACACCCAGGACGGCTATGGTGTGCGTTTACAAGCGTCTTCGACGCGAGTGGTTCAGTCGCGGGGGAGAGATAAGGACCGCACCATAGGCTTGTCAACGCATTGGAAACCGTCCCCCAGACCGTTAAATCTCGGAAAAATTGGCCTTCAACTCTCCAATTCTTAACTTGGCAGCCGATACCTCCCCCACTATCCATGGGCCCGCAGCCGGGCAATGAGCCGTTCGGGTTGCATCACGCCGCAATTGCGCGGGTAGCCGCCAGCTCCTCCGGCCCGCCACCAGTCAAGAGATTGAGCATGCATCGAGCCATTACGAATTTGCGCGCCTTCGCGGGCCTCGCCGTCAGCGCCGGCCTTCTTTTGACGTTGCCGGCCCACATTGCCCTCGCCGAGGACAACGCCGACAAAGTCATCGTTACCATTGACGGCAAGGCTATCACCGAGGGCGACCTGAAGCTCGCCGACGGCGAAATCGGCTCGGAGCTGGCCAATCTTCCCGCCGAGGTGAAGCGCCGGGCGCTCGCCGAATATCTCATCGACAATCAGCTTTTCGCCAACGCCGCGGAGGCGGATAAGCTGGCGGAGACGGCGGAATTCAAGAAATACATGGCATATCTGCGCGAGCGCGCGCTGCGCGAGCAGTATTTCGAGAAAGTTCTCAAGAGCAGCATCGACGAGAACGAAGCGCAGAAGATCTATAACGCCCGTGTCGCCCAGCTGAAGCCGGAGCCGGAGTTTGCCGCGCGCCACATCCTCGTCGACAGCGAGGAGAAGGCGAAGGAGCTGCGCGCCAAGATCGTCGGCGGCGAGGACTTCGCCAAGCTCGCGGAAGAAAACTCGACGGACCCGGTTTCCAAGAAGGACGGCGGTTTCCTCGGTTACTTCGGCATCGGCCAGATGGTGCCCGAGTTCGAGGCCGCCATCGTCAAGATGCAGAAGGGCGAGCTTTCTGAGCCGGTGAAGACCGCCTACGGCTGGCACATCATCAAGCTGGAGGACCGCCGCAACAAGGCCCCGCCGCCCTACGCCGACGTGAAGGACACCATCCTCAACTCGCTCGCGGTCCGCAAGGCGCAGGAAAAGTCTACCGAACTGCGCAGCAAGGCGAAAATCGAATACGTCGACGCCGACATCAAGAAGATGGTCGAGGAGCACAAGAAGCAGCAGGAAGAGGCCCTCGAGGCTGCCCGCAAGGCGGCTGCCGAGAAGGAGAAGGAAGGGGCCGCGAAGGCTGCTCCTGCCGCGCCGGCCGAGACCGCGCCCGCCGCGAAGCCCTGAGACCGACGTCTGTAGCCAGACACCGACGCAAATTTCGGATCGGGCCGCCTCCACGGGCGGCCCGATTTTTTATGGCATGCGTTTGCCGGTCTACGCCGCGGATGGCCGCTTGACCCGTCCCCTGGGTCCTGCCGGATAAAGGCCGTGGCAAGCAACCGGCCGAGGCGATTCCCGTGAAACAATCCTCTCGATACCTGCGCCCCCGCGAAGCCGCGCGGCGGCTCGGCGTGTCGATCAAAGCGCTGAGGCTCTACGAGCAGGCCGGGCTCATCGCTCCGGCCCGCACGGGGCCCGGCTGGCGCGCCTACGGGCCGGAAGACATGGCCCGCGCGGCGGACGCCGTCGATCTGCGCCGCATCGGGCTCAGCCTCGCCGAGATCAAGTCGATGCTCGGGACGGACGCCTCTGGCCGCGAGCGCGCGCTCGCCACCCACCAGGCGGACCTCGAAGGACGCATCCGCGACATGGCCGCGGTGGTCGAGAAAGTGCGCCGCCTGCGCACCGGGCTGCTGCGGGAAGACGGGCCCCCATCGGGGATCGCAGGGATGGCGCAAACCCGCGCCGACGCGGCGACGGTCTCGTTCTCTCTCCCCTGGCCGTGGGGCGGGGAGCGCTTCGAACTCGGCGAAATCTCGCCGCTCACCTACATCATCGGGCCATTGGGCAGCGGCAAGACGCGCTTTGCTCTCCGCCTGGCCGCGGCACTTCCCGGCGGCGCCTTCCTCGGCCTCGACCGCATTGCGGACGATGGTACGGCCGCCGAAGCGAGGCTCACGAGCGATCCGCGTCTGCGGCGGCGCGTGGAGCAAACCTTGGAGCGGCTCCGCCGCGATGGCGCGTCGCCCTCGCCTGCGCTTTTTGCCCTCGTCGTCGCGCTGGAGGCGGCAACGGCGGCCTACCTCGTCATCGATATGGTGGAGCAGGGGCTCGATCAGGCGGCGCAGGAAGCCGTCATCGCGCACCTGAAGCGGCGACCGTCCGGCAGCCAGCCCCTTTTTCTTCTCACCCGGTCCAGCGCCGTTCTGGATCTCCGCGGGGTGGGTCCGGACGAGGCCATCATCTTATGCCCCGCCAACCACAGCCCGCCGGTCCGCGTCGTCCCATGTCCGGGCGCGCCGGGCTACGAGGCGGTCGCCACCTGCCTTGCGCCGCCGCACGTGCGGGCGCGAACCGAAGGCGTGATCGCCTGGCGGCCCTAAGCTCCTTCTTTTCACCTGCACCTCTTCAGCCGCACAGGCGACCTCTATCCGCTGATACGCGCCCGGCGTATTGACTTGCCGCTCCGCCTGGGATTTCCCACACGGGCGCCTCACCAACCGCTGGAGCCGACACCCGATGGGCAAGCCCGCCCCCATTTCTCCCTTCGCCCCCGATCGCCTGCCCGACGTGCCGGAGGTGGCGGGTGTTGCATTTGCCACCGCCGAGGCCGGCATCCGCTACAGGGGACGCACCGACCTCCTGCTCGCGACCTTCTCGCCGGGGACGGAAGTGGCGGGCGTGCTCACGCGCTCCAAGACGCGCTCGGCGCCCGTCGACTGGTGCGCGCTCGGCCTGCGCGAGGGCAAGGCGCGGGCGCTCGTCGTCAACTCGGGGAACGCCAACGCCTTCACCGGCAGGAAGGGGCTCGAGGCCGTCGTCATCACGGCCGATGCGGCTGCCGCGGCCGTCCATTGCACACCGCGCGAGGTGTTCATCGCTTCCACCGGCGTCATCGGCGAGCCGCTGGAGGCGGACAAGTTTGCGCACCTGCTCGCGCGTCTCGTCGGCGAGACGCGCGCGGATGCGTGGCAGGCGGCTGCGCGCGCGATCATGACGACGGATACGTTCCCCAAACTCGCCACGCGCACGGCCAAGATCGACGGCTGCGAGGTCGTCATCAACGGCTTCTGCAAGGGCGCCGGCATGATCCAGCCGGACATGGCGACGATGCTGTGCTTCGTCGTCACCGATGCGCCGATCGCAGCAGCAGCATTGCAGACACTGGTCGCGGATAGCGCGGACCGCACGTTCAACTGCGTGACCATCGACGGCGATACCTCGACGAGCGATACGCTCCTCGTCTTCGCGACGGGCGAAGCGGAAAAGCGCGGATGTCCGCGGATCACCGACGCCACCGATCCGCGCATCGCGGACTTCGCCGCAGCGCTGCACGATCTTTTGCGCGAGCTGGCCATCCTCGTCGCCAAGGATGGCGAAGGGCTCACCAAGTTCGTGACGGTGGAGGTCGAGGGCGCCGAAGACGACCGCGCGGCGCGGCGCATCGGACTTGCGATTGCGAACTCACCGCTCGTCAAAACCGCCATCGCGGGAGAGGACGCCAACTGGGGCCGCGTGGTGATGGCAGTCGGCAAATCCGGCGAAGCCGCCGACCGCGACAAGCTGTCGATCCGCTTCGGTGACATTCTCGTTGCCCACGAAGGCGAACGGGCGTCCAGCTATAGCGAAGACGCGGTTGCGGCTTATATGAAGCGCGCGGAGATAACGTTGGGCGTTGACCTGGGCATCGGTCCGGGGCGGGCGACTGTTTGGACGTGCGATCTGACGCACGGCTATATCGACATCAACGCCGATTACCGCAGCTAGCCGGAGGATACATGGACCCGACTTTCTGGCGCGAGCGCTGGCGCAAGAGCGAGATCGGCTTCCACCAGCCCGACTATCATGGGCTGATGGTGAAGCACTGGCCGCAGCTGGGGCTTTCGCCGGGGGCGGGCGTGTTCGTGCCGCTGTGCGGCAAGAGCCTCGACATGGTCTGGCTCGCCGAGCGGGGACACCGGATCATCGGCGCAGAATTGAGCGAGGTCGCGGTCGACAGCTTCTTTGCGGAGCGCGGGCTCGAACCCCAGGTCCGCAGCGCGGGCGGATTCACGATCAAGTCTGCCGGGCCGTATGAGATCTGGTGCGGCGATTTCTTCGCGATGCCGAAAGCGGCGGTGGCGGACATTGCCGGTGTGTTCGACCGCGCGGCGCTGGTCGCGCTGCCGCCGCCGATGCAGGAGCGCTACGCACAAAAGCTCGCCGAGATTTTACCCGCATCCGCTCCGATCCTGCTCATCACGCTCGACTATGATCCTGCGCAGATGTCAGGGCCGCCGTTCTCGACGCCGCGCGCGCAGGTGCGCAAGCTCTATTCGGAGCGCTATCGGATCGAAGAGGTCGAAAGCCGCGACGTGATGGAAACCCATCCGCATTTCCGCGCCCGCGGCCTTACCGCGCTGGAAGAGGATGCTTTCATCCTGCGGCGCATCTGATCGAGCGGGGTGCCCTTTCCTGCCCGCGTGCGGCCTGAAAATGTAATCAGCCCGCCCGCATCGCAGCCAAGGACGCGAGGCGGACGGGCTGGATCGGAAGCCCTTGAAGCGATCTGCCTTAGCACTCTCGCTCGGGTTTCCCGCTAGAGCGCCCGCTTTTCTGGGAATCGCGATGGCGCTCTCGCCTTTTGCTTAGACCGATGGTTCATGCTTCAGCCCGGCAGGGCCCGAAGCGACCAAGGGTCTAGCGGTAGTGGCGGTGATGATGGCCACGACGGTCGCGACAGACCTTCACCCACTTCGTGCGCTTCTTACCCCACGACCACACACTCTTTTTCACCATGTGGCAGCGGTAGCCATCGCGCGGCGCCGCATCGGCGGACGTCGGGACCGCAACCATGGCGAGGGGGGCAGCGAGCAATGCCATCGCAACAAAATACTTCATGATCATCTCCTTATTCTTCTTCGCTCGCCAACTCGGGGGGTTCTTCATCATGCGCGAGCATTAGGGGAACGCGCGTCGCGCAGATAAACCGTCGCCGGTCGAGACGATTTTCGGCGAACTGTTGCCGCCACTCCACGGAAACGAATTGATATCCGGCGTGTTTACCTGCGCGTAGGACGCGGACGGGAAAATAACCGGGAAAAATGCGCGAGCGGATCAGCGCCGGTGTGACGAAAATTCGTCAAACGGGCCGCGGGATTTGTGCCCAGCCCGTTTGCGGGCTGACATTCGCGCTCAAGTGCGCATACTCTGCAATCGAGGAATCAATAAGTTAGAGGACTTACGCGTCTTGGCGAGGGACGTAGGCATCATTTCATTAGCTGCGCTGCTGGCGTGGGCGTGCTGCGCCCAGACCGCCAGTGCCGGCTCGACGGTGCTCTTCGACTTCAAAGACGGCCACGTGCTCTATGCGGAGGATATCGACCAGCCCTGGTATCCCGCCTCGCTCACCAAGATGATGACGGCCTATCTCTCGTTCACGGCCATTCGCGAGAAAAAGGCGACGAAGGACACGAAGATCTTCATCTCTCCGGCGGCGCATAAGATGCCGCCGACACGGCTCGGCCTCAAGGTCGGCAAGGACATCACCCTCGACGATGCCTTGCGCGCCCTGATGCTGCGCTCGGCCAACGATATCGCCGTCGCGATCGCCGAAACGCTCGGCGGCGATGAAGCGTCGTTCGTCAAAGAGATGAACCAGATGGCCGCGCGTCTCGGCATGACGCACACGCACTTCATAAATCCGCATGGCCTGCCGGAGGAGAACCAGGTCACGACCGCACGCGACATGGGGCTTCTGGCGCAGGCGCTGCTGCGGGACTTCCCTGAGGAAGCGCCGCTCTACTCGCTGACGAAAGCAACGATCGGCGACATCACCATCGGGTCGCACAATGCGCTGCTGACCTCGTTCCCCGGCGGCGACGGCATCAAGACGGGCTACACCTGCGCGTCCGGATATAACCTCGCCGCCAGCGCGACACGGGATGGCCGTCAGCTCATCGCGATCGTGCTCGGGGAGCCGAGCAACAATGCCCGTACGGCCCGCGCGTCGGCACTGCTCGAAAATGGATTTCGCACGCACGCATGGAAGACAGCGTTTCCCATTGCGCGCATCGACAATTATCCGAGTGACGTGGTGGGATCCGGCTTCGAGCCCGACGCGCTGATGCTCGAGCGCTTCCGCGCCTGCAAGGCGCCGCCTCCACCGCCGCCGACGCCGGCGGAAACTGCGAACGCCGCGAAGCCGGGGGCGAAGACCGAAGCGGGTGCCGCGGTGCGAAAGGTGTCGACGAAGCCGGCGGCGCCGAAGAAGGCGCAGAACAGCAAGAAGAAGCACAGGCCTCACCAGTAGGCGGCAACGGCTGAGCGCATCTCCCGCGTGCTCTGGCGAGCGCCCGCGCATGGTGCCCGTGGAACGGGCTCATCTTCCGGCGCACTGGGTCCGCGATCGTCTCGAAGCCGTCACGGCCTGTTCCGCTCCTCGAATTGCACTGCGTCCGCGCGGCGGCCTACGAACGCTTTTGCTCGATCGCATCCCAGATCAGCGCAGCGATGTCGGCGCCACCGAAGTCCTTCACCTGGCGGATGCCCGTGGGCGAGGTGACGTTGATCTCGGTGAGATAAGGCCCGATGACGTCGATACCGGTGAAGAGAAGCCCACGCCTTTTCAGCTCCGGACCGAGACGGGCGCAAATCTCCCTTTCGCGGTCGGTCAACTCCGTCGGCCGCGCGGTGCCGCCGACATGCAGGTTGGAGCGCGTCTCGCCCGCCGCGGGCACTCGATTTACCGCACCGGCAAACGCGCCATCGACGAGGATGATGCGCTTGTCGCCGTACTTCACTTCGGGCCGGTACTGCTGAACCATGAAGGGCTCGCGGAACACGGTCTGGAATAGCTCCACCAGGGAAGCGGCGTTCGTGTCCTCGCGGCTGAGGCGGAAGATCGCTGCGCCGCCATTGCCGTACAGCGGCTTTAAGATCACGTCGCCCATCTCGCGCCGGAACGCCTGCACGTCCTCCAGCGAACGCGTGACAATGGTCGGCGGCATCAGATCGAGGAAGTCGAGAACGAAGATTTTTTCCGGGGCGTTGCGCACCTCGGCGGGATCGTTGACGACGAGCGTCTTCGGATGGACGCGCTCAAGCAGGTGGGTCGTCGTGATGTACGCCATGTCGAAGGGCGGATCTTGCCGGAGCAGGACGACATCCCAATCGGCGAGGTTCTCGACGCGCGGATCGGAGAGCGCATAGTGCGCGCCGAGCCGGTCTTCGACCTGCAGCGAATGTCCGCGCGCGAGCAACCGGTCGCCGTGGAGGGAGAGGTTGGGCGGCGTATAATAGAACAGCTCGTGCCCGCGCCGCTGCGCTTCGAGCAGGATCGCGAAGGTGGAATCGCCGCGGATATCGATGCGGTCGATCGGGTCCATCTGGCAGGCGACGCGTAAAGGCATGGTGGGCTCGCTCCGGGGAAGGCGTGTGACCTAGACTGTCTTGCGGGGGAGCTGTCAATGCGCGGCCGCAAGGAGAGCCACCGCACCTCGATGCGCTCCCGCTCTAAAGTCCGTTCTCGATGTGGCGGGGCCAGCGACGCGGCACCAGCAGCATGAGATCGAAGCCCTGCTCATGGGCGTGATAGTGCGGACGCTGTGCGAGCCAGTAACCGGCCGCGTTGCGGATGCGCGCCGCCTGGCGGGCACCCACCGCCGCCTCGGCGGCCTCGCCCGTGGGGCGCCGCTTCACCTCGATGAAGGCAATGCGTCTGCCGCGCACCGCGATGATGTCGATCTCGCCCGCGCGCGTTTTCACATTGCGGCCGACGATCGCGTAGCCCCTGGCCATGAGTGCCGCCGCGGCCATCCATTCGGCGAGACGGCCACGGCGCAGGCGCCTGCGCCGCTCGTCCGCTCCGATCGGTGCGCGGCGCGGGTCCGGCTTCACGTCGGTACGTCTCCGGAAGCCTCCCGGCGCACCTTCAGGCCCAGATCGTAGACGCGGCTCTTGGGCACCCCGAGCGCGTCGGCCACCGCCTTGGCGGCATCGCGCAGGCTCATGCTCTCCATGGCGGTTGCCAGGCGGACGGAGATTTCCTCATCGCTGACATCGGCGAGCTGCGGCGCGCCGACGAGGATCACGGCCTCGCCCTTCACCGTCTTGCCGTCGAGGTCGGCGGCGAGCTTGTCCAGCGGGGCGCGGAGGACCTCCTCGTGGAGCTTGGTCAATTCCCGGGCGAGGGCGCCTGGGCGGGGCCCCAGCACAGCGGCGAGATCCGCAAAAGCCTCGGGCACGCGGGAAGGCGCCTCGAAGAAAACCAGTGTCGCCGGCACCTGCGCCAACTCCGCGATACGCGCACGCCGGGAGCCCTGCTTCGAAGGCAGGAAGCCGGCAAACAGGAACGCATCGGTGGGGAGGCCGCCCAACGTCAGGGCCACCAGCGGCGCCGAAGCACCGGGCAGGGCCTCGACATGGCGCCCGGCTTCCACCGCCTCGCGGACGAGCTTCCAGCCGGGATCGGAGATAAGGGGGGTGCCCGCGTCGGAAATGAGCGCGATACGCTTGCCCTCGGAAAGCTCCGCCAGCACGCGAGGGCGCTCCTTCGCGGCGTTATGCTCATGGTAGGGGCGCGTCGGCACCGGGATGGCGAAGTGCGAAAGCAGCGTGCGGCTGTGACGCGTATCCTCGCAGAGGATGAGGTCCGCCTGCGCCAGGACAGCGAGCGCCCGCAGCGTGATATCGCCGAGATTGCCGATCGGGGTGGCCACCACGTAGAGGCCGGGGGCCAGCGGCGTCTTGAGTTGCCGCCGCATCACCTCGCCGGCCCGGGCGATCAAATGGCTGGCATCGGGCTCAGCCTCACGCGTCTCATCCATCACTTCCTCGGGGGTCACCGTCGAATGTTCACGATAGTGGCAGAGGGACACTTTTCGCCGGCGAATCGACGGTCTAACCAGGGACTTGGTGATTCGTTACACCCTTACGCCAGCCAGCACCACCGGCAGCGCGGAAGGCGTGAAAACGCGCGGGGACCCCGGATCAATGCGGATGGACGTGCAGCGGGCAAAGCCGAGCGGGCGCGTAGGCGCCGGCATCTTGGCGGCGCTCTCGGCGACGCTCCTCGCCGCCTGCTCGACGGGTGGCGGCACCGGGCCGGGCCCAACCGCCGCGCTCGCGCCGGCTCCCGGCCTCAGCCAGGGCCAGATCCGCGCGCCGGTGAAGATCGCGTTGCTGCTGCCTCTTGCGGGGATGGGCGAAACGGCGACGGTCGCCAAAGGCATGAAGCAAGGCGCCGAGATGGCGCTGTTCGAGCTCAACGATCCGAACGTCGAGCTGATCACCAAGGACGACGGCGGCACCGCGCCGGGCGCTAGGGCGGCAGCGGACGCCGCCATCAAGGAAGGCGCGGAGATTATCATCGGGCCGCTGCTCGCCGACGCGGTCACCGGGGCCGCCCCGGTTGCGCGTGCCGCCAACGTGCCGGTGCTGGCCTTTTCGAACAACACGCAGGTCGCCGGAAACGGTGTCTATCTCCTGAGCTTCCTCGCGGAGCAGGAAACCGAACGGATCGTCTCCTACGCGGCGTCGCAGGGTAAGCGCCGCTTCGCCGCCCTTATCCCGGACAACGCCTACGGCACCGTGGTCGAGACCGCGTTCCGCCACGCCGTGGCGCGTCACGGCGGCATGATTTCCGCGCTCGAACGCTATCCCGTCACCGCGAACGGCATGCTCGCGCCGGCAAAGCGCATCGTCGAGAGCATCAAGACCGCGGACGCCGCCATGGCGCCCGTCGATGCGCTATTCCTGCCGGGCGGACAGGAATCTCTACCTCAGATCGGTCCGGTGATCGCCTATTCGGGCCTCGACACGGCGAAGGTGAAGCTGCTCGGCACGAGCGCGTGGGATTTTCCGGCCGTCGGACGCGAGCGCGCCCTCGCCGGCGGCTGGTATCCGAGCCCCGATCCCGTCGCCTGGCGCTCCTTCTCCGAGCGCTTTGCAAAGACGTTCGGCACGGCGCCGCCGCGGATTGCTTCCGTCGCCTATGACGCTGTCGGCCTCGCCATCGGGCTCGCCAGCAACGCACCCGGCGCCCGCTACACGCAGGCGAACCTGACGCGCCCGAGCGGGTTTACCGGCGTCGACGGCATCGTGCGCTTCCAGCCCAACGGGCTGAGCGAACGCGGGCTTGCGATTCTGGAGGTGCAGCCGTTCGGCTCCGCGGTGGTCGAACCGGCGCCGGGAAGCTTCGAAGCGACGAAAATCTCCGCTGCGAACCCGACCCAGACGGGCTCCATCCCCACGGCCAACTGAGCGCCGAGGCGCACGGGGCATGCATGCGCGTCGCGGAAGCCTGCGCGTCAGAGACGCTGTAGCCCCGTGTGAAGCTTCAAACCCCGTGCGGCGAGTGATGGTCGCGCTATGCCGCGACCAGGGCGCTGCGGCGCGGACGCGGTGTCATACGCTCGGCCTCAGCCAGAATGGCGCGCAGGCCCGAAACGTCGGTCGGCAGGGCCATCGCCGGACGCAGATCCTGCAATAGCTGGTTGAGCGCATAGTCGGCCGAATCGAGCTGACGCGCGGCGGCGACGTGCAGGCTCTTGATCCGCTGGACGCCTGCCACGGCGGCGGTGAGAACATCGATCGCCCGCTGCCAGTGATCCTCGATGCGCACCCGCTTCGGGGCCGCGGCGATGGCGGCATCGCGCCGGGCGCGAACGGGCGCTTCGTGCAGGGGTAGCACTGCAGCGACGCTGATAACGGCGATCTTGGCCGATGCGAGAATGCTGCGGAGCATGTCGAGACGCTGCGTTGCCTGTTGCCTGATTGACGTTGCATACGCGCCCAAGGAGGCCGCGCACTGCATACCGTGACTACGCACAACGCCCGCTGCGGACCTGGCCGGCAGCGACACATCCAAGCTCCACTTATTCGCTTTTAATGACAATAGGTTCGTGCGCTTTGCTGACATTGCGTGGCCTTTACGCGACGGATGCTGCTGCGCCCCCGACGTTATCTTTTCCTACAAGGTTTAATGAATTGCTTACCGTACCTGAAAAAGAAACATCAATATCCGTGGCTTGCGCCGTCGCGCTCGGCTTTCGGGTCAGAGTTGGGAGACCCCTAGGCCACGCCGCAAAGGCGGCGCACGTCGGCGGGCGTGGCGCCGCCCGCCCGCAGGGTCGCCAGGCCGATGTCACCGGCGCTCTTTGCGAGCTTGCGCCCTTCGGCATCGGTCAACAGCCGGTGGTGGTGGTAGCGCGGCTCCGGCAGATGCAGCAGCACCTGCAGCAGGCGATGGAGACCGGTCGCGTGGTAAAGATCCCGGCCGCGCGTCACGTGCGTCACGCCCTGGCGGGCGTCGTCGATGACAACCGCGAGGTGGTAGCTCGCGGGCACATCCTTGCGCAGGATGACGGCATCGCCCCAGGCCTCGGCGTGGGCTTCGATGACGTGGGGCCGCCCATCCGCATCGAGCTCTGTGAATGTGAGCGGCGCGCCCGCCAGCCGTTCGCGCGCCCTCGCAAGCGCCCGCTCCATATCGAGCCGCAGCGCAAACCGCTGCCCCGCATCTATGCGCGTTGCGATCTCTTCCGGAGCCAGATTGCGGTGCAGGCGCGGGTAGAGCGGCGCACCGTCGGGATCGATCGCACCGGGGCTGGCGGCGGCTTCGATCTCACTGCGGGAGGCAAAGCAGGGGTAGAGAAGCCCTTGCGCCTCGAGCCATTGGGCGGCCTGCGCATAGTCCGCAAAGTGCCGGGACTGGCGCAGCACGGGCTCCTTCCAGGAAATGCCGAGCCAGCACAAATCCTCGAAGATGCCGGCGACGTATTCCTCGCGGCAGCGCGCAACGTCGATATCCTCGATACGCACGAGAAAGCGCCCGCCGGCACGTTGGGCCAGCTCGAAGCCCGTGAGCGCCGAAAGGGCATGGCCGAGATGCATCGGGCCGTTCGGGCTGGGGGCGAAACGGAAGACCGGAGATGTCATGGGGCCTAGGGGCGTGCGGGCCTGGATCGATCGCGATTTCGAGGGCAGCCATAGTGCCAGAAAAGCGACGCGGGCCGGCAGGGGCGCGCGCTTCCTCGGTGGGCCGCTTATAACCCGGACCGCCATCGCGCGGACCCAATAATTGACGGCCGCAAAGCGGCTGCTGCGCTTGCACCGGCTTCGCCATCGCTGACACGCGAACCATCACGCGGCACGTGCGCAGAAAAGCCACGCGCAGCGGACTTTGCGCAGACGGGATTATGGGCATAGGCTGCACCGGCGCGGCCCTGCAGGCGGCCGCGCACCGCACGCGCATGAAGAAAAAACAGCAGACACACGTCATCATCGATGAAACGGGCATGCGGGCCGGCGTGCGCGCGCTGCGCCGCAAGTGTCCGCACATGCGGGCCATCCATGACCGCACGGGCGATCCGCCGCTGCGCGATTACCTCCCCGGCTTCGCGGGCCTGGCGCGTATCGTCGTTGGCCAGCAGGTGTCGCTCGCGAGCGCGCTGGCGATCTGGGGACGCCTGCAGGCAGCCGTGCAGCCGCTGACGCCGGAAACGTTTCTCCTCGCGGATGACGCAACGCTGCGGGCCGTCGGGCTATCGGGCGGCAAAGTGCGGACGCTGCGGGGCATCGCCACCGCGATTGCAAACGGATTCGATCTGGAGGGTCTGACGACCGCCCCCGAAGCCGTGGTGCACGAGCAGCTCACCTCGCTTTCCGGCATCGGGCCGTGGACCGCCGATATCTACGCGCTGTTCTGCCTCGGCCGGGCGGACGCCTTTGCCTCCGGGGACCTCGCGCTGCAGACGGTGGCACGCCTCGTGATGGAGCTCGATGACCGGCCTTCGCGCGATGAGCTTTTGGCCATTGCAGAGCGCTGGCGGCCCTGGCGCGGGGTCGCCGCGCATCTTCTGTGGGCATACTATAAGGTCGCAGACCGAACGCTGCTGCTTCAGAAAGCCACGTGATTCCAATTCGTTAGCGTTGCCAAATCCCCGCTTGGCGCAACCTTTATGGAGCCCTTCACAGAGTTGATATGCATCGCTAGTATCCCCGCCGGACATCGAGGAGAGCGCGATTCGTAGAAGACGAAACCGATAGGACATCAACGAGTGGATGCA
>Ga0182749_1002017_pt1 | contig 15301 bp, 12 predicted proteins | sample eDN3rd37CKraftMG_FD_128875 | JGI IMG/M metagenome (GOLD analysis project Ga0182749, IMG submission 128875) | Enriched Miracle-Growth compost microbial communities from Emeryville, California, USA - eDNA 3rd pass 37_C Kraft MG (version 2) (version 2) ...
CTGCGGGGCCCCATCGACGACCTGCGTATCGACCTTGAGGAACTGCGTGAGCAACGCCGGATCGACCGTGAGGCTCGTGCCATTGAAGGTGGCGGTGATCGGCTGCTGCACGGCGGCGGAGAGCAGGTCGTAGTTGGCCTGGAGGTCGGCGGCGCGGATCTGCGGTTGCGCGGCCTTCACCGGCATCGCGACGGTGATCGGTTCCAGCGTCTGCAACGCTGCGACGATCTGCCGCCGGGCCGCGTCGCGGTCGACGACGGTGCCCGTCTGCTCATTCGTGATGGTGATGGTTCCGCCGTTGACCACGAGATCGGCATCGACGGCCGGGTGCCCGATGTCCGCATCGACCATGTCGAACCAGGCATCGAGCGTTGCCGGGTCGAGCGACGTCTTCAGCGGAATCGTCTTGTCGTTGCGCAGCAACGATCCGGTGGCGGCCAGCTTGTCGGAGGCGTCTCCTGCCCGCCCGACCTGTTCGGCCTCACGCAGCGCCGCGCTCACGTCCACCGAGCCGCCCAACTGTGCCAGCGTCGGCGTCCAGGTCTTGTCATGGTAGGTAAAGGTGAACGTGCCGGAATCGATCGCGTCGGCCCGCGCCTGCACGGCAGCCTGCGCCTCGGCGGGCGTCATGCCGCCAACCGGCACATCGCCAACCACCACAGCGGGATAGATCCGCTCACCGTATGCGATCCGGAATCCGAGCAGGCCAAGCGCGAGCAGCAAGAGCGCCGCCATGACAGCCAGGCCAAGCCGCGGCGCCGTGAGCCGAAGTCGCCGCATCAGCTGGTCGCGGGAGCGCGGCTCCCGGAACCACCGGGCGAGCCCGCCATCCGGTTTGGGACGCGCGCTGGGCGGCAGCGGTGGTTGGGGAGCGGAGCGGCCGTTCCACCGGGGCGAGGTCGATCCAGGCAGGCTGCCGGTGTGAGATGCGGTGCTTCGTTGAGCCATGGGAACTCGATATCTCAGGGCATCGGGACGATGCGGCTGCGGCGCGACAGGACTGAACGGACATGCTTGGCGGGCGGCTGAGCGGGCCAGACCGTTTTCCTCAATGATAGCCCTATTTGGCAATCATGAAGTAGGTGTCGAAATTGCGCTCGTAGACAACATTGCCCTTGCCATCGCGCACGACGCGTGTGAACCCGGCAGCGAGCGCGCCCGTTTCCTGGACATCGGTCCAGTAGTTCGTGATCTCCACGGTGCGATCCATCTTGGGACCGAAGATATCGAAGTAGAGATGCGGATAAGACGTCCACGCCTGCACGAGCAACCATCCGCCCGTGTCGTTCGTGAACTTGAAGTCGCCCCAGGATTCGGGGTCACCCACCTGCAGGATCGAGGCATCGAATCCGGCTCCCCAGCCGTCGTACTCGTAGTTCGCAAGCCTGAAGGAATGCGGATGCCATTCGGAGATCGGGAACCCGCCCATCAAGGCCGCCCGGAACACCGTGGTGGAAACCTGGCAGATTCCGCCGCCAATATCGGTCCCGGCGGTGTCTCCCATGATTACCCCGGAGACGACGTAGCCCTTTTCGGCCGTGATCTCGCCGACCGCCTTGTTGAACGAGTAGTCCTCACCAGGGCGGACCAGGGTGCCGTTCGCCCACTCGGTCCCGATATAGATGTTCGTGTCGCGCGCCCCGCCGCCGCCATCGAAGTTGGAATCGCCCCGGCTGATCAGCCCCTCGATCTTGAGCGCCGCGAGGTTGTTGGAATCGATCTCGGGCTTGGTGGCCGCCACCGGAATGGCGATCGGCTTGCCCGCGAGGAAGCCATCGCTCAGCGACTGGGCAAGCTCGCGCGGCTTCAGCGTCGCGCCGTCCACGCTGTCCGTGACGGCGAACAGCCCGCCCATGTTGTCATCCCAGGCGATCGTCGCATCCACCGGCTTGCGGTTGACCTGCCCGCTATAGGCATCGTTCAGATATCCCGCGAGCTCGTCGACATCCAGGGCAACGCGCACCTCGGCGCCATTGGCTCCGGGGGCCGTCTTGACGATGATGTATGGCGCCAGATCGGCCGCCGCGAGGGAGAACGTCTGCTTCTCGAAGGTCAGCATGAAGGTGGACTTCAGCGCGGCAGCAATTTCGTCGTAGTGCGCCTGGAGATCGACCGCGCGGACCTCCGGATGCTCGACCATCACGGGCAGCGCGCCGGTGATCGGCTGAAGGGTCTCGAGCGATTGGAGGACCAGGGCCGTTGCGGCCTTCCGGTCGACCACCGTGCCATCGGCATCCTGCCGGATCTGCGGCTCGGCGCCCTGCATTACGATCGTCGCATCCACCGCCCGTTGGTCGATATCGGCGTCGACCTGATCGAACCAGGCATTCAGCGCCGCCTGATCCACACTTGTCCGGAGCGGCACAACCTGGTCCCCGCGCAGGATGTCGTTTGTGAAGGCGAGCTTGGCGGCGGTATCTCCGGTCCGCCCAAGCTCGCGCGCGTCCGCCACGGCGCCATCAACATCGATCGTTGCCCCGAGATCGGAGAGGCTCGGAGTCCACGTCTTGCCGCCATAGGAGAGGGAGACAAGCCCGCTCTGGAGCTCATCGGCCCGCGCCCCGACCTTCTGGACCGCCTGATCGGTGGTGAGCCCACCGACCGGGACATCGCCCACAACCACCGCCGGGTAGATCCGGTCGCTGTACGCCGCACGGAAGATGAAGAGTCCGATGGCAGCGATCAATAGCAGCCCGGCCGCCACAACCCCGACCCGGGTCAGCCCGACCTCGAATCGCCGGAGGAACGGTTCCGCCTCTGGCGCTGCCGGAACGGTCCGGGGATCAGGTACACCACCGGGTTCGCCCGTGCGCCCAACGATCCGCGCGAGCCGGTCAAGGACGGATGTCCCCGCCTGCCGCACCGACACGATCGATGGCTCGGCCACATCCGGCCCTGGTAGCGTCGTCTGCTGCGCCATATCCCCCATATTCCCAACCAAATGACCGCCGGGCGGCCTCTCCGCCGCCAACCGGCCATCACTGCCCCACGCGCCGCGCGCGCTCCCGATCGTTCGTGCGCTGGCAGCCGCGCCGCCGCCTTCCTGCTCGCCGCCCTTGGCCCGTCACCGGCCATGCGAAGCGATCCCCGGATACCGTCCCCCGGATCCGTAGGCCGGCGCGCACATGCTCTCTTTCGGTAAACGCACGCGCCACCGAAATGGATTCACGCTCCGCACACCGTCGCCCAGTATGGCATATGCCTCGCAGTCCCCGTCAGGTCCGGCCGCGGACCGGACCGAGCTGCAGGGAACCCGCCCGCATCCAGGCTGCCCGGCTGGCCGCCAAGGTTTTGTGACATCTCCGTCAAAGAATGGCAGCACCCGGCGCCTACGATAATGATGTCAACGACGAGGCATCCCCCACCGACCCCCTCGGTGTCGCCTCCACCGTCGACATCCCTCCCCTCTCCCCAGGGACGGCCGCTTCCAGCCAAATGCGGCCGTCCCTTCCCCCATTGTGTTGCGTCTTCCGTGTTTTGCCGGATTGGCCGCCAGGTGCAAGAATGTGCGCACGAGACAGACCTCGCCCGCCCGCACATCCCGGAGGAATCCCGCACATGGTCGCTCCCGCCCTCGAATCGGCCCTCATCCTCGACCCATTGACAGAGATCGATACCCCGACCCTGATTGTCGACGAGACGATCATGCACCGGAATATCGCAGAGATGGCCGCCTTCGCCAAGAGCGTGGGGGTCGCGCTCCGGCCTCACATCAAGACGCACAAGACGCCCCAGATCGCCCGATTGCAGCTCGCGGCCGGTGCATCCGGCATCACCTGCGCAAAGGTGGGCGAGGCGGAGGTGATGATCGAGCAGGCCGGTGTGCAGGATGTCCTGCTCGCCTACCCCACCATCGGCGACCAGAAATTCCGGCGCATCGTGGAGCTGCTGGAGAAGGCACGGATCATCGTCGCCGTCGACTCGCTCGACGCAGCCAAGGCCATCTCGCGCTCCATGTCCCATTACGATCGCGTGCTGGACGTCTCGATCGAGGTCAATACGGGGCAGAACCGCTCCGGCGTGCGCGCCGGCGACGAAGCGGTTGCCTTTGCCCAGGCCATATCTCGCCTGCCGAATCTCCGCATCGCCGGGATCATGACCCATGAAGGCCATGTGAACAGCCTGCCGCCTGCCGAGATCGAGGCCGCCGCGCTCGCCGCAGGCCGCGCCATGGTCGAGACGGCGGAGCGCATCCGCAGCCACGGCATCGAGGTGCCGGCCGTCAGCGTCGGGTCCACCCCCGCCGCCATGTACACGCCGACGGTTCCTGGCGTCACGGAGATGCGCCCCGGAACCTATGTCTTCAATGACAACTCCGTCTTCCGGCACGGCCGGATCGGCCCGAACCAGTGCGCCGCGCGCTTCGTGGCGACGGTGGTGAGCCGCCAGTCCCCGACCCATGCCGTCCTCGATACGGGCCAGAAGTGCCTCGGCATGGACAAGAGCCCATCCCATCCCGGCCACGGGTACATCGTCGGCCACCCGGATGTCGTCATCTCCAAGCTGAGCGAGGAGCATGGGGTCTGCGACGTTCCGGCGAGCGAAACCGGATTCGACGTTGGCGACCGCGTCGAGATCATCCCGAATCATGTCTGCCCGACCGTCAACCTGATGGATGAGCTGACCATCGTCCGCGACGGCAAGGTGGTAGATGTCTGGCCGGTCGCCGCGCGCGGCAAGGTCCGCTAATGAGGGCTTCCTGACACATGAAGGGGGCAGGGCGACCGAACACGCCCTGCCCCCTTCGCCTCTGCTGGCAAGAAGGCGTCCGCGGCATGCCGCCTGCCGTATACGAGGCGAGCGCCGGAGGCCCGGCGCCGGGGCACCTCCGACACGGTCAGGACCGACGATGCGAGACCTCTCCGCCCTGCTGAACGCCTGGCGAGCATACCCGCCAGATCGCTCGCCACGTGGCATCATCCGCGAGTTCCCCGCCACCATCGCGATCACGGCCATCATCACGACCACCAGCCTGGCGACCAGGGGCATGACCGAGACCCGCTACGAGCTTCTCCTCTCGCGGATCGGCATGAGCTACGCCGAGGTCTGGGAGCGCGATTTCTGGCACCTGTTCACGGCGACATTCATCCAGTCGGAGCCCGGCATCGGATTGGGGATGCTCGTGCTCCTGCTCTCCGGCCTTGCGCTGACGGAACTCCAGATCGGCACCTGGCGCACCGTCCTCACCTTCTTCACCGCCGATTGGGTCTGCACCGTCGTCACCGCCACATTACTGCGCGGGCTGGTGCATCTCGACATCGCGCGCATCACCGAGGGCTTCCACGATTACGATGCCGGATCGTCGGCCGCCGGGGTTGCCACGCTGGCGGCGGGCATCGTCTTGCTCTTTCCGAACCGGCTGGCCCGGATTGCCCTGGCCCTCCTCTTGGCCTGGAACGTTGCCAGCATCGGCATCATCGAGTTGGGGACGGCGATGGTCCACACGGTCGCGGTGGCGGTGGGGGCGCTCTACGCGCAGGTCATCTGGCGGCATCCGATTGCGCCGCGCCTGCCGACATCATTCGGCGTCCACCGCGTGACTGACGCCCAGGCCTGACGAACCCGGAAGCGCCTGGCCGACGGGACCGTAGCCGGGGACCAGGAATCGGCGGCATCATCCGATGGAGACACTCCTGCCCCGCGAAGCCGACTCGACGCCAGCGAACAGCATCGCAAGGCTTTCAAGGTTGTCCATCGCGCTCGTTTCGGGCGCCGAATTCGTCGCGATGGCTTCCAGGAAGGCATGCAACGACCCTCCAAATCCGGAATGCGCCAGCGGCTCCTGCCGCAGGACCTCCGGCGGGCCGCCGAACGGCTGCCAGACAATCTGGTCCTCATGGTCCTCGCCAGCCCAGCCGATCCACGCGAGGCGCCCCCGGTCGGTGAGAATACGCCAGTCGCCGTTCCACGTGGTCTGTGGGCCGACGCTGGCCCAACTCCCGCGATAGACGACCGGCAGATCGCCATCCAGCCGGATCAACGCCGCCAGGGAGACATCGCCCTGGTATGGGCTATCCGGCACCCGCCAGCTTTCAACGGTGATCGACCGTGCGTTCCGCCCCGTGATCGCCCGTAACATGTCGAGGTGATGGATCGACATGTCGAGCAGCAGCGGGTTGTCCATCGCATACCGGAAGTTCTCCGCCGGCCACATCGCCCGCGAGTCCTTCATGAAGGTTGTTTCCAGGGCGACAGGGCTGCCGACATCACCACCGTCCAGCAGGCGGCGCAAGGCGCGCACGGGGGCCTGGAAGCGGTAGTTCTGGCTCACCATCAGCGTCAGGCCACGCTCCGCGGCGAGGCTGGCCAGGGCCCGCGCATCCTCGAGTGTCGTGGCGAGCGGCTTCTCGATCAGGACATGCTTGCCCGCCTCCAGCGCCGCCGTCGCCACCGCGCGATGGGTTGCTGGCGGCGTTACCACGAGGACGGCGTCCGTATCGGCGAAGCGCAGCGCTTCGTCCAATGACGCGAAGATCTGCGTCGCCGGGATGCCGTCTTCCTCAGCCACGGTGCGCGCCCAGGGCGAAGGGTCGGCCACGGCAACGAGGTCGATATCGTCGCCGTCAGCGGATTCCCGCTGCAGCAGCGTCAACCAGGTCTTGCCATGTCCCCCGATACCAGCCTGCACGATCCGAAGCGCCATGATGATCCCCTCCTGCAAGACATTGCTCCGCCCGCGCCGGGTCAGGCAACCGGAAGCGAGAAGCGGAAGGTCGTCCCCTGCCCGACCTGGCTTTCGACCACGATCGTGCCACCATGCTCCTCCACGATCTGCTTGACGATGGAGAGGCCCAGGCCGCTGCCGCCGACCTTCCGCTGAGAGCGTTCTGCCTGGTAGTACCGCGTGAAGACGTTCGGCAGCATGTCCGGCGGGATGCCGAGCCCCGTGTCCGAGATCGCGACTTCCACCATCGATCCGCGCTGCACCGCCTGGACCACGATCAGGCCGCCCTCCGGTGTGTGGCGCAGCGCATTGTAGAGCAGGTTGTTGATCACCTGGCGCACCCGCGTGGGATCGGCATGGACAAGGGGGAGATCCGGACTCACCAGCGATTCCACCGTCACCTTGCGCTGCGACCATGCCAGTTCCCGCATTCCGGTCACGGCCTCGTGGACGACGCCCGGCACCGACATGGCGATCAGGTCAAGGCGCAGGCTGTGCTCCTCGATCCGCGCCAGGGTGAACAGGTCGTCGATCAGATGAGCAAGCATCCGCGTCTCGTGCTGGATCACGTCGATCGCCGCCGGGTCGATCGGACGTCCGAGATCCCGCGCCTCCACCATGCGCTCGGCCGTCCCCTGGATGATCGAGACCGGGGTACGCAGATCGTGGGAGACGTTCGTGATGAACGCCCGGCGCGACCGGTCGGTCGAGGCAATGCGCTGCCCCATCTCGTTGAAGCGCTCGCCCAGTCGTCCGATCTCATCCCGCCGTTTCACGCTCACGCGGGTTTCGAGCTGCCCTTCCGCGAACGCATCGGCGGCACTTGCCAGGCGATCCAGCCGCTTCGAGATCGACCGCGCCCGCCAGACGCCGAAGGGGATCGCGACCAGCAGCGCGGGGATCGAGAAGAGCCAGAACTGCTTGGCGTTCTCCAGTGCGTACTGGCGAATGAAGGCACCGCGCGCAGGCCCGAGCAGGTCGGGCAGCGTCGGCCCTTCCAGCACGAAGACCCCGTGCAGCGCGCCATCCTCCCCGATGATGGGGTAGGCCGCCACGCTGCGCCCGCCGATCGCACTGGCCTCCGGAAGGCTTCCGGTATCGGGATCGACCTGTCCATCGAGCGCCAGCACGCGTCCCACGATATGCCGGAACTCGCCGCCGCCGATCGCCCGCACGGGCTCGCCGGGCGGGGCGAAGCGTTCGTCCGACGAGGCCACGACCTCCCCGTTCAGGTTCACCACGAGGGCATGGGCTACCTCGGGCTCGCCGGAAAAGCGGGTTCCGGGTGCCTCGAAGCCGGGAACGTGGCCATCGACGATCTGATCCAGCCGGGCGGACACGCTCGCAACGGCGTCGCGGTCGCCGCCAATCGCGGCGATCAGCGGCTCATCACCAACCCAGAGGGCGTAGGCCCGGCTGTTCTCGCCAAGATAGGGGTTGAGCAAGACCTGCTCGTAGTGGAACACCTCGGCCGCAGGGGTCCAGAAGAGCGTAAGGATGATCGTCGCCTGCAGCAGGAAAATCGCGAGCAGGACCGCCACCACATAGGACACGACCAACTGGATGGCCGTCCGCTGCCGGAAGAGCCGGAACGGCGTGCAGATGCCATACCAGGCGGCGTGCAGCCACCCACGGACTCGGCCCACGGCAGGGGACGACCCGGCCTGCGTCACGATGCCTGATCGCCCTGCGCCGATCCCGGCGCCAGGGCCACGTCGCGCTCATACTTGTAGCCGACACCCCAGAGCGTCACGATGCGATCGGCCGCACCGCTGGTCCTCCCGAGCTTGCGGCGGAGGCGCTGGATATGCGTGTCCACCGTCCGTTCGAAGCCGGAGAAGGAGTCGCCCCACAGGCGGTCCAGCAGGTAATTCCGACTGAAGACGCGGCCGGGATGAGACGCCAACAGGTAGAGCAGGTCGAACTCCTTGGCGGTGAGCATCACCTCTTCGCCGTTGACGAACACATCACGCCCCACCGGATCGACATGCAGGCCGTCGTGCTCGATCGGCTCATCAGTCGCCTCGTGCGTCCGCGATTCGACGCGCATCATCTCCACCCGACGAAGGATGGCCGACACCCGCGCCTGCAATTCGCGCAGGGCCACGGGCTTCGTGAGGTAGTCGTCGGCGCCCAGTTCCAGCCCGAGCACCTTGTCCAGTTCGGTGCTCTTGGCCGTGAGCATGACGATGGGCACGATCCGTTCCTGCCGGATCTTGCGGCAGATGGTGAGCCCATCGACGTTGGGCAGCATCAGGTCGAGGATGATGAGGTCGGGCGCGACGACGCCCGGCCCGGTCAGCCGCTCCAACGCCTGCCGGCCATCCGGGATGATATCGGTCACATGTCCATCGTCGCGCAGGGTCTGCGCGATCAACTGGGCGAGCTCGCGCTCGTCTTCCACGATGACGATATGGGCCATGCATCCTCCTTGAGAGGAGTGAGGACTCAGAACATAGGACCGAGAACGAAAAGTGTAGACATCTCGGTTCTCACCTCTTCGTTCTCATTCCTCCGTCCTCACTGCTTGTCAGAACGTCGTGGAGGTCGCCCAGCGCGTGCCGCTGGTGTCGATCCACCGGCCCTGCGCGCTCGATTTCAGCACGCCGTCGATGATCTCCTGCACCTTCTCGCCATCGCTGAACGAGGGGGAGACATCCGCCGTCTCCCCCGAGCGCATGGCCCGCGCCCAGTCCTCCATCAGCATGATGGTCGGCCGCGTGAGATAGTGGCCGAACTCCGGCAGCTTCAACTTCAGACGCTCGGGGATCTGGATCTCGCGCAGGCTGACATCGCCCTTGCGCGCGCCATAGAGCTGGCCATCGCCCTGCACGATCAGGATGCCCTCGGACCCGGAGACCGTCGTCTCCTCGCCAGCGTCGGTCGGCGCGGTGCTGGAGTAGTGGACGGTCCCGAGCGCACCGGAGGCGAACTTCAGGATGAAGGCGAAATTGTCATCGGCATCGACCCGGGCCATCGTCGTCGAATCCGGCAGCCGGCGATGCGTCACCGCCGTGGTCGTCGTCCCGGTGACACCGTGGATGTCGCCCAACCACCAGCGCAGGGTGTCGATATGGTGGGATCCGGACGCGCCGAGCATACCGCCCGCCTTGTCCTGCTCCATCAGCCAGCCGAAGGGGCGGTCGTTCGGATCGGAGAGGCTGGAACGGTAGACGATGACGGAGGCGGAATGCACGCTGCCGACGTACCCTTCCTCGATCAGCTCCTTCACGCGGCGCCGAACCGGCAGGTAGCGGAACTCGTGATTCACCATCGCCACGACATTGGCGATCTGCGCCAGCCGCACGAGGTCGCGCGTTTCCGCCAGGCTGCGGGCGAGCGGCTTTTCGCAAAGGATGTGTTTTCCGGCTTCCAGCGCGGCGATCGCCATCTGGTGATGCAGATAGGGAGGCGTCGCGATCACGACCGCGTCGACATCGGGATGATTGACGATGTCCCGCCAGTCATCGGAGGCGATCTCGATCGCGTGGCGCTGCGCCACCGCCCGTGCCCGCTCGATCCGCCGCGAGCAGACCGCGACGACATCGGTGTCCTCGACGTATTTCAACGCCGGGATATGGACGGCCGCGCCGAAACCGGTGCCGATGACCGCGACGCGGACCGGCCCCTTGTGGGTGACGGCGCGGGAGGGACGAGCGTCACGCTCGTACGGGCGATAGGGCAAGGGATCCATCGGGGGCGCAATCTCCCAGGGCAGGTACGGCAGGCGACAAAGGGAGGCACAATCGGGAGGCTGGCGGCCCGCCGACGGGGGGCGCCGCACGGCGGGGCGAGGCGTTCATCGGACGTCGGGCACGGCCGCAGTGCGCGACAACATGCCGATTGTTCGGTTGCTCATCCTACCATAGCGGGCACGCAGCCCTGACGACGGCGAGTCACCGCAGCCCTGCCGAAAGCGCCGCTCGGCCTCGGGGCGGCGAAGAGCGATTGCGTACGATACTGTCCCTGTCGCGTGTGTTTGCTTCCCCGTCATGGCAATGGAAGGCCCTCCCATGAAGATGTACACCGGCCGTGGAGACCGCGGTCAGACCGATCTCCTCGGCGAGCGCGTCGGCAAGGACGATCCCCGCATCGACCTGCTCGGCGAGCTGGACGAGACAACCTCCGCCATCGGGCTCGGCCGCGCCCACGCGCAGGATGCCCGCACCCAGAACGCACTCCTGACCGTCCAACGCGACCTCTACCAGATCATGGCGGAGCTCGCATTCACGGATGCCACCCGCCCCGATGCCTTCCAGCTGCCAGCCGGACGCGTCGCCTGGCTGGAAGAGCAGACGGACGCCATCGCCGCGACGGTGACGCTCCCCCGCGAATTCGTCGTGCCTGGCGATACGGTGCCGGGCGCAGCCCTCGATGTCGCCCGTACGGTCGCCCGGCGCGCGGAGCGGGTAGCGGTTCATCTCGACCAGCATGGACGCATGCCGAACCCGGAGATCCTCCGCTACCTCAACCGTCTTTCGTCGCTGCTCTTCATCCTGGCACGTGCCGAGGATATCGCGATCACCGGCGGCCCGACCCTAGCCAAGAATGTCCAGGGCGGGTAGGCTTTTCCGGGTTTTTGCGACACGATCGGATCGCGTCGACCCCTTTGCCACCAGTCACCACGGAGAACGGACGACCCCATGCGGATGGCGCACCTTTTCGGACGGACCCTGCGGCAGGCGCCGGCAGACGCGGAGCTGATCAGCCATCAGCTCATGGTGCGCGCGGGCATGATCCGCCCCCTCGGGGCGGGTATCTACAGCCTGCTGCCCCTCGGCTACCGCGTGATCCGCAAGGTCGAAGCGATCATCCGCGAGGAGATGGATGCCATCGGCGGGCAGGAGATGCTGATGCCCGTCGTTCATCCCGCCGACGTCTGGAAGCGATCCGGCCGCTTCGAGTCGGTGGGACCGGAGATGACCCGCCTCAAGGATCGCGGCGACCGCGACATGGTCCTCGCCATGACCCATGAGGAGGTCGTGGCCGACATCGCGGCGACGGAGATCAACTCCTACCGCCAGATGCCGCAGATCGTCTACCACCTGCAGACGAAGTTCCGCGACGAGCCCCGCGCCCGCGGCGGCCTGATCCGCGTCCGCGAGTTCACGATGAAGGACTCCTACAGCCTCGATGCCGACGAGGCCGGGCTGGAGGTCTCCTATGAGGCGCACGCCGTCGCCTACGACCGCATCTTCACGCGGCTGGGTCTGGACTTCATCAAGGTCGGCGCCGATGTCGGGATGATGGGCGGCTCGAAATCCGAGGAGTTCATGGCGTTCTCCCCGAACGGCGAGGATATCCTGCTCATCTGCCCGCGGGGCGACTACGCCGCGAACCGCGAGGTCGCGACCTTCGAGCGCGACCCAGCCCCGGCCGAGGACCTCCTGCCAATGGAGGAGGTCGAAACACCGAACGCGACCACGATCCAGGCGCTGGCCGACTACCTGACCGTTCCGCTCAGCAAGACGGCGAAGGCGGTCTTCTTCATGACGGGCTCGGGCCGCTTCATCTTCGCGGTAATCCGGGGAGATCTGGACATCAACGAGACGAAGCTGCGCAACGCGATCAAGGAGAGCGAGATCGTCCCGGCGACGGCCGAGCAGATCCGGGCGATCGGCGCGGAGCCGGGCTATGGCTCGCCGGTCGGCGTCCACGATGCCTATGTGATCGTCGATGAGAGCATTGCGAGTTCGCCAAACCTCGTTGCGGGGGCGAACCGCGAAGGGTGGCACCTGCGGAACGTCAACCTCGGGCGCGATTTCCAGGCCAACCAGGTCGCAGACATCGCCGCCGCTGCCGAGGGGCATCAGTGCCCGGTCTGCGGGGAACCGATGGTTGCCCGCCGCGCCATCGAGATCGGCAACATCTTCAAGCTCGGCACGCGTTACAGCGAAGCGCTGGGGGCAACCTATCTCGATGCCGAGGGCGAGTCGCACCCGATCGTGATGGGCTCCTATGGCATCGGGGTCGGGCGCTCTGCCGCGACGGTTGTGGAGCAGCGTTATGACGACAAGGGCATCCTGTGGCCGATGTCGATCGCGCCGTTCCACGTCTCCCTGCTCTCGCTGGGCACCGATGAACCGGTGATCGCCGCGACGGACGACCTCTACACCGCCCTGACCGCTGCCGGCATCGAAGTCCTCTACGACGACCGCGCGGAGCGGCCGGGCGTGAAGTTCAACGATGCCGAGCTGATCGGCAATCCGGTCCGCCTCTCGATCAGCAAGCGCACGCTGGAAGCCGGCGAGGTTGAACTCCGCCTGCGCGAGGCATCGGAATCGGAGATGGTGCCCCGCGATACGGTCGTCGAGCGCGTGCGCGGGATCGTGGACGAGCAACTGGCGGCGCTCCAGCCGAAATAGCCTCCATCACCGATCAGTACAAGCCAAACGCGGCATCTCCGAGAGAGACGCCGCGTTTGGCTTGTACGACCGCAATCGGGAAGAAGCCAGTTGGCATCGGGTCGGGCATGATGAAAACACGCCACCGACCCCAGCTCGCTTCATCGCCAAGGAGTCTCCCAGATGCCTTCCCCCCGACCGAGTCTCTGGTTCAACGACAACGCCGAAGAGGCGATCGCGTTCTACATCTCCGTCTTCGGTGACGGCGAGCTCCTTGATGCCGCCCGAATGCCAGAGGGTGGCCCGGCTCCGGCAGGCACCTTCCTCGCGGGCGAATTCCGTCTCCGCGATCAGGTCTTCGCGGCCATGAACGGTGGGCCGGAGTTCACCTTCAACGAAGCCGTCTCCTTCGTCATCGACTGCAAGGATCAGGCGGAGGTCGATTACTTCTGGGACAGTCTCCTTGCCGATGGTGGCCGGGAAGATCAATGCGGCTGGCTGAAGGACAAGTTCGGCCTCTCCTGGCAGGTCGTACCGACCCGCCTGATAGAACTGCTCAGCGATCCGAACCCCGCGCGTTCCAGCGCCGCGATGCAAGCCATGCTCCAGATGCAGAAGATCGTCATCGCCGACCTCGAAGCCGCCGCCGACGCTGCAGCATCCGCTCCCACGCCAACTGCCGTCTGACCGGATATCCGGCCAGCATCCTCTCCCCCAAACGACGCCCCGGTCACGCTCTCCCCTCGGAGCGAGCCGGGGCGTCGTTTTGTTACGGGATCAGGAAGATCTCCGCCTCGGAAGACCTCACGGCATTCGTCCCTATCCGGGCATCGAACGTCGCCAGCGCCGCCCCATGACGGGTGGCAAGTGCCAGCAGATATGCGTCGGTGATCTGTTTCGGAGAACGCAGTTGATCGATCCGGAATACCGTCTCATCCAACAGGCTGATGTCGTCAGGGACGAATCGATGATTGCCAACGCCCATGAGGATATGGAAATACCGCTGCACCTCGTCGATCGGGAGCGGCGCCGAATACGTTGAGCCCGCCATGATGCGAATGGTGCCGTTTTCCGTCAACGGGCAACTCAGCCAGTGCCGCTCGGGATCGGCATCGAACCACGCGCGTGCCCGTCGCGCCTGAACGTGCTGCGTATCAAGCAGCGCAATCAGCACGTTGACGTCCAACAGCCAGGCTTTCATGGGAGTTCATCCCGAAGCCGGTTCACAAGCTCCATCGTCACCGGCGGCGCTCCCTTTCTCCGGGGGATCGCGTAGGGTGGGAGCTCCTCTTCTTCGCCGTAGTCGGCTGCAGAACTCTCCCGGATCAACTCCGAAGCGACCTTGCCCATGCTTTCGCCCGTGACCTCGGCCCGCCGACGCAGCAGAACGAGCACATCGTTGTCGAGCGTCAGCGTCGTCCGGGTCGAACCACCACCGGCCTTGTCATTCCTATCGCGCGTCTTCGCCACCATTGCTGGCCCTCCTCGCTCGCGTCCGAGCACCTCGCACCTCAAGCATCCCGATGCACACCCCAAAAGTCAATTCGGCGAAAGGGGTTGCGCTTTTTCGCTCCTGCCGGACAATGCTTCCCCAGAGCAACAACCGCATCCGTCACGCACCACACCCACGTCGCAACAGCAGCAGCATCAACCGCCGCCCGGGACAGCCATACGCGCGTTTACCCGCCCGCTCCGCGCAGGAGCCAATGGAGTTGATGGCAGACTCATGAAGATCGGATTCGCCTCGCTCGTCGGCGTCGAGCCGATGCCGTTCGCCGATCTCGTCGCCTGGGCCGGCGCCAATGGTCTCGATACCATCGAGGTCAACGTCGGGTCTGGCTACCGGCCCATCGCCGGCGCTTCGTACGGCGGGCATCTCGATCTCGCCGATATCGTCCGCAATGGTCCGGGCGATATCCCGGGCCTGCTCGCGTCGCATAACGTCGGGATCTCCGCCCTCGCTCCGATGACGAACCTGCTCACCGCCGACCTTGCGAAGCGGGAGGCGCGCATCGCCGAGTTCCGGCTCGCGATGGATGCCGCGGTGACCCTCGGCGTCGAGACGATCGTCACCTTCACCGGCTCGGCCTACGGCATGCACTTCCACGGCCTGCCGGGCGTCGGCCCCGGGCACCCGACGAACCACGTCGCGGACAACCTCCACATCTTCCAGGAAGTCTACGGCCCGCTCGCGGACGAGGCCGAACAGAAGGGTCTCCGGATCGCCTTCGAGACGGCCGGGCGTGGCGGCGGCGAGGGCAACATCGCGCATAGCCCGGCGCTCTGGGACGCC
>Ga0182749_1002020_pt1 | contig 15277 bp, 13 predicted proteins | sample eDN3rd37CKraftMG_FD_128875 | JGI IMG/M metagenome (GOLD analysis project Ga0182749, IMG submission 128875) | Enriched Miracle-Growth compost microbial communities from Emeryville, California, USA - eDNA 3rd pass 37_C Kraft MG (version 2) (version 2) ...
CCTGCAGGCCCGCCTCATAGGTCGCTTCCCGGGTCACGGAACGGTCAGTCATGTGGGGGTGTCCTTCGTCTTGAGGGGTATCGGAGCGTGGTGGTCTAGTCGGCGTCGTCGGCGAGACGGACGTGCCCTGACACGTCGCCGATCGCCTTGACGACCGTGTTGCTGATCTCGTCGGCGTAGCCGAGCGAGCGGGCGAGGCCGAAGGACGCGAGCGGTCCGGAGGCGTTCAACGAGGTGACGCCCAGCTCGTGCAGGTGGTCGACGTACAGGATGACGTCCTTCATCATGAGCGTGTTGCTCAGGCCGCCCTTCATGTAGTCGCCCTTGATGAGGTTCGGGAAGCGGTTGATCGTCGCGAAGTTGACGCCCGAGGACTTGTTCAGCACCTCGAGCACGGTGGCGAGATCCAGGCCCGCCTTCTTCGCCGCGACGAAGACCTCGGAGGTGGCCGCGAGGCTCACGGCGTTGAGGAAGTTGTTCAGCAGCTTCGTGGAGTGTCCCGCGCCGGACTCGCCCATGTGGTACACGTTCGTCGCGAAGTGCGCCATGACGGGACGCACCCGGTCCAGCGCCCCGGCGTCGCCGCCGACCATGAGCGTGAGCGTGCCCTTCTCCGCGGCGGCGGCCCCGCCGGAGATGCCGGCGTCCAGGTACTGCACGCCCTTCTCCGCCAGCAGCGCGTGGATCTTCTTCGTCGAGGCGGGCGCGGCGGTGCTCAGGTCGATGACGACCTGGCCCTCGCGCACGGCCTCCAGGAAGCCGGCCGAGCCGAGGACCACGGACTCGACGACCTTGCTGTCCGGCAGCGAGAGGAACACGACGTCGCTGGAGGCGACCACCGTCGCCACGTCCGGCGCCGCCTGGGCGCCTGCGGCCGGGGCCGCCTCGGGGTTCATGTCGAAGCCGAGCACCGCGACGCCGCCGTCGACGATGCGCCGGGTCATCCGGCCGCCCATGTTGCCGAGGCCGATGAAGCCGATCGAGTCCGTCATCAGTTCCTGTCCTGTTCCTGTCGTTGCGTTCGTCGTCAGTCGCGGTGGCCGATGGTCGCGGCGATGCCCGCGAGCGGCCCCTCGGTGACCGGGGTGAAGCGGTTGAGCGTGTCCGGGTCGTGTCCGGACACGACATGCGCGACCCCGCCTGCCTCCAGCTCGTGGATGAAGTCGAAGCCGGCGTACATCTTCTGGAGGTCCTGCACGAAGGCGAAGGGCAGGTCGTCCTCGTACTCCTCGTAGTAGTGCACGGCGTCAGAGGCGAGCACGGCGTCTCCGTCGGCGGTCGCAACCCGCACGATCGACTGGCCGGGGGTGTGGCCGCCCACCTCGATGAGCTGGATGCCGGGGGCGAGCTCGAGCGTGCCGGAGAAGGTGCTGATGCGGCCCTCCTCGTGCGCGGCGGCGAGCGCCTCGATCTCCTCGTCCTCCGTGGAGTGCCGGAACTGCTTGCGCTTTCCGTACTTGCCCGTCCAGAACGCGTACTCCGCCTCGGAGATGACGATCCGGGCATTCGGGAACAGCGCGAGGTTGCCGATGTGGTCGTAGTGCGCGTGCGTCACCACGATGGTCACCTCGTCGTCCAGGGAGATGCCCAGCGCCTCCCAGGCCTTCGCGGGGTCGATGACGAAGGTGCGCTTGCGGTTCGCGCCTCCGGCCGGCGAGAAGCCCGTGTCGACGAGGACGGTGCGCTCGGCGTTGCGGATGACCCAGAAGAAGTAGTCCATCCCGATCGTGCCGTCGGGCTGGCCGTAGATGGAGTAGTTCAGATACACCTCGGAGCGGTGGCCCTGCCGGGTGCCGTACTTGACGATGACGATCTCGTACTCGTCGGTCGTGGCCTCCGGGCTCATCGCGCCGCACCCTCGCCCTGGCCGAAGGCGGCCAGGATGCCCGCATCCACGGGAGCCGTGTCCCACAGGCCCGCGCCGCCGCCGTAGCGGTTCGTGTTCTGGATGTTCGCACCGCCGTCGATGGAGAGCACCGCGCCGGTGATGTAGGAGGAGGCGTCCGAGAGCAGGAAGGCGACCGACTGGGCGATCTCCTCGGGGGTGCCGGCGCGCCGCAGCGGCGAGGTGCTCGCGCGCTTCTTCATGTCCTGGATCCCGGCCTCGCCGAAGATCGGCGTGGGCACGATCCCCGGCGCGATCCCGTTGACGCGCACGCCGACGGGCCCGCCGTAGACGGCCGCGCCGTGGATGAGGCCGATCGCCCCGTGCTTCGAGGTCGTGTACGCCAGGAGGTCCGCTGCTCCGGTCAGGCCGGCGATGGAGGCCGTCACGACGATCGAGCCGGACTTCCCGGCCTCGAAATAGTGCCCGAACGCGGCGCGGATGCCCAGGAAGGGCCCGCGGAGGTTGACCGCCATGACCTTGTCCCATTCGGCGGCCGTCGCCTCGGTGATCTGCAGCCCGGGGGTGCCGGCGATGCCCGCGTTGAGGAAGTGGTGGTCGACCGTGCCGAAGGCCTCGATCGCGGCGTTCATGTAGGCGGCGACGCCGTCCTCGGTCGACACGTCGGCGCCGACGCCGATGGCCTCGCCCGGGAGGGCGGCGGCCGCGTCCGACGCCTTCTGCCCGTCGAGGTCGACGACGACGACCTTCGCGCCCTCCTCGGACAGCAGCTGGATCGTCGCCGAGCCGATGCCGCCGACGGCCCCCGTCACGACGATGACCTTGCCGGCCAGTCCCGCGTACGCCATGTGATTCTCCTCGTTGTGCTCGACGCCCGGCGGCCGGTGGTCACCGGTCCGCGAGCTGCGGATGTGCCTGCGCCGCCCGGTCAGGCGGCTGCGCCTGGGCGCTCAGTGCGCGGCAGCGCCGTACTCGTCCTCGCTGACCTCGTCGAGCCAGACGGTGTTGCCCAGGGTGATCGCGGTGTGGCCGAGGATCGAGTCCTTCGAGCCGCCGTGCCAGTGCTTCTCGCCGGGCTCGGTCCACACGGTGTCGCCCTCGACGATCTCCTGCGGCTCGCCGCCCTCTGCGCAGACGAAGCCGCGCCCGCGGAACACCTGCAGCAGCTGGCCGCCCTCGTGATAGTGCCAGTAGGTGCGCGCGCACGGCGTGAAGACGACCGTGTTGACCTTGATGGCCGGGTGGTCGAGGATCACGCCGTCCTGCCACACCTCGCCGGTGAAGGTTCCGGACGCCTTGATGGAGGCGGCTCCCGATCGGCCCTTGACTACGCGCATGACGCTTGCGCCCCTTTCTCGCCCCGACCTCGTCATCGGGATTGTCCGACGATACTATATCCAACGCATGCCCCCCGGTGTGGGCCATCTCGAGGAGGAGACCATGGCGGACAGCAACGACCCGGCCGAGCTCAAGGCCGCCTACGAGGCCGCGTTCGGCTACTGGGACGAGCGCTGGGAGGCGCTCCTGGAGGCCGACCCGGTGCTGTTCGCCGGCTACCTCGACCTCGCGACCGTGCCCAGTCGCAAGGGCCACCTCTCCCCCAAGGTGCGCGCCCTGGTCTTCCTCGCGGTCGACGTGGCCTCCACCCACCTCTACCTGCCCGGCGTCCGCCAGCGCATCGCACAGGCGCTGGACGCCGGGGCGAGCCGTGAGGAGGTCGTCGAGGTGATCCAGCTCGTCTCGGGGCTGGGCATCCACGCCATGAACATCGGCGTCCCGATGCTGCAGGAGCTGCTCGTGGAGCGGGGTCTGCCGCCGGCGCCCGAGACGCTCAGCGAGCACCAGCAGGCGCTGAAGGAGGACTTCACGCGCAAGCGCGGCTACTGGCATGCCTTCTGGGAGGGACTGCTCGCCCTCGACCCGGAGTTCTTCGAGTCCTTCATCGAGTTCTCCGCGATCCCGTGGGTGCACGGGGTGCTGGAGCCGAAGGTGAAGGAGTTCATCTACACGGCGTTCGACTCCGCGTCCACGCACCTGTACGTGGAGGGCTGGAAGCTGCACATGCGCAACGCCCTGAACTACGGCGCCACCCCCGAGGAGCTGCTGGAGGTCATGGAGATCTCCAGCACGCTCGGCATCCACGGCCCGCTCTCGGCTGCCCCGATCCTGTTGGAGGAGCTTGAGCGCCGTGGCCTTCGATGACACACAGATGTGCATGCACCGGATTGACGTGTCATCGGCTTGTATGATCTGGACAGGATTGCGAGTGAGGTAGTGATGTCGACGTCGAACACCCTCGCCGATGCGTGGACGGGAAATCCCGTAGGACGCGTTGCGGCGCCGCTGCGTGAGCAGGTGATCAGCGCCCTTCGCGACGCGATCCTCGACTTCCGGCTCAAGCCCGGGCAGCGTCTCGTGGAACGAGAGCTCATCGAGCAGCTCGGCGTGTCGCGCACCACGGTGCGCGAGGCGCTGCGCGAGCTGACCTCCGAGGGGCTCGTGACGGTCGTGCCGCAGCGCGGAGCGGTGGTGAGCGCCCCCTCACTGGACGAGGCGGAGGATCTCTACGAGGTCCGCGCGGCGCTCGAGTCGCTGCTCGTGGAGCGCTTCGTCGAACGCGCCACGGATGAGCAGCTCGCCGCGCTGGACGCGGCCGTGGACCACTTCGAGGCCTCCACCAACGGCACGGACGACGTGCGGGACATCCTCGACTCGAAGGACGAGTTCTACCGCGTCCTGGCCGCGGGCGCCGCCAGCCAGGTGCTCCAGCAGCTCATCGAGGGCCTGCAGGCACGCGTGCGCATCCTCCGTGCGACCTCGATCTCGCGGGACGGCCGCGCCGCCGAGGCGGCCGCCGAGCTGCGGCTCGTCTCACAGGCGGCACTGCGGCGGGACGCGCGCGGCGCGGCGGAGGCCTGTGCCGCTCACGTGCGCAAGGCGGCGGACATCGCGCTGCAGGCGCTCCGGGAGACGTCCGCGGAGTGAGCCGCGGCGCTACAGGGTGACGAGCACCTTGAGCACATCCGGTGCGGCGGCGGCCGCCGTCGCGAAGGCCTCGCCTGCCCGGTCCAGCGGGAAGCGGTGCGTGAGCAGCTGAGCGATGTCGTCCGCCCGGCTCTGGGCGAGGACGATGGCCGACTCGAAGTCCTGGCGCCTGGCGCAGCTGGCACCCTGCACGCGCAGCTCGTTGTGCGGCAGGGCGCCGGGCGAGATCGACGCGCGGGCGCTGGTGAGGCCGAGCACGAGGACGGTGCCCGTCTTGCGCGCCATGGCGATGCTGCCGTCGAGCGCCCCTGCAGCCCCCGTGCAGTCCACGACGATGTCCGCACCGTAGCCGTCGGCCCAATCCCGCGCGAGCTCCACGAGCGCGTCCGCCTCGGCCCACAGGCCGGTCTCGGCGCCCAGACGCAGGGCGAGCTGCCGCCGCTGCTCGGCAGGATCGACGACGGCGACGCGCGCTCCCCACTCGGTGAGCGCGAGCACAGCCGCCTGGCCGATGGGTCCGGCTCCCACCACGACCGCCGTGAGCCCCTCTGCACGGCTGTCCCGGTCGACTCCGGCGATCGCGAGCGCGTGCACGGCGACCGAGAGGGGCTCGATGAACGCGGCGACGTCGGGGGCCGCGCTCGTGGCGAACACGCGCTCGGCGGGCATGAGGATGCGCTCGGCGAGCGCGCCGTCCCGGTGCACCCCGGTGATCACGAGCTCATAGCAGGCGTTCTCCCTGCCCGTGCGGCAGGACGGGCAGCGGCCGCAGGACTCCAGGGGCCACACCACGACGCGCGCGCCGGGGGCGAGCTCCGGCCGGTCGACTCCCGGCCCCAGCTCCTCGACGACGCCGGAGAACTCGTGGCCGAGGATGCGCGGATAGGCCTCCTGCCCGCCGTCGCCGTGGAAGTGATGCAGGTCCGAGCCGCAGAGGCCGACGACAGCGGGGCGCACCGCCACCCAGCCCGGCCCGGGCCGGCCCGGATCGGGCGCCTCGGTCACGACGAGATCCTCGGCTCCCCTGAGCACTGCAGCTCGCATCCTCGCGCCCCTCTCGCCGGCACTCCGGCATGTCCCCGCCGGCTTTCCCGGCGTGGTCTGACCACATCCGCTACGAGAATAATCAATATTGGTCCGACGATTTGACAATCCCTGCTGCGCCCCTGAGCCTGGTGGGGGCGCAGCAGCGCTCCCTGCCTGACAACGATGTGAGGAGAACGGTGAACGCGACGAAGCGCGACCTGGTCGCGGAGGCGGTCCGCATCCAGCCCCTGTTGATGGAGAACTCCCAGCGACACGACGAGCTCAACGCCCTCTCTCCGGAGGTCGTCGAGGCGCTGCACGAGGCCGGCCTGTTCGGCATGTGGGTGCCGGCGGAGCTCGGCGGCTCCGAGCTCTCCCCGCGGGAGTCCCTCGAGGTGATCTCGACTCTCGCCTATGCCGATCCGGCCACGGCCTGGGTGGTCATGGCCGCAGCCCTCGCCACCGGCACCGGCGGCGCCTACGCCGACGAGCGCGCGCTCCCCCGGCTCTTCGGAGGCGAGCGCTTCCCCGTCATCGCCGGCCAGGGCACGCGTCTGGGCACGGCGAAGGTCGCCGAGGGGGGCTACCTGCTCTCGGGCGACTGGTCCTTCGGATCGGGCCTGAAGCACAGCGGCTGGGTGCACACGGCGGCGGCCATCCCCGAGACGGGTGAGGCCCGCATCTTCCTGCTGCCGGTGGAGCAGGCGCAGCTGGACGAGAGCAGCTGGGACGTGCTCGGCCTCAAGGGAACCGGCAGCATCGACTACCACCTTCGCGACGTGTTCGTCCCGGAGGAGTTCAGCTACGACATGATGCTCGAGGAGCCGCGACGCGGCGGTCAGCTCTTCAGCATCGGCACGATCAAGTTCTCCGCGCTGTGCCACTCCGGCTGGGCGATCGGCGCCGGCCGGCGGCTGCTGGACGAGGTTCTCAAGCTCGCCCAGGCGGGCAAGGGGCGTGCCGGGCAGCTGGCCAAGGATGCGGGCTTCCACGCCGAGGTCGCGAAGATCGAGGGGAAGTTCCGCGCCGCGCGGGCCTTCCTGTTCGAGACCTGGGCGGGCGTGGAGGAGGCGCTCGCGGCGGGCCAGAAGATGTCGCTGCGTCAGGAGACGCTCGTCCGGCTCGGCATCAGCCACATGACCTGGACGGCCTACGACGTCGCCGAGTTCGCTCTGCGCTCCACGGCCACCACGGCGATCCGCCCCGGCGTCATCGAGCACTACATCCGCGACGTCCTCGTGGCGACGACGCACCTGACCTCCTCGCAGCCCGTGCAGGAGGCGATCGGCCGCGAGCTGGCCGGCCTGGCCCCCGGGGAGCACTGGGTGTTCCTCGGCCTCGAGAAGGACTGAGCGCAGGCGAGGAGGCGGGAGCGCCCTCGCGGCACCCCGCCTCCTCGCCTCGGCCGGCGCCTCCCCGCATCACGCACGCGGCGATGCAGCATCAGCCGCACCGGCGTCAGCGTCAGTTGCGCTCGTCGGGGTGCACTCCGATGCGGCGGCGCTCGTCCAGGGCGCGGATCGCGGCGATCTCCTCAGGGCCCAGCTCGAAGTCGAGCACTGCGAGGTTCTGCGCGATCCGTTCGGGGTGCGAGCTCTTCGGGATGAGGATGACGCCCTCCTGCAGCTGCCACCGGATGACGATCTGCTGGATCGATCGACCGTGCCGCTGCGCGAGCTCGGCGAGCACGGCGATCTCGTCGAGGCGATACTTGCCCTGCCCCAGAGGACCCCAGGCCTCCGTTCGGATGCCCCGGGGCTCCTGCCACTCGCGCAGTTCGCGCTGCTGGAACAGGGGATGCAGCTCCACCTGGTTCACTGCGGGCACCGTGCCGCCCAGGCCGATCACCGCCTCCAGGTGCTCGGGCAGGAAGTTCGAGACGCCGATCGAGCGGGCGCGCCCGGACGCGGCGATCTCCTCCAGCGCCTCCCACGCCTCCAGGTACCGGCCGACGCGCGGTGCGGGCCAGTGGATGAGGTACAGGTCGACATAGTCCAGTCCCAGGGCGTCCAGGCTGCGGTCGAAGGCCGCGATCGCCCGGTCGTGGGCGTTCTCCGTGTGCCACAGCTTCGTGGTGACGAACAGCTCCCGCCGCGGCACGCCGCTCGCCGCGATCGCCCGGCCGACCTCTGCCTCGTTCTCGTACAGGCTCGCAGTGTCCAGGTGCCGGTAGCCGGCCTCCAGCGCGGCTGCGACCGCACGCTCGGCGCCCTCGCCGAGGATCTTGTACAGGCCGAAGCCGAGCTGGGGGATCTCCCGACCGGAGTTGAGCCTGAGCCGCGGAACGGCCGCCGGCTCGCTCACGTGAGCCGTTCCCGGGGCGACACCGTGTAGGCCGGGTCGGTGAGGACCACGCCCTCCAGCGCCGCGTCCACCGCCGCGAGCGTGGCGGCGTCCAGCTGCACGCCCGAGGCCTGCACGTTCTCACGCAGCTGCTCGGGCCGCGAGGCGCCGATGATGGCGGCGGCGACGTTGCTGTTCTGCAGCACCCAGGCGATGGCCAGCTGCGCGGGGGTGAGCCCGGCCTCGGCGGCCACCGATGCGAAGCGCTGCGCGGCCTCCAGAACGCCATCCCTCGCGCTGCGGCCGAAGAACGCGGCCCCGCCGTGCTCGTCGGTCGCCCGGCTGCCTGCGGGCGGCGGTTCGCCCGGCTTGTACTTGCCCGTGAGGATTCCCTGAGCGACCGGCGAGAAGACGATCTGCGAGATGCCCAGCTCCTGCGACGCCGGCACGACCTCCGCCTCGATCACCCGATGCAGGGCCGAGTACTGCGGCTGGTTGGACACGAGCTGCACGCCGAGCTCCCTGGCCAGCGCGTGCCCTTCGCGCAGCTGCTGCGCCGTCCACTCGGACACCCCGATGTAGAGCGCCTTGCCGGCACGCACGATGTCCGCGAAGGCCTGCATGGTCTCCTCCAGCGGAGTGGCGTAGTCGTAGCGGTGCGCCTGGTAGAGATCGACGTAGTCCATGCCGAGCCGGCGCAGGGAGAGGTCGATGCTCTCCATGATGTGCTTGCGCGACAGGCCGGTGTCGTTCGGCCCCTTGGGGCCCACGGGCCAGAAGACCTTGGTGAACACCTCCAGCGACTCGCGCCGCTGGCCCTTGAGAGCGGTGCCGAGCACCTGCTCCGCGGCGCCGTCCGCGTAGACGTCCGCCGTGTCGAAGCTGGAGATGCCGACGTCCAGCGCGGCATGCACCGAGGCGACGGCGGTGTCGTTCTCGACCTGGGAGCCGTGGGTGATCCAGTTGCCGTAGGTGATCTCCGAGATGCGGAACCCGCTGCGCCCGAGATAGCGATAGCCGACCATGGTGCCCAGCCTAGGACGCCGGGGGAAGCTCGCGCCGGGCTTGACGCCGTCGGATAGCGTTGCGGTCAGGACCGCGCCGACGGTCGGCGCACCGAGCTGAGGAGAGTCGCGCTGTGAGCGAGTTCATCGACCTGGAGAACGACCGCAGGTACACCGCCGCCTACAAGGAGACCACGCCGGACATCCTGCAGGCGTTCACGGCCTTCGACAATGCCGTGTTCGCCGCCGAGGGCCGCGAGATCCCGCTGAAGTACCGCGAGCTGATGGCGGTCGCGGTGGCGGTGACGACCCAGTGCCCGTGGTGCATCGACTCGCACGCGAAGAACGCGGCGCGCGCCGGCGCCTCGGAGACCGAGATCGCCGAGGCCGCCTGGGTGGCGACCGCCATCCGCGCCGGCGGAGGCTTCGCCCACGGGCGCTCCGCCCTCAAGCTCTCCGGCCTGCACGAGGAGCACAGGCACTGAGCTCACGGCGCCGCTACGGCTAGAAGTCCCAGTCCTCGTCCCGGAGCGGCCCGTCGCGCCGACAGCGCAGCTCACGCTCTGCAATACGAGTCGCGAGGCGGTGCACATATTCATAGTGACCATCGGTGACTTCGCTAGTGTTCTAGGGTGCGTCCCCGTTCCGCCCTGATCGGATACTCGGTCACCGCCGCCTGCTTTCTCGCCCTCGTCATCTGCGCGTTCACCCAGGCGCACGTGCTTGCCTCCGTCTTCACGGTGCTCGGCATACTCGGCCTCGCGTACGCCGACCTGCGTGGCATCTTCGTGCTGGCCTATCCCGTGGTCTCCCTCATCGGGGCCATTGTCTCGGTAAGTGTCATCGAAAGCGGGGCCTATATTTCGGAGCAGTGGCGAAACGGCTTCAACATCGGGGCCGCCCCGCTCCTGGGACTCTATGCACTCGGCTTCCTGACCGTCGCGCATGCCGGTATGACCTTCTTCACCCGGAAAATGCGCGCGATCACGCTGAACACCCGACTGCTCGTGATGGCCGTAGCCGCCCTCAGCATCGCCGTCGGCGTCTTCTACGCCTTCGTATTCCTCGCCTACGGCCTCGGGCTGGGATTCCGAACGCGATTCGACTGGGTCAATACGATGCCCGGGGCCGTGTCCAGCGTGCACGCGTTGGTCCGCTCCTACGTCATCCCCGTGCTCTTCGCTCTCGTCGGGATCATCTGGGGCACCCAAGGCCTGAAGAAGAACGCAGGCTGGATCGCAACGGCGCTCCTGCCCGCTGTCGCTCTCGTGGGCACTGGTGAGAAGTTCAGCGCGTTCTCGACGATCGTCTGCATGCTGTGCACGGGCATCGGGCTCGCTGCCTATCTGAGGGCGAAGCCGCTCACGATCCGTCGGCTCTACCTCGGCGTCGGGGCGATCCTCGTCGCACTCATCGCCGTGTCTCTCGCCTTCGGCTACCTGCGCCAGGCTCCAGACACGATCTGGCGTGCCGTCACCCAGCGCATCGCGCTCCAGGGCCACGTGTGGTTCGGCATCTGGGACAACTTCCGGGGGGCTCCGGGAGTCAACCTCGGCGAACTGCTGCGCGAGAATCAGCATGACGCCCCAGCGGGGCTCGACCTGCTGTCGTATGTCGTCTCCCGTCACGATTTCGTGTACGAGCGGATCGGTCGAGGAATTTCCTTCACGATGGGAGGCCCGCCCGGAGCGCTCGCCGCATTGGGCACTGTCCCGGGAATGATCGCCTACGCGCTGCTCGGCCTCCTGTACGTCGGCGTGCTGATGCTCGCGCTGTACTTCCTGCGCCGCGAGCCGATCCTCGCGGTGATCCCGCTTGCCATCTACATGCTCGTCGGCACAGCCACCCAGATGGGCTTCTGGGATGCGCTGTACGGACCGGTCGCCATCTTCGGCTACGTCGCCGCGATCGCGGCGACGGTGTACGTGGTGACGCGACGCAGACGCTCGCGCCTCAGATCGGCGAAAACCTAGACGACGGCGCCGCTACGGCTAGAAGTCCCAGTTCTAGCCCGCGAGCCCGGGAGGCCTCGGATCATGCGGTTCCGGCAAAGCTGCCGCTTACTCGTGCCAACTACGTGCCACTCATAAAGAAAGTCACTTCAGCCCGCCCCTGCGGACACAGACTTCCTAGAACCGAGCTTATTCGCCTCTACCTCACTTACGTAAGAAAGATCCTCGCCATGATCCAACCCTGTCGACAGTCAGCATTCAGCCGCCGGCTCTCTCGACCGGTCAGCACGGGATCTAGATGCGCTTGGCGGCGCTGCGAGTTTGCTTGGGGACATATCGCAGGACATCACACGCGGCACGGGACAATGTGCTTCCAGGGAATCAACTCTCCGGACACACCGGGGGGATTCATTGGGCTCCTGTCAGTTTGCTGAACTCGTCAGCCTACAGGTCTCGCCTTCCTGCGGCCGGTGACTGACGATTGCGAGCGCGGTCGGTGCGTAGGCTCCGCGTATAACGATCAAGGTGCGCCGAGCGTATGTCCGGTGTCGTGAATGTTTGTTGCTTCAGGAAGAGGCTCTTGCACAGCTCGAGTACCGCCCCCTCCGGTGCGACGCCTTGTGCGTAGGCGTCCTGGCACAGCGCCTGGAAGAAGTGGGTGAGCACCCATGTACTTTCGGCTTGATCGACGAGAGCCTTTGCCTTTTCAGCCCAGCCCTTCGACCGGAGAAGGAATAGGAAGAAAAGTGTCGCTGTGAGCCTTTCGTTGGTATGCGAAAGCTCGCCGCCGTCGAGTGCTGAGTCAAGCACGGACGCGAGCTTCGGCGAGACGAGAGCCATCTCTATTCCGCTGATTGCGGTTCCCGCAGGAATCGATCGGCTCAAGAATTCGATGAAATCGCTCGCCTTCTCATCCTCACCGTCTCCGGTGGATTCAAAGTGACGCATGATGGCACTGCGCAGGTCGGCGAGCGATGAGTCGGTGCTGAGCGCGGTAATGAAACGGCCCCACAGCTCCAGCGTGCCGACCAGCAGCTCGCGTTTGAGCACCAGATCCTCGACTTGGTCAAGGTCGCGAAGAATGCTGGAAATCAGAGTAAGAGTCCGGTGAAGCCGAGCAATCGTTGACATGTCGGACTTGACGAGACCGAACGAACCCACTGAATCACTTTCAGGGAGCTCGAGATCATCTGGCTCATCTGCGTCCCGCGCGACGTCTGATGACGGAGAGTCGTCCGGGGGCGGCAGCTCGTCTACGGTTATCAAGGGAGTCGGTTCATAGGGTGAGCCTGGACTAACGGTATCGGCAAGCTCATCATCGATGAGTGTTCGTAGGCGCTTCAGCAGATCTTCGTCAGCTCTCGATAGCGCAGCCAGCTTGACGGCGACGGGTTGATAGTAAAAGAGGTCGCCCACAATGAGTTTGCGAAAGTCAGCGTCAACGAGTGCACGCTTGGCGGCGAACAATGTGAAGTACGCGTAACGAGCGAATTCAACTGATTCGCCATACCGACGGAGCAGCCGACGCTTGACAAAGAACTCCAAGACTGCCGCCGAGTTCGCTTGCCATCCGTATTTATTGATCACCTCAGCAACGATGCGGACGGCCTCCGACTGACTGACACTCGGCTTCTCGTCCCATATGAGCGATTCCGCGAAGTTACCGAGGATCGCTTCAAGGTCGGTTTCAGTGAGGCCAGTCTCGTTCTGGTGAGGGTCACCAATGCCGAGCAACAGCGTCGTATAAGCGTCAAGCATGCTCGCCTGGTTCCGAGTCTCATGAGAACTGCCTCGGTAGGCCAGGTAAAGAAGCAGCGAAACGGTCAGCGGAGTTCTGCGCAGACCTTCCGCATCGAGTACTCGCAGCGCGTTCTCCGCAAGCTGAGCGCCCTGTCCTGGAGACAGCTTCTCCGCGAGGGCGCCAATGTCCGACCTGCGCATACGTCCGAGGAAGAGCACTCGCGGCGACACCCCGAGAGCGCTCAGCTTGCTCGTTAGCTCATCCTCCTCCCCTTGGTGACAGCCGATGATCTTGACGATCGATGGCGCAGCAACGATCTGTGCCAGCACCGTATCGGAGAGACGAGGGACGGCGGCCTTGAAGTCGTCAAGAACAACAATGTGGGGAGGCAGCGGTGAGCTCTTGTCCGATACCAAGCCGCAGCTCAGCGCTGCCTTAGTCAATGCAGAACCAAACGGATCTGGACGATGCCGGCAGTCCGCGAACCGAATGAACAGAGGCGCAGCCGATCCCAACAGCTCAGATGACTGCGTAGCCAGCCATTTGATCGCCGTCGTCAGTCCTGACCCATCGTCGCCGACAACAACGAAGAAGTCGTGAGACTTGACCTCCTCATGGCCGTCAAGGCGCTCGACCTCGGTGTTCTGCCCTCTACGGATTCGCTCACGAACGAAGGTTGCGTGGGGAACAGGGAGGAAGACGGGAGGTATCACCAAGTCTTCTCGCACCAAGTCGCCAGCGCTCGCATCGACGAGGACCGACTCATGGGTCATGGAGTCGCGCAGCATGTCCCGCGCTTCCTGCACGACGTCTCGGGCAAGACCAACTTCATTGGTAATAAGCCCTGCACTGCTGGGAGCATTTCGCGCCAAAAATGGCCCCAAGTCGGCGTACGAATCACCATAGACCACGGGGATCACATGGTCGTTTGCGTGTTCCTTACGGAGGGCATCTTCCTCATCGGACAGGCAGAGTCGGAAATGCGAAACGCTCGACTCTGGGAATGTACTTCTGTGCCAAGCAAACAACGTTGCGAAGTTCGGATCGCTGAGACCCCCACCAAATCCAACATAGACAATCGACTTCAATGTCGCCATTGCCTTCTCAAGCGCACGGGTGGATTCGTGCGCATTCAGCGCAGCATAATCACTCTCAGTCAAAACAACAGATTCTGGATGATTCCAGACACCGTGAATGTGCCCAATAGCACGGCTGGCACGGGTCACAACATCATGAAAGCCACGCGAGTCGGTCCAGTCTCTTGACTCGCGATCCCCAACCTGCTCAAGAAGCGTGTCGTAGTTGGTAGTGAGGACCGGGAACGGATAGGACAACAGCGCGGAAGCTGCGTCGCGAGACTTTACATCGAGCGCACCGACATCGTCTCGAAGCCAATTGTTGAAGGCAACTATCCCGATCTTCTTAAGCGCGTCAGCGACCATGCCAGCCGCTTTGATGATCGTCTCCGCGGACCCGGTGCGTACTCCGTATCCGATCAGCTCCTCGACAAGTTTGCTCCAATCATCACCAAGCTCGCCATCAAGCTCACGTGCGCGGAAAATTCCACTTCGCACCAGACCCACCCACGTTGCGGTCGGTGCATTCGCCGAGGTTGCCGCGGATAATCCTGTACCGACAATAAAGATCACATCTGACTCTGATACCGCTTGCTCGAACGTCGCCACGAGCGCCCCCTTCTGTTGCTCGCCGGTGCAGCGCACACGCCCCTGCTGCTGCCAACCTAGCGGGCCTTCAACCAGGTGGTAAGCCTCACGCACTTGAGGGTTGGCCCGGGGAGATAAATGCATCGAGGCCGAACGTTTCATCATCAAGGGGGAAGAAACAACACCCTCAGAACGTCACGGCTGCGTCGCCACAGCTTTCGGCGACAAGTACCACCACACGGTGTCGTCGGAACACGGCCAAACACTGGCTGCATCTGTGTATCGACGCTTCGGCGCACCCATAGCGGCGAACTCCAACTGAGTTCTACGACGCGAGAGCGGCGCCCTAAGACCAAGGCAGGCTCAAGAATTTCCCTCTCGACGCGCCGTCAGGAAGTTCACTGGCCCGTAGAGGGAGAGGGTCCAAGTACCGGTGCTCCATTCGGGAGCGATGTGTCCGTCACCTCTGACGTGCACCCAGCGCAGTTGCGTCTGGTGAGTTGTCCCGTTGACGTCCAGAGCTACCTCCACCATTGCAACGGCTGCGGCGGTGTGGTGGATGTCTTGCATTACCCAGCCGGTGAGGTCCTCGTCCTCGTAGAGATCCTTGGCCAGCTGTGCGAGCTTGCCGACCGACTCGCGCTTGGCGCCGACCGGCATGAAGAATTGCCCGAGTGGTCCCCATTGCCGGGCCTGCCACCGGGTCAAGAAGTCTTGGACGACGCCGACGAGTTCGCAATCGGGATCGCTCGGGCTGCAGTCGTGTGGCGTCCAGG
>Ga0182749_1002021_pt1 | contig 15267 bp, 13 predicted proteins | sample eDN3rd37CKraftMG_FD_128875 | JGI IMG/M metagenome (GOLD analysis project Ga0182749, IMG submission 128875) | Enriched Miracle-Growth compost microbial communities from Emeryville, California, USA - eDNA 3rd pass 37_C Kraft MG (version 2) (version 2) ...
CAGAGTCTTTTTCATGTAAGAAATCTCCGTAGATTTGAGTAACCAGAGCAGCGACTACCTAAACTGTGCTGCTGCCCTTTCTAACTCCGCGATGGGAAGTTGGTGCTATTGCATCAAAATTCGAGCCGCATGGCTATTGCCCCGTTGGCAAAACCGCTGTTTTTCCCCTTGCGCGTTGGCATAAAACAACAAAACCACGTTTTTAAGGGCAAATCGTAGGGGATTACCCGCAACTCAGGCGTGGCGCGCACACCACATTTTAAGCCCTGTTTTTTCTTTAACAGCTTTTTGAACTAAGTGTCGCAGATCCTTGTTTTCATTGAGACTTTACAGATGCCACCATCACAGGCATTTCTGTCCTTGTTTTCAAGGATTTACGTTTGCGCCATCCCCTCAGACCCTGCGCAGATGATTGTCCCAGGCCACACCCGACGACAGGAACTGGCGCACCGCCTGCCCATCGCCAGGCAGGGCATGCGCGACCTCTCCCTGCCCGCTGGTCAGGACGAAGCCGCCCTGCCGGCGTGGCGCGACGCCACAGCCATCGAAAAGGGCAATGCGCTCCAGAAACTTGCCTGTCGCCGCATCCCAGACAACGACGCAGCCTCCCACCGGGCTGGAGGTCGCCACCCTGGTGCCCGAGACATCGCAGGCCAGGGATCCCACATAGTTCCTCATGTCCCGCAACACCGAAGCGGGCCCCGCAAACAGCTCAGGCGCCTTGCCGCGACGATGGCGGCCCACCAGGGGCGGCTGCTCCTGTGCCGGGCCGGTATGCTGGCAGCCAAACCAGACCGCGCCCGAACCATCGAGCACCAGATGCCGGATGGACAGGCGGTGCAGCGACGGCGCAAGCCTGTGCTGTTCCAGCAGATCGCCCGTTGCCATATCTATATAGGCGAGCGAAGGCTCCATATCTGCGGCGTTGAGTGTCAGTTTGCCGTAGTCCGGATGGGTCAAAATGCCGCCATTGGCCACGCACAGGGTGCGCCCGTCAGGCATGAGCACAACCTCGTGCGGGCCGATGCCACCGGTGGAGAATTCGCCGATGCGGCGGCAGGCCCCTGCCTCGCTGGCGTCGTATATGCCCAGCACCCCGCGGCCTGCATCGTAGTCATTCTCGGTCGCAAACAAGCGCTTGCCATCAGGGGAGAACACACCATGCCCGAAGAAGTGCCGGCCCTCAGGCGGCACTATCGTCCTGGGGGGCGCTTTGCCGCCGGTATCGAAAACGACGGCAAAAAAGCCGGGCTGCCGCCCGAAGACCACGGCCCGCCCGCGCGCCGCATCGATGGCAAAGCTGTGGCCCCGCGCCGGCATGGGTACAGCCAGCTGCAAGCGTCCCTGCCCGTCTATGACCGTAGCCTGGTAGCCTTCCGGGCTTTTGCGCGCGGCAAGGTAAAAGGCGCTGTCCACGCCAGACGCGGCGGCCCAGGCTCCCGGACTGGCGGCCGCGCCCGCGCCAACCGCCGCCAGCCAGCTCAGGAAGCGGCGACGGTCAATCTCCATCGAGTGCATTGAACCCTATCCTTGCGCCGAAGGCCGGCGCCATGTTTTCGTCCACAATGCCCTTGGCATTTTTCAACAACAGCGAAGCCAGCACCAGTTGCCGGTAACCTTCCTCGGTTTCCAGCCAGGCCTGCAGCGCCCCGGCCTGAACCGGCGCTGCGGCAGCGGCTTGGGCCAGCCCCTGGGCCACAGATTCAAAAGCCGCAGCGGCACGGGTCAGCTCATCATCAATACTGGAACCTATCCAGGCCTCGTCAGCGGCGTAGCGCCAGCCTGCGGCATCGTGAAAAGCCGCCAGGCCCCGCGCCGACGCCGCCAGGGCAAGCGCAGACTTGCCGCTGCGCCAGAATGGCGCTTTTTTCTCGCTGGCCTTGGCCGGCCCCGAACCGAGCATGGGCAATAACTCGATATCCCGCGTGAACTGCAAGCCGGTCGACAGCGCCTTGACGGCCTCGCCGGCCACCTCCTGATTGCTGCGATAGATGGGGTTGTCGTCCGCGGGCTTGCTGAACCGCGCGGCATAATCGCCGGAGCCGCCCCAAAGACTGGCCAGCTCGCTGCCAATACTGGCAAGATTGCCCGCAATGGCGCGGCTGAAGCCGCAGGCCGCCGCAAACCCCTGCGCTTCTTGTGCGCCTGCCCGCAGCAGGCCGGTATCCCGGTACAGCATGTATTCAAGCGCGGGCAGGCCCTGAAGGGCCACACTATGGGTGGCCAGCGCCTGGGGGTCGAGAATGGAACCAGGGGCGCCAGCGCCCTCCGCCCCGGCCTGCGCCTTGCCGGCGGCAGCCAGCTGGCCCTGTATCTGCCTCAACATGACACCGCGCGGATCAGGCCAGAAGAAAATCCGTTCAAAGCGGTTGCTGTCCACCAGCGGCCCAAAGCGCAGGAAGGCAATGCCTGACCAAGCCTGGACCAGCCGCCCAAAGCGCCGGTCCAGCTCCAGGGCGTCAGGCGGGGCCTCTCGGGCATGCGAAGCAGATGCCTGGGGCCCTTCATGGCCAGATTTCCCCGAGCCCTCAGGCATGGCCGGCGCAGCATCCGTCTGGCCTGCGTGAAGGCTTGCGCCCGTGCAAAAGGCTGCCATGCCTTCCCGCATGCTCACCGCAGCCTGCTGGAATTCCACCATGGCGGGCGCGATATAGCCCCGCGCCAGGGCCGGCCCGAGATCAGCCGGCAGCGCACCGGCCTGGGCTGCGCCAAGGCTGATGGCCAGGGCAGCCGTAAGTGCTGTGGCGGCCCGGACGGGCCGTATGTATCGTTCTTGCATAGCTTTGCATCCCATCATCCCGGCGCGCGGGAGTTTGCGGCCCGCGATGCGCGCCCGCATGGCCATGTCTAAACCTCGAAGCAGCCCGCTCACAGGGACTCCAGGAAGCGGATCAGGTCTTTACGCTGTGCGGGCGTCATGTCCACAACACGGTCTCGCGCCGCCTGCGCTTCGCCGCCATGCCAGAGAATGGCCTCAAGCAAGGTGCGGGCTCGGCCATCGTGCAGCCAGGTGGCATTTGGGTTGACGGTGCGTGTCAGCCCTATGCCCCACAGCGGGGGTGTGCGCCACTCTCGTCCATTGGCATCGGCCTCGGCCTGGCCGTCGGCAAGCCCTGGCCCCATGTCGTGCAGCAGCAGATCTGTATATGGCCAGATCAGCTGGAAGCGATGCTCGGGGCGTGCGGCATCGCGCCGCGTGACGTATTTCGGCACATGGCAGGCGATGCAGTTCGATTCGTAGAATAGCTTTTTGCCGGCAAGCACCCGCGGGTCATCGACATCCCTGCGCTGCGGCAAGGCAAGGTTGAGCGAATAAGTGGTGACGAAATCCATCAGCCTGCCGGGAACCTCATGCTCGCCCAGATGCTCCTGGGCGCCATGGGGCATATCCGCACAGGCGGTCTGGGCTGCCGTGCAGTCTCCGTAATGATTGGGAAACAGCGGCGTGGAAAGCCCCATATCCCCCGAAAAGGCGTTGGCTGACTGACGCTCCACCGTGGGCTGCCCAGCCTTCCAGTTGAACCGGCCAAGCACGCGCGCGCCCGAGACGGGATCGACGAACCAGTTGGGCCGGCCCGAAACGCCGTCTTCATGGCCGCGCGCGGCGTTGGCCAGGATGTCGTCCTCGTGGATGGCCTCCAGCAGCCCCAGCCCCAGCATGGGCGGCGCCAGCCTTGGAGACAGGACGGTTTCCGGATGCATGGGCCCGTAGCCCAGGTTCTCTATGGTGTAGCTGGGCTCCATCAGCGTCGCTGTTTCGCCGCCCCCCAGCGCCACCGGTATCTCGCGATAAGTGATGCGAACCTGCCCCTCGGCAGGCAGGCCGGCCACCGCGAACGGCTGCAACTGATGGCCATAGACGGGATCGGGGCGCCCAACCGCCTGCGCGATCTGGTCACGGGCATCGTCATTGCCCGCAGGCAAAGACAGCCGTATGAGCAAGGCGACGGCATCACTCAACTGCTCCGGATCAAAGCCTGGGACGGTTCCCCGCCCATCCTTGACATGGCAGGCCTGACAGGAACGTGCATTGAACAGCGGCCCCAGTCCGTCGGACGCCAGCGTGGACGATGGCGACGAAACCCAGTCTTTGCGGAACAGGCCATTGCCCACCATGAAGCCCTGCCTGCCCTCGAAATCCAGATTGGCCGCTGGATGCGAAAAAATGTCGCGGTTGACCAGCTTGGCAACAGTGCCGGCACCGCCCTGCATGGTCTCGAACTGCTCGGCGCGAGAGAAATCGCGGGTGGGCGCCGTCACAGCTTGCACCCGCTTGCGGTCCGCCTCGGAAAGATCGGCGCGAGACGGCGCCGCCTGAGCTGCGGCAGCCACCAGCAGCGCCGCCACGGCGCAGGCGGCAGGCGCCGCGCGCCTGCCTGCATATTGCCTAGCCATACACTTACTGGAAAACGGCGTTGGGGTTGTCCAGGCTGTCAGAACCTTCGAGTTCGATATCGCCAAGCTCCAGCGCCGCGATCACACGCTCGATGCTGCGTGTCTGGGCAACCAGCGCATCGCTGACCGCCTGCACGACGGCATTGCCCTCGGCATTGCCCTGCCCGATCATCTGGTCATAGGTCTCGACCTGCTCCGCGCGCGTCTTCATGGCCTGCATGGCCTTGAAGGTGTCATCCAGGCGCGCCCGCATTTCCTTGTCCAGCGCCGGATCGCGCTCCGCCACCAGGGCCGACAGGCTTTCCCCCTTGACCTCCGAACCGTCCACACGCTTGTAGGCGCCCAGGTAGACATTCATCATGCCGACCTGGTTGTAATAGTGCGAGTTGTGCGTATTGTCGGAAAAGCAGTCATGTTCTTCTTCAGGATCATGCAGCATCAGGCCCAGCTTGATGCGCTCGCCCGCCAGTTCGCCATAAGACAGGCTGCCCAGGCCGGTCAGCATCGCAGCCAGCCCCGCCTTCGGATCCTCCTGGACTGAGGCACGCGCTTCGCCCTCTGCCTTCCAGTGGCCAACCATTTCCTGCAGATCCTGCACCAGCATGTCCGTGACGACCTTCAGAAACTGCGCACGGCGTTCGCAGTTGCCGCCAGTGCATTGCGCCGCATCAAAATCCGTATAGGGACGATTGCCGGCATGGCGCTCCTGCGGGGTGCCGCTGCGGCCTTCGGGCGCCGGCCCGGTGCCATTCAGGTCCTGCCCCCACAGCAGGAATTCGATGGCGTGGTAGCCCGTGGCCACATTGGCTTCGTTGCCATCGGCCTCGTGCAGCACATCGCGCAGCAGCTCAGGGGTGATTTCACCGGCATCGACCTCCTTGCCCCCCACGCTCAGCTTGCGATTGGCAATTACATTGACGACGTAATAGGCATTGGCATCGGACTCCGTGCCGTAGGAAGCGTCGACGTAGTCGATCATGCCCTCGTCAAGCGGCCAGGCATTTACACGCCCCTCCCAATCGTCGACGATGGGATTGCCGAAACGGAAGGCTTCGGTCTGCTGATAGGGCACGCGGGCGGCAAGCCAGGCAGTACGGGCCGCTGCCAGCGTTTCAGCGGAAGGCTTGGCCAGCAGCTCGCCCACCGCCTGCTGCAGCGTGCGCGCCGTCGCGAGCGAGTCTTCGTATTTGGCCAGGGCCAGGTCGGCATAGCCTGACACGACGGCGTCCGGTTTGGCTGCCCAGACATTGGCGCCAAGCAGCGCCGCCAATATACCGACGGCAAATGTTCTACGCATGATCGAAAATCCCCCAGGGTTGGTGTTGTGTATAGACGCGACAGCCCCCCGCAGGCACTGTCGCGACAAGCAACGAATGAGGCCTGAAACGCTGGCTTGTTCAGGCCGTTGTAAGTGTAAACGATTTTCATTCGCCAACACGCCGCCGGCATCGCTTGAAATTTGTTTTTGCGCGCAAAATCCTAGGGAAATTGCGCATATCAAGTTGTACGATGACGTATAACAATGCGATATTGCCTCGCCCTAGCAAAAGGATGATTCAGCGTGGAAAGACAATCTGTTTTTGATCGGCTACTACTTACCGGCGCTGCCGGCGGCCTGGGATCTGTGCTGAGGAACACTCTCAAGCCATATGCGCGGACGATGCGCCTGTCCGACATCGCCCCTTTCGAGGCCGGCGAAGGAGAAGAAGCCGTGTGTTGCGATCTGGCGGACAAAAAAGCTGTCGACCGGCTTGTCGAGGGCTGCGACGCCATTGTTCACATGGGCGGTGTGTCCGTCGAGCGGCCATTCGAGGAAATACTTGAAGCGAACATCAAGGGCGTGTTCCACATCTACGAGGGCGCGCGCCGGCATGGGGTAAAGCGTGTGATCTTCGCCAGTTCCAACCATGCCATCGGCTTCTATCGGCAGACCGAGCGCATCGATGCGCTGGCGCCGCGACGCCCCGATGGCTATTACGGCCTGTCCAAGGCGTATGGCGAGGAAATGGCCAGCTTCTATTTCGACCGCTACGGTATAGAGACGGTGAGTATCCGCATCGGTTCATGCTTTCCGCAGGTCAAGGATCGCCGGATGATGCATACCTGGATCAGCGCGCGGGACCTGACCGAGCTGATCCGCTGCGGTCTGTTCACGCCGGAGGTGGGCCACACAATTGTCTATGGCGCATCGAACAACAAAGAGGTGTGGTGGGACAACCATTGCGCCTCGAGGCTTGGGTTCGCGCCCCAGGACACCTCTGAGGTTTTTCGCGAGCAGGTGGAGCGGCAGCCCGCACCGGATGCCCACGATCCGGTCTCGGTGTATCAGGGCGGCGCCTTCACCGCCGCCGGCCCTTTCGAGGACTGATCCGCACAGGTGACAGACGATGAACTACCACTTTGATTTTTCCGGCCTGCTGCCTTACTGGAAGATGTTCCTGCAAGGCACGGCGCTGACGCTGGAACTCACGCTCGCGTCCACGGTGTTTGGCCTGGCGATAGGTATTTTGTGCGCCATTGGACGGCGCAGCAGCCTGCGGCCTGTCTCGGCGGCGTGCGGGGTGTATGTCGAGGCCGTTCGCAATACGCCTTTCCTCGTGCAGATTTTCATTTTCTATTTCGGTCTGTCCAGCGTTGGCATGCAAATGCCCGCCGCAGTGGCGGCCGTGATTACCATGGTCATCAACGTGGGGGCCTATTCCTCGGAGATCATCCGCGCAGGCATGGACGCCATACCTGCGGGCCAGATAGAGGCCGCCGAATGCCTGGGGCTGTCCCGGCCCCGGATTTACTGGCACGTCATTATGCTGCCAGCGCTGGAGAAGGTTTATCCGGCAATCACGAGCCAGTTCATCCTGATGATGCTGATGTCTTCGGTCACGTCACAGATTTCCACCGAAGAGCTGACGGCAGTCGCCAACAACGTGCAGTCCATCACTTTCCTGTCCCTGGAGTCATACATTGTGGTGGCTATTCTGTACCTGATCCTGGCGGTGATCCTGCGCTTCCTTTTCCTGCTCGGCGAGGTATGGCTGTTCCGCCGCAAACGGGTCATCGCCCTGGCGCGGCGCAGGCTGGCGGCAAGCAATGTGCCGTCCATACCCGCCAATACCAACGCAGTGCGCACCTGAGGAGGCAGGAATGGATTCTTTTACCCTCGTGCAGTTTGAATACATGCTCAAAGGCGTGGGCTGGACGCTGATCCTGTCTGTCATTTCCTTTGTACTCGGCAGCGTGGGCGGCTTTGGCGTCATGCTGGCAAGAGTGTCGGAAATCGCCGCCGTGCGTTTCGTCACCACCTTATTCATACAGGTCATCCAGGGTATCCCGCTGCTGGTACTGCTGTTCATCGTTTATTTCGGCGTCGGAATATTCGGGCTGAGCGTCCCGCCCCTTGTGGCCGCCAGCATCGCGCTGATGATCTATGTCAGCGCCTTCCTCGGTGAAATCTGGCGCGGCAGCGTCCAGTCTGTGGAGAAGACCCAGTGGGAGGCGTCCGAATGCCTGGGTTTCACGCGCTGGCAGTCGCTGCGGCTGGTCATTATTCCGCAGGCCATCAAGCTGTCGCTGCCCTCGACGGTCGGCTTTCTGGTCCAGGTCATCAAATCCACCTCCCTGGCTTCCGTGGTCGGCTTTGTCGAGCTGACGCGGGCCGGGCAGATTATCAACAACTCGCTGTTCCAGCCGTTCCTGGTGTTCGCGCTGGTGGGCGTGCTCTATTTTTGCCTCTGCTATCCGCTGTCATTGTGGAGCAGGGCCATGGAAAGGAGATTGAATGTCGGCAATCGTTGAAGTCAGGGACATCCACAAGCGCTTCGGCGAAAACGAAGTGCTCAAGGGCGTATCCTTTGAAATCCGGAAGGGGGAGGTGGTTGCCATCATCGGCCAGAGCGGCTCGGGCAAGAGCACGGCACTGCGCTGCATCAACCATCTCGAAACCATCAACGACGGCTCCATCAGGGTCTGCGGACACGAGATCGGCTCGCCCCGCATCGACCTGCGCCAGCTCAGGCAGGATGTGGGCATCGTTTTCCAGAGCTATAACCTGTTCCCGCATCTTACCGTCAGGCAGAACATCATGCTGGCGCTGCGGCATGTAAAGAAAATGGCGCGCGCCGCCTGCGAAGAACGCGCCGAACGCGTGCTGCGCATGGTGGGCCTCTGGGAAAAGGCTGACAACTACCCCGAGCAGTTGTCGGGCGGCCAGCAGCAGCGCGTGGCCATTGCACGATCGCTGGCGATGGAGCCGCAGGTCATGCTGTTCGATGAGGTCACCTCGGCGCTCGATCCTCAGCTCACAGGAGAAGTGTTGCGGGTGATCGAGGACCTGGCAAGCCGGGGGATGACCATGATACTTGTCACACATGAGATGGCATTCGCGCGCCGCGTGGCGGACAAGGTGATCTATATGTACCAGGGTCTGGTCTGGGAAACCGGCGGGCCGGAGATCCTGGACAACCCGCAAACACAGGAATTGCGAAATTTTGTCGGAACGGGGCTCTAGTCCCCGCCGATCCCGCTGCGGCACGCCCAGGCAAGCCGCGGCGGAGCAAGGTTTTCCGCCGCGGGCAACCCACCTCCGCGGCTTATCGGGAGGGCTACCCCTGCCCTCCTCCCCAACCATCCAAGAGAGGCGACAACAACATGAAGATTTCCAATACACTGCGCAACCTCAGCCTGTGCGCCGGCCTTCTGGCCATCTGCGGCGCCGCCCAGGCCGACGCACTGGACAAGATCAAGGACGCAGGGGTGATCCGCGTCGCGGTGGCCATGGGTGTTCCCATGTTCAGCTATGCGAATGCAAACATGGAGCCGGAAGGCTCTGACATCGATACAGCCAAGCTGCTCGCCAAGGACCTGGGCGTCAAGCTCGAGCTGGTGCAGATTACCAATGCCGCGCGCGTGCCCACGATCCAGACAGGCAAGGCCGACATCGCTGTCGCCAACCTGTCCATCACCCCCGAACGCGCCAAGGTGATCGATTTTTCGGTGCCCTATGCATCCCTGCAAACTATTGTGGCCGCGCCCAAGGACGTGAAGATCAAAGACTATGCCGACCTCAAAGGCATGGCAATTGGCGTGACGCGCGCTACCGTGAACGATGCCGACATCACCAAGAACGCATCCGACGCGAATATTCGCCGCTATGAGGATGATGCAACGCTTGTCACCGCCGCGGTTACGGGCCAGGTGCAGGCCATTTCCTCGCAATGGCCGAATGTGGCCGAAGCCAACAAGAAACTGCAATCCAAGCCTTACGAGACCAAGTTCGTGCAGCATGAGTTCATGCTGGGCGTCGCGCTGCCCAAGAACAACCCGGACCTCAAGGCCTGGATCGACAACTGGATCAAAACCAATCTTTCCAACGGCAAGCTCAATGATATTTACAAGAAATATCATGGCAATGACCTGTCGCCTGCGGTGCTCAAGGGCTGAGCGTCGGCAACAGCCTGACAAAAGGATGCAATAATGCCTGTCTCGGGATCACTTCACCATATGAAATCTGCCATGAACAGAGCGTCCACCATGCCCTCCGGATACGCCCCCCGGCGCAGGCCCCGCAGCCTGGCGCAGGAGGTGGTGGACGGCGTCCTGGAGCAAATTCAGAGCGGCGACCTCAAGACAGGCGACCGGCTGCCCACAGAGTCCGAGCTGATGCGCCTGCAGGGCGTCAGCCGGACGGTTGTGCGCGAGGCCATTTCCCGCCTGCAAGCGGCCGGTGTGGTGGAGACCCGGCATGGCATCGGCTCATTTGTGCTCGAAACCAGCACGCGACCCAACTTTCATATTGATCCCAAGGATCTGGTCACCATCCATGATGTGCTCGATGTCCTGCAGCTGCGCCAGAGCCTCGAATCTGCCGCAGCGGGCATTGCGGCGCTCAAGCGCACTGACAAAGACTTGGAAAACCTCAGGTCTCTGCTGGCCGAATTCCGCACGCTGCTGGACGAGGGCAAGGAAACCATTGACGCCGATTTCCGCTTCCACCTCGCCATCGCCCAGGCGACGGGCAATCGATATTTTGTCGAATTCATGTCTTATCTGGGCCAGACGGTCATTCCCCGCACACGCGTCAATACCGCGACGCTGGGACGCGAAACCCAGGCCCGCTATCTCGAGCGCGTGCATTACGAGCACGAGGAGATCGTCCGTGCCATCGAGACACAGAACCCGCTGGTGGCCAGCAGCGCCATGCAGATGCACCTGAACAACAGCGCCGAAAGGCTACGCTCCACCCTTAAAGAATAAAACCGCCAGGCTGGCTGGCTGGCTGGCTGGCTGGCTGGCTGGCTGGTCTCCAGTTTGCTGTCTTGTTTTGTTATACGACAACTGATATCGCATGGCTCGTGCGTTCATTCATTATCAATGCCGCCATGCCGACGATTTGCACACAACCGCGACAAAGAGGAAGACAAGAAATCATGAAACCTTTGCACAATCTGCTCATGCCCATTCTTGGCGCTGCCGCGCTGATGGCATCCCTGGCCGGCCCCGCTCATGCGGATACGCTGGCCGACATCAAGGCGGCGGGCGTCATCAAAGTCGCCACCTCATTGAGCGTTACGCCCTACACCTACATCAATGCAGAGATGAAGCCTGACGGCTCCGATGTCGCCACCGCGCAGCTACTCGCAAAAGACCTGGGCGTGCGCCTGGAAATCGTCAACACCCCGGTGGCATCGCGCATTCCGACGCTACAGACCGGCAAGGCTGATCTTGTCGTCTCGGTGCTGTCGGTGTCTCCCGAACGCCAGAAGATTATTGATTTCTCCCGCCCCTACTCCCTTATCAGGGAAGTTCTTATCGCCCCGAAAGATCTGGCCGTCGGCGGTTACGACGATCTCGCAGGCAAGGCCGTCGGCGTAACGCGAGGCACCGTTGAAGACAAGCTCATTACCGACAACGCACCCAAGGCAGACATTCGCCGCTACGAGGACGTGGCAACACTGATTACCGCTGCCGCTTCGGGCCAGGTCAAATACGTCGCCACGGGGCTGATCAGCCTGGCCGAACTCAATAAAAAAACCGGCAACAAATTTGAAAGCAAGTTTGTGATGAAAGACTTCATGCTGGCCATGGGGCTGCGCAAGAACAACCCCGAGTTCCTTGACTGGCTGAACAAATGGGTGACGGCCAACCTGGAAAACGGCAAGCTGGGCGCAATCTTCAAGCAATACCACCATGTGGAGCTTTCCCCGCAAGTGCTGGAAACAGGCAAATAGATTTGAACAAACGCAGGCCTGGCCAGGCCTGCCACATCAGGGCGGCATACAGAGACGGAGCGTCACCGCGATGAAAATCACCCATATTGAGGTATGGCGCATTGCCATGCCTTTCGATGCCGGCAGGCGCAATGCTTCGCCTGCACTATCCGGCGATGCCTATAACGCCGCCTCGCCCGCGCTGGCAAAGATGGAGAGCCTGCTGCTGAAGCTGACCACTGACAGCGGCCTTTCGGGCTGGGGAGAAGCCTTCGGTCACCTCTGCAACCCGGCAAGCTACGCGGCGCTGGCAGGCAGCGTGGGCCGTTATTTTCTCGGTGCCGAACTGGATGGCCAGCCAGCCGGCATCGCTGCGCTCATGACTCGCGCGAAGCAGGCCTTCCATGGCTTTGGCGCCACGGGTCCCATGATGTATGCGCTCTCGGCGGCCGACACCGCGCTATGGGACCTGAGCGCAAAACAGGCTGGCCAGCCCTTGTATCGCCTGCTGGGCGCGCAACGCAGCACCATTGAAGCCTACGCCAGCCTGCCCTCTTACGACAATGATCCGTCGGAAGTTGCCTGGCAGGCCGCGCGCGCCGCCAAGGCCGGATTCCGAAAAATCAAGCTGCACGAAACCAGCCCCGAAGCCATACGCGCGGCCCGTGATGCGTTGCCCAGCGAGGTAGAGCTGATGGTCGATGTGAATTGTCCCTGGACGCGCAAGCAGGCGGCCCAGATCGTGGACGAGCTTGCCGATACACGTCTTGGGTGGCTGGAAGAACCGATCTGGCCGCCCGATGACCTGGAAGGCCTGGCGGGGCTGCGGGGCAAAGGCACGCGCATTGCCGCCGGTGAAAATGCCTCGGGCCTGAACGGCCTGCTGACACACCTGCAATCGCCAGCCGTGGACATCTTGCAGCCAAGTGTGGCAAAAATCGGCGGCGTCTCCGCCATGCTTGAGGCGCTCGGGAAGGCCCGCGAAGCGGGGGTCCTGGCCATTCCCCACTGCTTTTACTATGGCGCCGGGCTGTGCGCCACCGCCCATCTTGTCGCAACCCTGGGCGCCGACATTCTGCTCGAGCTGCCCTTTCTTGAATGGCGGGAAAATCTGCATCCCTTCTTGCCGGTGCGCCCGGTTGTGTCACTGCCTGACACCCCCGGCCTGGGCTTTGGGCCGGACGACGGCATGCTGGAGGCCTGGAAGGTCGACCATGCTGTGCTCTGCTGAGGAGCGGAGACAGGCAAATACACCGCCCTGAACGCTGCCGATTGCACCCAGGCGAGATATGCGTATCGGCGGCGCACTGGTCCGCCCATCCAAGCCGGCCTTGCCCACAGCGGGCCCGGATGCCTCGGGCGGGACAGCTAGATTTCCTGCTGCATTCCCATTTCCACCACCCGGTTGGGTGGAATTTTGTAGAAACGGGTGCTGCGTGTGGCATTGCGCGCCATGAAGGCGAAGATGCGCCGCTGAAGGCGCGCAATGAGCGGCAGCTTGCGCACCACCAGAACTGTCTGCCGGGACAGGAAATAGGAAACCTGCAGCGGATCCAGATTCATTTCGGGGATATCCTGCGCCATCTGCTCAAGCATTTGCGGGACGTTGGGCTCTTGCTTGAAGCCCCATGTCGCCCTGGCCTGCCAGCATGAACGGCCTATACGCTCAATTTCATATCTGTCCTGGAATGGCACATAAGGCACCCTGGCGGTCTGCACGGTCAGGAACAGCACCTGCTCGTGCAGGATCTTGTTGTGCTTGAGATTGTGCAGCAGCGCCGGCGGCACAGTGCCATAGATCATGCTCATGAAGACAGCTGTGCCGGGCACACGCGCAGGCGGGAACTCTTCCAGCCCGCGCATGAATTCCGGCAAAGTATGCGTGTCATCCGATAGCGCCTTGTGCAGCCGGTCGCGCCCCCGGTTCCAGGTAATCATCAGCGTGAATATGGTGATCCCGATGCCAAGGGGCAGCCAGCCTCCCTGGGGTATCTTCAGCGCATTGGATGAGAACAGCAGCACATCAATGACCAGAAAGAGGCTGAGCCCAAGCAGCCAGAGCAGACGGCGCACACCCGACGCCTGCCTGGGCAGCACCATGAAAGCCAGCAGCGAGGTCATCAGCATGGTGCCCGTCACGGCAAAGCCGTAGGCATGCGCGAGCGCATCCGACGACCCGAAGCCCAGGATAAGCAACATGACGGCAATGAAAAGCAGCAGGTTCACGCGCGGCAGGTAGATCTGGCCTTCGGTGCTGGCGGACGTATGCTCTATCTGCATGCGCGGCCAATATCCCAACTGCACAGCCTGGCGCGTAATCGAAAAGGCGCCGGAAATCACCGACTGCGATGCAATAATGGTCGCCATGGTGGCCAGCACCACCAGCGGCAGCAAGGCATACTTGGGCGCGAGCAGGAAAAAGGGGTTCTTGATGGCTGCGGGATCGTGCAACAGCAGCGCCCCCTGACCGAAATAGGCAAGCACCAGGCCCGGCATCACCAGGCCGAACCATGCGCGCCGTATCGCACGGCGCCCAAAATGCCCCATGTCGACGTAAAGCGCCTCGGCCCCCGTTACCGACAGCACGATGGCACCCAGCAGCAGGAACACCTCCCAGGGCGCATCCTGTACAAACTGATAGGCCCACCACGGATTGAGCGCCTGCAGCACTTCTGGCGTCTGCATGGTGCGCCACAGCCCCAGCAAACCGATCACCAGAAACCAGGCGAGCATAATGGGCCCGAACAGCTTGCCCATGGCGCCTGTGCCGCGAGACTGAATGGCGAACAGACTGGCCAGGACCGCGAGCGACAATGGAACGACCCAGCTATCGAGGCGGTGCGAAATAATGCCCACCCCTTCGATGGCGGACATCACGGAAATGGCCGGCGTGATGATGCTGTCGCCATAGAACAGCGCCGCGCCAACCAGGCCAAAAGTGATATATACCCACCGCTTTCGCCCCTGGAGCTTTGCGATGGCAAGCTCCATCAAGGCAAGAATCCCCCCCTCGCCCTGGTTGTCCGCCCGCAGGACACAGGCTACATACTTGAGCGAAACCACGATGGTCAGCAGCCAGAACAGCAGGGACAGAACGCCAAGAATGTGCTCATCGTCGAGCACAGGAAAACCGGAGAGCGATACCTTGATGGCATACAGGGGGCTGGTGCCAATGTCACCGAACACGACGCCCAGCGCGCCAAGCAGAATGGCCGGGCCGGGCCGCAGGATATCGGACTGCGAGGAGCGCTCGTTATTGTCTGCCATGATGAGTTATGTCTCTGGCAGGGCCAGTAAAGTCAAACTGGCATGAACTGCGTCGATCGATCTGAGGTTCTGCGGAAAAAAGAAGCATCAAGGCATGCCAGAAAAGAATGCACCGCATTGTAATGCCATTCCATGACCTTGGCATGCGTTGGCGAAACAGCTGCCGTGACGCTAACGCGATGCATGGGTTGCCCCAAAAAATGGGGAGCATCGTTTGATGAATGCCCTGATTTCCCGTAAACGGGGAAGAGCCGAAGAGCCGGAAGATCCCAGCAAAGAAAGGCTCTTCATCATAAAAGGGGGACAACGACATTCATTAAACTTGTTTTTGCGAAGAACGAGCTTAATGGAGTGAACACCGATGTCCCCAGTCGATTCTATCTTAGGAATCCGAGATTTAGTA
>Ga0182749_1002025_pt1 | contig 15259 bp, 18 predicted proteins | sample eDN3rd37CKraftMG_FD_128875 | JGI IMG/M metagenome (GOLD analysis project Ga0182749, IMG submission 128875) | Enriched Miracle-Growth compost microbial communities from Emeryville, California, USA - eDNA 3rd pass 37_C Kraft MG (version 2) (version 2) ...
CGCCTTTGCCGCCCGCCGGCGCGGAGGGCAGCTCCTGAACCGGCGGGCGTCGCGGGGCTGTGTTGGAACGAGCCATGCCTGCACCCTAGCGAGGCAATGTGAACGAAACAAGAACATTTTTCCATTACGTGGACCCCGCCTCGATTTTGGGTCCGTCGGACGCGACGCCACATGATATGGGTGGCAATCCACCGGATACCCCTCGGGTTCCATGATCACGGTCATCATCCCCACTGCCGAATCGGAGCGCGCGCTGGTGCAGACGCTGGCGCCGCTGGTGGCGGGCGCGACGGCGGGGCTGGTCACGGAGGTCGTCATCGCCGATGCCGGCTCCGCCGACGCCACCGCCGAGGTCGCCGACCTCGCCGGCTGCCGTTACCTGGTCGAGGATGCGCCCGTGGGCGCGCGACTGCGGATGGCGGCGCAGGAGGCGCGCGGGCCGTGGCTGCTGTTCCTGCGTCCCGGCACCGTTCCGGAGCCGGGCTGGATCGAGGCGGTCGAGCGCTTCATCGGCGCCGGCCGCGATGCCGAACAGGCGGCGATCTTCCGCCGCCGCGGCGACGAACTGCAGCAACCGGGACTCGCCCTGGCGCTCGCGACATTGCGCGACGCGCTGGTCGGCGCCCGCGCCTCGCCCGACCAGGGCCTGCTGATCGCCCGCCGCCTTTACGACCGGCTCGGCGGCCACGCGCCGCACGATATGGCGGAAGCCGCGCTCCTCAAGCGTCTCGGCCGTCGCCGCCTGGCGCTGCTCGCGGCGGCCGCAAGGTGGGCGCGAACCAATACTTGACTTTGTCAACTAATTGCCCGAACCTGCGTCGATGCCCCGGCACGACCAGATCGAAGCCGTCCGCCGCTTCAACCGCTTCTACACGCGGCAGATCGGCGTGCTGCGGAAGAACTACCTCGACAGCCCCTACAGCGCCGGCGAGATGCGCGTGCTCTACGAGATCGTGCACGGCGCGACGACGGCGCGCGACATCGCGCGCACGCTCGATCTCGACGCCGGTTACCTGAGCCGCACGCTGCAAAACTTCGAGAAACGCGGCTTCCTCTCGCGCAAGACCTCGAAGACGGACGCGCGCAAGAGCGAGATCGCCGTCACAGCACGCGGCCGCAAGGCGATGGCGCCGTTCGAGAAGCGTTCGCAAGACCAGATCGCGGAGATGCTCATGACGCTCACAGCCGATGCCCGCACGCGGCTCGTCGCCGCCATGTCCGAGATCGAGACCGTGCTCGGCGCGGAGGCGCCCGCGGCGGAGCGGAGCTATACGCTCAGGCCGCCGCGCTTCGGCGACTTCGGCTGGATCGTCAGCCGACACGGCTCCCTCTATGCCGAGGAGTTCGGCTGGGGCGAGCCGTTCGAGGGCCTGATCGCCGGCATCGTCTCGGCTTACGCCAGCAACCACGATCCGCAGCGCGAGCACTGCTGGATCGCCGAGGTGAACGGCGAGAACGTCGGCTGCGTGATGCTGGTGATGGATTCCGACGAGGTCGCCCGCCTGCGTCTGCTGCTGGTCGATCCGAAAGGTCGCGGCCTGCGGCTCGGGACGCGGCTGGTCGAGGAATGCGTGCGGTTCGCGCGGCAGGCCGGCTACAGGCGGCTCACCTTATGGACGCATGCCGAGCTCGTCGCCGCCCGCAAGATCTACGCCAAGGCCGGCTTCACGCTGACAACCAGCGAGACGAAACAGTCCTTCGGCAAGGAAGTCGTGTCGGAGCACTGGGATCTGGAATTGTAAGATTGCAGCGGTCGTCCGCCGCCATCGCGCAGCGCCGCTCGCTTCATGAAGGCCGCGGCTTGGCCGTCGCCGTTCGTTTGCGCGGCGGCGGTGTCGCATGACGCCAGGCCATTTCCAGCGCCCCCTTCAGCTCGTCGGCCGTCAGCCTGGCGAGGATGCCGGTCGTCCAGCCCTGCCGCCCCCATCCGTTCGGGATGACGGTGAAGGCATCCGGCGCGACCGTACACTTCAACGCCTGCTCGTCCGGCGTGAATTTGAAATTGGCGCTGAGCCCGTCGGCCGACAGCGTCGCGAAGGTGCGCTTCACCTTGAAGGCGGTGCGGTCGAAGTGCGGGGCGTGCGTCGTGCCTTCAAGGGCCAGCGCGAGCTTGTGAAACTGCGCGGCCGTGCTCACGCCGTCGACCCCTGCGCCTTCGGTCGCCGCAGATGCTCGTCGAGCCGCGGCAGGATCTCCACGAAATTGCACGGCCGATAGCGGTAGTCGAGCTGGTGCACCAGGATGTCGTCCCAGGCGTCCTTGCAGGCGCCGGGCGAGCCGGGCAGGCAGAAGATGTAGGTGGAATTGGCGACGCCGCCGGTGGCGCGCGTCTGGATCGCCGAGGTGCCGATCTTCTGATAGCTGACCATCAGGAAGAGAGTGGCGAAGCCCTCCATCTTCTTCTCGAACAGCGGCTCGACCGCCTCCGGCGTCACGTCGCGGCCGGTGAAGCCGGTGCCGCCGGTCGAAATGACGACGTCGACGGATTTGTCGGCGACCCAGGCCTTCACCTGTGCGCGGATCTCGTCGACCTCGTCGCGCACGATCTTGCGGTCGGCAAGCACGTGCCCGGCCGCCGTGAGGCGATCGACCAGGGTCTGGCCCGATTTGTCCTCGGTCAGATCGCGCGTGTCCGACACGGTCAGCACCGCGATGCGCAGGGGCACGAAGGATTTGGACTCGTCGATGCCGGGCATTTATCAGCTCCTGTCATTCCGGGACGCGCCGGAGGCGCGGGCCCCGGAAGGACATATCACAACTGCGCCGCGTTGAACGTGTTGCAGGCCGACACCTTGCCTTCCTTGAAGCCGGTCATGAACCAGCGCTGGCGCTGCGCCGAAGTGCCATGCGTGAACGAGTCGGGCACGACGTAGCCCTTCGCCTGCTTCTGCAGCCGGTCGTCGCCGATGGCGGAAGCCGTCTGCAGCGCCGCCTCGACATCGCCCGGCTCGAGCGACTTCCAGCGCACATTGGAGCGGTTGGCCCAGACGCCGCCGAGGCAATCGGCCTGCAATTCGACGCGCACCTGGATGCGGTTCGCCTCGGCCTTGCTGGCGGCGGCCTGCTGCGCGCCGCGCGCCTTCGGCAGGATGCCGAGCAGGTTCTGCACGTGATGGCCGACCTCGTGCGCGATCACATAGGCCTCGGCGAACTCGCACGCCTTGCCGGAGCAGCCGCGGAAGCGGACCTGCATGTCGCGGAAGAACGAGGTGTCGAGATAGATGCGGCGGTCGGTCGGGCAGTAGAACGGGCCCATCGCCGACTGCGCGAAGCCGCAGCCGCCGGACACGCTGCCGCTGTAGAGGCGCAGCCGCGGCGCCCGGTAGGTCTGGCCGCTCTCCTTGAACACCGCGGTCCACACGTCCTCGGTATTGCCGAGCACGGCGGCGACGAAGTCGCCGGTCTTGTCGGAGGGCGCGCCGGTGCGGTGCGTGTTCTGCTCGTAGGGCTGCTGCTGCACGTAGCCGCCACGGTTGAGCATCTCGGCGCCGCCGATGAGCACGCCCGGATCGATGCCGAGCGCATAACCGATGATGCCGAGCACCACGATCGTGCCGATGCCGAGACCGCCGCCGCCGATCGGCAGGCCGAAGCCGCCGCCGCCGCCCCCGCCGCGATCGTCCTCGATGTTGTCGCTGCGGCGGAAATCATCCCAACGCATTCAAGCTCCTCCGTCACCTGGGCGGCGAATATGGGGTCTGTGAAGCACGGCAGGAAGATGACTGCTACCGCGGCGCGCGCCGTTGCGGGCCGCGCGGGCCCCGCCAGCCGTATCGCCGCACGCCGGCCCTGCCGTGCCGCGACGCCGCGCTTGCCCGGTTGCAGCTTGCGCGTCTACTATAATGTCCTGATGTCTACTATCATGGACACCATCGACCGCCGGCTCGGCGCCCGGCTACGGCTGGAGCGGGAGGCGCGGGGCTGGTCGCTGTCCGACCTCGCCGCGCGTTCGGGCGTGTCGCGGGCGATGATCAACAAGGTCGAGCGCGGCGAGAGCAGCCCGACTGCCGCCCTGCTCGGCCGCCTGTCCGGCGCCTTCGGCCTGACCCTGTCGACGCTGCTGGCGCGCAGCGAAGCCGCGCCGGCCGGGCGGCTGATGCGCGCCGCGGACCAGCCGCGCTGGCAGGACCCGGCGACCGGCTATGTCCGCACGCAGATCGCGCCGGCGCCCGGCTCCGACCTGCCGGCCGAACTAACCCGGGTCGTGCTGCCGGCCGGCGCCTCGGTGAGCTTCCCGGCTTCGTCCTACGGGTTCATCCGCCAGGTCGTCTGGGTGCTGGAGGGACGGCTGACCTTCATCGAGGGCGAGGTCGCGCACGCAATGGCGGCCGGCGATTCGCTCGAGCTCGGTCCGCCCGCCGATTGCACCTTCCGCAACGAGAGCGCGGCGCCCTGCACCTACGCCGTGCTGGTGGTCAGGCGATGAGCGAGCGCGACCCGCGCGGCGCCGCAGGGCCTGGCCACAATGGCGGGCCGCCGCTCGCGGACGAGCACATCCCGGCATGGGGGCGCGGCGGCATCGGCACTTACTTCTCGTGGCAGGCGGCGCATCGCAAGGCATGGCGCAATCTCGCGCCGGAGCTGATGCTCAAGCGCCTGCAGCGCGCCGAGCGCATCGGTTTGACGTACGAGGAATACACGCTCGAACTGCTCGAACGCGGGCGTCACTTGCAGCCCGACGATGCCGCGCAGATCGCGCGTATCAAGCGCGCGCGGAAGCCGCGGCGCTGAGCGGGCGCGCGGCGTCCCAAAGTGGCGCACATCCAGCGCATGTTACCATCGCTAACCGCTCGTTAAATCGGCAGAATTTGCCGAGTTGCGGCGACGTTTCATAAACCGTTTTTTCACTGTCGTCGCGCATGATGCAGGCCTGTCGGTTGTAGGTCCCGCGTCGCCGACCGCGTCGTCTGTGAGTCAGAGTCCTGAGTCATGGTAGTGTCGCGTCGCGGGGCGCCCTTGCGGGCGCCCCGTGGAGTTTCAGCCCCGTCCTCCCATCGCATCGTCGTCGGCGATTGCGTGGCCGAGATGTCGAAGCTGCCGGCGGCGAGTGTCGATCTCGTCTTCGCCGACCCGCCCTATAATCTCCAGCTCGCCAGCGACCTGAAGCGTCCCGACGATTCGCACGTCGACGCGGTCACCGACGACTGGGACAAGTTCGCGAGCTTCCAGGCCTACGACGATTTCACGCGCGCCTGGCTTCTCGCCGCGCGCCGCGTGCTCAAACCGTCCGGCACGATCTGGGTGATCGGCTCGTATCACAACATTTTCCGCGTCGGCGCGATGATGCAGGATCTCGGCTTCTGGATCCTCAACGACGTCATCTGGCGCAAGTCGAACCCGATGCCGAATTTCCGCGGCCGCCGCTTCACCAACGCGCACGAGACCCTGATCTGGGCGTCGCGCGAGGAAGGCGGCAAGGGCTACACGTTCAATTACGAGGTGCTCAAGGCGGGCAACGAGGACATCCAGGTCCGCTCGGACTGGACCATCCCGCTGTGCACCGGCGAGGAGCGGCTCAAGGGCGGCGACGGCAAGAAGCTGCATCCGACGCAGAAGCCGGAGGCGCTGCTCGCACGCGTCATCCTGTCGTCGTCGCGCGTCGACGATCTCGTGCTCGATCCCTTCTCCGGCACCGGCACCACGGGCGCCGTCGCCAAGCATCTCGGCCGCCGCTTCATCGGCTTCGAGCGCGAGCAGAAATACGCGAAGGAAGCGCAGAAGCGCATCGACGCGACGATGCCGCTGGAAGCGCCGACCATCGCGCCTTTCGTCACCGCGCGCGAGGCGCCGCGCGTGCCGTTCTCGGCCCTGATCGAGCGCGGCCTCGTCACGCCCGGCGTGCGGCTGACCGATGCCAAGAAGCGGCACACGGCTCTTGTTCGCGCCGACGGCGCGCTGGCACTGTTGCGCACCGACGGCGTGCGCTCGCTCGGCGAGAAGGTCGGCTCGATCCACCGCATCGGCGCATTGGCGCAGGGGCTGGACGCCTGCAACGGCTGGACCTTCTGGCACGTCGAAACCGACAAGGGCCTGATGCCGATCGACACCTTCCGCGCCAAGGTGCGCGAGGAGATGAGCGAGGCGGCGGAGTAGCTTTGGTCGTCCCGGGCGTCCTTCGCTGACGCTCAGTCGCCCGGGACGACAACGATCAGTACTTCACCCAGCTACAGCGATTTGCCGTCAGATGCGATCGTCTCCGCGATCAACCCCAGCGCCCTTTGCGCAAACGCGTCCATGTTGGCGCGGCGGTCGGCGCTGCCGGTGCGCAAGGTGATGGCGCACTCGACGGGGCCGGCAACGGCGATGCAGGTGTGTCCGGCCGGATCGCCATAGCGATTGCCGGTCGGACCGGTGGCGCCGGTCTCGGCGACGCCCCAGGTGGCCCTCATGCGCTCGCGCGCGCGCTTCGCCAGCATGAGCGCGTAGGCTTCCGTTGCTGGCCGCAGGCCCTGCATGTCGGCTTCGCCGATGCCCATCAGCGCGGCGCGCGCCGCCTTCGTGTAGACGACTGCGCCGCCGACGAAATAGGCGGAGGCGCCGGGCAGCGCGAGCAGCGCCGCGGCGATCAGCCCCCCGGTCGATGACTCGGCAATGGCGATCGTCTCCTTGCGTGCGATCAGACGCGCGGCGACGGCTTCGGCAAGCGGCTGCAAATCACCCATGTCTCACACTCCGATGCCCTGGCCGCGCTCGCACAGCACGCGGTAGACGCCGACCTGCGCCGCCGGAAAATCCTGCGTCAATCTCGCAGCGAGCGCCTCGGCCGGCGCCTGGCGCAAAGTGTCGACGATGAGGCAGCCGGCGATCCTGCTGTCGCCGCCGCGCAGCTTCTCCTCGGTCGACACCGGCTGCCCTGGACCGGCGGCGAGCCACAGTTCGGCGGCGGCGATGGCAGTGTCCTTCACCAGCGCGTCCATCAGCGGCGTGAGCGTCGCTTCGTCCGGCGGCGCGTCGAACCGCGCCGTCATTGCGTAGGCGCCGCGGATATTGCCGCGGCGGGCGACGCGCCGGCACAAGGTGCGGTTCATGTTCACGAACACCTCGGACATGACCATGCGCGTCATCGGCGTCGGATTGTCGAGGCGCTCGAGATAGGGCCCGGAGGTCAGAACCTCCGGCCCGTCGGTGACGTAGAACACGAAATAGCGCGGCGCGCCCACGACCGCCTCATGCCGACGGCCATAGCGGAAGCCCGGCACGGCGAGACGCTCGGCGAGATGCTCGCTCTGGAACCAGGTTTCGAAGTCGGCGTCGCGGCCGGGCGTCACGTCGTTCCAGATCGCGAGGATGCCGGAAACATGCCCTTCGGTCATGAATCAGCCCGCACCCGCATCACCATGAATCAGCCCGCACCCGTGTCGCCATGAATCAGCCCCGCGCCCGTGTCACGTTGGCGCTGCGCTCCGGCACGCCGAACTCCCTGCGGCAGATGTCGGCGAGCACGGCAATGCCCTCGCGGATCTCCTCGTGCGAGGGGCTGGCGAAGCACAGCCGCATGCGGCTCTTCGTGCCCGCCTTGTCGGTCGACCATTCCGGCCCGGGGTTGATGGCGACGCCGGCGGCGAGCGCCTTCTGATAGAGCGTCAGCGTGTCGACCTGATCGGGCAGCTTCACCCAGAGGAAGATGCCGCCTTCCGGCTCGGAAAATTCGGCCGCGGTGCCGAACTGCTCGTTCAGCGCCTCCATCAGGGTGTCGAGCTTCCTGCGCAGCGCGACGCGCAGTCCCGGCACGTGCGAGGCGAAATGCTCGGCGCAGTATTCGGCGAGCACCATCTGCTCGAGCGCGCCGGAGCCGGCGTCGGTCTTGAGCGCCAGCATGCGCGACATGATCGCCCACGGCGCGACGATGAAGCCGACGCGCAAGGCCGGCGCGATCGACTTCGAGAACGAGCCGATGTGGATGACGTTCTGCGACCTGCTCATGGCGTAGAGCGCCGGCGGCCGCCTGCCGCTCCAGATCAGGTCGGCGTAGCAGTCGTCCTCGACGATCGGCACGCCGTAATCGTCGGCGAGCTTCAGCAGCGCGACGCGCCGCTCCTCGCTGAGGATGGTGCCGGTCGGATTCTGCACCGTCGGGATGGTGTAGATGAATTTCGGCTGCACGCCCTTGCGCTTCAGATCGGCGAGCGCAGCCTCGAGCGCGTCGATGCGCATGCCGTGCTCGTCGAGCGGGACGCCGACGGCCTTGACGCCGAGCCGCTCGAAGCGCGTCAGCGTGCCCTGATAATTGTCGCGCTCGCAGACGACCGTGTCGCCGCGCGCGAGCAGCGCACCGTTGGCGAGGTCGAGCGCCTGCAGCGAACCGGAGACGATGAGGATGTCGTCGGCGGTGCAGGTCATGCCGGCGTCGCGCTCGAGCTTGGCGACGAGAAACTCGCGCAGGCGGCGATAGCCCTGCGGGCCGCTGGCGAGGCCGTAATGCGACAGCGTGCGGCCCTCGCGCGCGAGCACGGCCTGCGCCGCCGCCATCAGCCCGTCGAGCGGCACGGCATCGGCATCGTTGTTGCCGCCGGTGAAGTTGAACTTCGGCGAGCCCGTCCACCGCACCGCCGGCGGCGGCGACCCGGGAGGCACCAGCGGGCTGAAATCGAATGCCATTGCAACGTCCCCTCTCGTCTTCCCGCCGTCATGGCCGCGCGATCATCAACTCGTCATGCCCGGCCTTGCGCCGCGCGTCCACGTCTTCCCTGCTTCTCGCAAGACGTGGAGGCCACGCCCGTCTTTTACGGGCTATGCCCGGCCATGACCGGCTCAAAGCACGGCGACGACACAAACCTACTTCGCGGCGGTCACCATGATCTCGACCTTGTAGTCGGGAGCGGCGAGCCTGGCCTCGACCGTGGCGCGCGCCGGCGTGTTGCCGGGCGAGACCCAGGCGTCCCACGCCGCGTTCATCTCGGCGAAATTGGCCATGTCGGTGATCCAGATATTCGCGGTCAGGAGCTTCGACTTGTCGGTGCCGGCCTTGGCGAGCAGCCCGTCGATCAGCCCGAGAATCTCCTTCGTCTGCTCGGTGACGCTCTTGCCCTTGGCGGCGTCGGCGACGATGCCGGCGAGGTAGACGGTGTTGCCGTTGACCACCGCCTTGCTCATGCGGGCGCCGACGTCGATACGCTGGATGCTCATGCTCGGTCCTTTCTCACGTGTCCGCCTCCATTCCTAAAGCATGCGCCGGCAGTGGCAAGTCCGTGCGCCTACGATATCATTGATCCAACCGGCGCCCTGTGACAGAAAGCCGCCGTCGTGTCGTGCGTAAGGGGGACTTCACATGACCGTGCTCGTGGCCGGAGGCGGCATCGCCGGCCTGACCGTCGCGCTCAGCCTCAAGCAGATCGGCGTCGACGTGCGGGTGTTCGAGAGCGTCGGCGAGCTCAAGCCGGTCGGCGTCGGCATCAACGTGCTGCCGCATGCCTGCCGCGAGCTGATCGAGCTCGGCCTCCTCGACCGGCTCGACGAGACCGCGGTGCGCACCCGGGAGCTCGCCTACTTCTCCAAGCACGGCAAGGAAATCTGGTCGGAGCCGCGCGGGCTCGAGGCCGGCTACAAGTGGCCGCAGCTCTCGATCCACCGCGGTCTCCTGCTGCAGATCCTGCTCGATGCCGCGCGCGAGCGCCTCGGCCCCGGCAACATCCTCACCGGCCATCACCTGAAGGACTGGAGCGAGACCGAAGGCGGCGTGCGCGCCCGCTTCGTCGACAAAAACGGCGATCCGGCCGGCGAATACGACGGCTCGCTCCTGATCGGCTGCGACGGCATCCATTCGGCGATGCGCGCGAAGCTCTATCCGCAGGAAGGCGCGCCGATCTGGAACGGCCGCATCCTCTGGCGCGGCGTCACCAAGGGCGCGCCGTTCCTGTCCGGCCGCACCATGATCATGGCCGGGCACGAGACACTGAAATTCGTCTGCTATCCGATATCGCGGGCGGCAAGCGAACAGGGCCGGCCGACGATCAACTGGATCGCCGAGCGCCACCTGCCGCCGGACTATGAGTGGCGGCGCGAGGACTACAACCGCGCCGGCCGGCTGGACGAGTTCCTGCCCTATTTCGAGAACTGGAAATTCGACTGGCTCGACGTGCCCGGCCTCATCCGCAACGCCGAGTACTGCTACGAATACCCGCTCGTCGACCGCGACCCGCTGCCGCAATGGACCTTCGGCCGCGTCACCCTCGTCGGCGATGCCGCCCACCCGATGTACCCGATCGGCTCGAACGGCGCCTCGCAGGCGATCCTCGATGCGCGCGTGCTCGCCCGCGAGATCCTCGCCAAGGGCGAGACCCGCGACGCCCTGCTGGCTTACGAGGCGGAGCGGCGGCCGGCGACCACCGATCTCGTCCTGCTCAACCGCAGGAACGGCCCCGAGCAGGTGATGCAGCTCGTCGAGGAGCGGGCGCCGAACGGCTTCGACACGGTGACCGACGTGCTCACCCGCGCGGAGCTCGAGGGCATCGCCGCCAATTACAAGAAGGTCGCCGGCTTCCAGGTCGACGCGCTCAACGCCAGGCCACCGATCGTGCCGGTCGCAGCGGTGGCCGCGCGCGAGGCCGAGCCGGCGGAATAGCGCCCCGCCGGCGGCCCGGAACTTCGCGCCCGTCAGCCGCTTATCCTGAAAGTCATTTCAGGGAGGCGACCCATGGGCTGGTTTTCGTCCGATATTAAAACCGTCGACGATCTGTTCCTGCACTCGCTGCAGGACATCTACTACGCCGAGAACCGCATCGCGCAGGCGCTGCCGGACATGGTGGCGAAGGCCTCCGATGCGGAGCTCAAGAAGAGCTTCTCGATGCATCTGCGCCAGACCCGGGGGCAGATCAAACGGCTCGACCGTGCCTTCAAGGCGCTGAAGCGGGAGCCGCAGGGCACGCGCTGTCCGGCGATCGACGGCATCATCGACGAGGCGAACGAGATCGCCGGCGAGGTCGACGACAAGATGGTGCTCAATGCGGCGCTGATCGCGGCGGCGCAGGCGGTCGAGCATTACGAGATGACGCGCTACGGCACGCTGGTCGCCTGGGCGAAGCTGCTCGGCCACGCCCCGGTGGCGAAGCTCCTCGCCATGAACCTCAAGGAGGAGAAGGCGACCGACAAGAAGCTCAACGGCATCGCCATGCGCAAGATCAACAAGAAGGCGCTCGCCGCGCAGGAGAAGCGCGAGAAGCGGCGGGCGAAGCGCCCCGGCCGCGTCGAGCAGGCGGAAAACGCGATGCTGCTCGCGGCCTCGGGCATCCCGGCGATTTGAGGAAGCTGCTGCGAGTCGTCTTTACCTCTCCCATAGGGAGAGGTCGGCGAGCGAAGCGAGCCGGGTGAGGGGTTACAAACTATCGAGTCAGGCCCCCCTCACCCCAACCCTCTCCCCACAGGGGAGAGGGAGCGCGCAGTGCCGGCGGGAGCGCCAGTGCCCTCACCCGCCCTTCGCGCCCTGCGTGTTGACGTAGAGCGCATAGAGCGAATGGCTCGCCGCCATGAACAGGCGGTTGCGCAGGCGGCCGCCGAAGCAGAGATTGGCGCAGCGTTCCGGCAGCGTGATGTGGCCGATCGGCTTGCCCTGCGGGGTGAACACGCGCACGCCGTCGAGCTCTTCCGTCATGCCCCAGCCGCACCACAGATTGCCGTCGACGTCGCAGCGGAAGCCGTCCGGCGTGCCGCCGGGGCCCGCGTCGATGACGATGCGGCCGTTCGCGATCCTGTCGCCCTTGCCGACGACGTCATAAGCGAGGATGCGGCGCGGCTCGCTGCGCGACTCGACGATGTAGAGGATCGTCTCGTCGGGCGAGAAGGCGAGCCCGTTCGGCGCGTTGATGCCGTCGGCGGCGACCGTCACCGCGCCGGTCTGCCCGTCGACGCGATAGACGTTCATCGGCAATTCCGACTCGGCGGTCTCGCCTTCGTAATTGCCGAGGATGCCGAAGCGCGGATCGGTGAACCAGATCGAGCCGTCCGATTTCACGACGACGTCGTTCGGCGAGTTGAGCCGTTTGCCGTCGAACCGGTCGCAGATGACGGTGATCGAGCCGTCGTATTCCGTGCGCGTGACGCGGCGCGTCAGGTGCTCGCAGGTGACGAGCCGGCCCTGGCGGTCGCGGGTGTTGCCGTTGCCGTTGTTCGAGGGATTGCGGAAACAGGAGACGGCGCCGGTCTCCTCGTCCCAGCGGCGGATGCAGTTGCCCGGCACGTCGCTCCACAACAGGTAGCGGCCGTCGCCGAACCATACCGGCCCCTCGCCCCAGCGCGCGCCGGTCCACAGCCGCTCGACGCTGGCGAGCGGCAGACGGTACTTGTCGAAGCGTTTGTCGAGCGAGCGCACCTTCGGATCGGGATAGCGCAGGCTCGGGCTCCATTGATCGGCGGACATCGTTTCTCCCTCACGTCTTCTTCTGGCGCGCAGGCCCTTCGAGCGCAGGTGTTTCGAGCGCATGTCTTTCGAGCGCATGCGCCAGCACCTTGCGCATGACGTTGGGCAGCGCCTCGTCGCCCGCCTGCATGCGCGCGACCCAGCGCATGCCCTGCGGCGGCGGTGTGCCGCGCGGCACGGTGGCGGCGAAGACCGTCAGTTGCAACGGGAAATGCGTGAACACGTGCTCGACCGTGCCGGCGAGCCGGCGCCAGCGCGGCCGGCCGCGCAAGGCCGGCGCCGAAGCGAGCGCATCCTCGACGTCGAAATCCTGCGCCCACTCGCTGCCCGGCACCTCGGTCATTTTGGCGAGCAGCCCCTTGTCGGGCCGCGTGCGCAGCAGCACCGCGCCGTCGGCGCGCAAAGCAACGAAGGCGGCGCCGCGACGCAGCCGCCCTTCCCGCTTCGGCGCCTTGCGCGGGAACGTGTCCTGATCGCCGCGCGCGCGGGCGTGGCAGGCCTGCGCCCACGGGCAGAGCGCGCAGGCCGGCTTCTTCGGCGTGCAGATCGTCGCGCCGAGGTCCATCAGCGCCTGCGCGAAGTCGCCGGCGCGCGCCGGCGGCAACAGCGCCGCGGCGAGCGCCTTGATGCGCGGCTTGGCCGCCGGCAATTCCGCCTCGACGGCGAAGAGCCGGCTCACCACGCGCTCGACATTGCCGTCGACCGGCACCGCCGGCGCATCGAAGGCGATGGCGGCGACCGCCGCCGCGGTGTAGTCGCCGATGCCGGGCAGCGCCCGCAAGCCCTCGCGCGAATCCGGAAAGACGCCGCCGTGCCGCGCCACCACCGCCTGCGCGCAGGCATGCAGGTTGCGGGCGCGGGCGTAGTAGCCGAGCCCGGCCCAGGCGCGCAGCACGTCGTCGAGACTCGCTTGCGCCAGCGCCTCGACCGTCGGCCATTGCGCCAGGAAGCGCGCGTAATAGGGCGCGACCGCCTTGACCGTCGTCTGCTGCAGCATGATCTCGGACAGCCAGACCCGGTACGGCGCGGTGCGCTGGCCGCGCCGCGCCCGCCACGGCAGGACGCGGGCATGGCGGTCGTACCAGGCGAGCAGGAGCTGGGGGTCGACTGACGATTTTCCCCGATGCGCAGCCTGTTCCCTCCCCCCTTGGCTAGGGAGGGGGGTAATCTTGCTTCGCGTTTTCGGCTTACCCCCCTCGCGGCTCGCTGCGCTCGCCGACCTCCCCCTCAAGGGGGGAGGTGAGGACAGAGCGGGGGGCGACAAAGCGACCGCAGCCTCCCCGCTATTCTTCCTCCGCTTGGCACGTACCGCTGGCTTCATGGCGCGGACGATGGCACGACTGACCCCGTCATGGACAATCGCCGCCGCAGTTTTCCCCGGCCGCTCGCCGAGCTGCTCGCGCCGACGCTGAGCGGCGTGCTCAAGGCGCAGGGCTTCGCCTCGGCGGAGATCCTGTCGCGCTGGGCGAATATCGTCGGGCCGGAGGTGGCCGCGGCGAGCGAGCCGCTGAAGATCAACTGGCCGCGGGTGCGCGACGACGAGACGCCGGAGCCCGCCACCCTGGTGCTCCGGGTCGAGGGCCCGGCGGCGCTCGAGATCCAGCACATGTCCGCCATCATCCTGGAGCGGGTGAACCGATTCTTCGGCTGGCAGGCGATCGGCCGCATCGCATTGCGGCAGGCCCCGCTGCGCCGCCCGACGCGGACAAGGCGCCCGGCCGCGCCGGACCCGGCCGCCGCCGCGCGGATTGCCGAAAGCCTGCCGAATATCAAGGACGACGACCTGCGACAGGCCATCGGCCGTCTCGGCGCCGCCATCAAACGAAAGTGACGGGGCCGGCGCCCTTGGCGGGCCGGCCCGCCATTGCCACAATTGTGCGATCCAGCTAGGCCAATCGCGCGAAACTAGCGGAACCGTACCCAGGAGCGTTCCTTGTCGATCGATCGCCGTCAATTCTGCCAGCGCACCGCCGCCGTGATGCTGGCCAGCACCGTGCTCGCCACGGTCCCGCTCTCCTTCGCCGCGGCCGAGGCGCCGGCGCAGGTGCCGATGGACGACCTGATGAAGCCGTCGGCGCTGCCGGACATGGTCATGGGCGACGCCAACGCGCCGGTGACCGTCATCGAATACGCCTCGATGACCTGCCCGCATTGCGCCCACTTCCAGGAGACGACCTTCCCGGAATTGAAGAAGCGCTACATCGACACCGGCAAGGTCCGCTACATCTTCCGCGAATTCCCGCTCGACAACCTCGCCGCCGCCGCCTTCATGCTGGCGCGCTGCGCCGGCGAGCTCGACTCCGCCAAGTACTACGCGATGATCGACACCATGTTCGCGCAGCAGCGCACCTGGGCGGTCGAGAAGCCGATCCCGCCGCTGATGGCGATCGCCAAGCAGGCCGGCTTCACCGAGAAGTCGTTCGACGAATGCATCGCCAACCAGAAGCTCCTCAACGGCATCGAGGACGTGCGTCAGCGCGCGATCAAGGTGTTCGAGGTCGATTCGACGCCGACCTTCTTCGTCAACGGCAAGCGCATGGTCGGCGCGCTGACCATCGACGAGCTGGCCAAGACCATCGACCCGATGCTGAAGAAGGGCTGACGCGCCCCGCGCTCGCGTCCGTCACGTTGCCCCGAAACGCCCTCTCGCCCGCGGGGAGAGGGCGTTCGCGCCGCGGGCCCTAGCGCCGCGCGCGAGCGGCGCTGCGACTCGGGCGGCGCCCGTGAGTCCGGTTTCGCCCGCCGAGGCAAGAAGGCCGGCGCGCTATCCCGCACAATTTTCGCGCGGCATTTGCAATTGCAGGTCGCCCGAAGCGCAGATTTCGCCGGTCTGACGGGGCTTTTTCGCATAGGCCGCGCGGAACCGCCGTAATTTCGCCGCCTGAGTCCCTGAAATGTCTGGAAAAC
>Ga0182749_1002028_pt1 | contig 15244 bp, 13 predicted proteins | sample eDN3rd37CKraftMG_FD_128875 | JGI IMG/M metagenome (GOLD analysis project Ga0182749, IMG submission 128875) | Enriched Miracle-Growth compost microbial communities from Emeryville, California, USA - eDNA 3rd pass 37_C Kraft MG (version 2) (version 2) ...
CCTTGCTCTTGTGTTCGGGTTTTCCCTTGCGCTTGGTGTGCGCCAGTTCCTCGAGCTGCTTCTCACTCATCGATTCTTCCATGCCCTTCGAAGCGCCCTTGAGCTTGGATTTCGGCTGCTCACCGCGTTTCGCCGAAAGCGCCGCACCCGCGGCCTTCTGCTGCGCGCCTGATTTGGCTGGCATCGATCGTCTCCTTTTCGCATCAGATCGTCAAAACATATGGATGCCGCATTGGTGGCGGGATTTCACTCGCGGCCCGAAAGGGCGGCGAGCACCATCCTTTCCCAGATTCCCGGGTCGCCCGCGGCCGCCATCGCCTTGTCGGGCTCGCGCATCGTGCGGAGGACGGCGACGGCGTCATCCACATATTGCGGCCAGGCATCGTCGACGTCGGCGGCCGCGGAATCTTGCCGGCCCTCGGCGTTGGAACTCAGGCGCTGTCCCGCCAGCACCCGTGCGATACGCTCAACGCTGTCGGTTTCGGAAACGGGCATGTGGCTCTCCGGATTGTGGTTCAGGGGCGATCGGGTGGAAGCACCTTGCTGGGCGGCGGCGCGTCGGGATCGTCATCTCCCAGCGGGCGCTCGTCCTCAATGCTTTCGGGGATGCGATCATGCCGTGCCTTGTCGCTCCTGGGGAGGGGATGGTGTGGCGTGGGCTTTGCGGTGGCCATGGCAGGCTCAACGGCTGCCGTGCGACGGCGCATCGGCGCCGGTGCGGGGCCCCGTGGATGAGGAGCGCGGGTCCACCGATCCGCCGCCCGCCTGCGGATCATCGTCATAATCTTCCGGGCTGCCGCCACCGCCCGCGCCGGCACCGCTGCCGGTGACGGCGCCGCTGCCGGTCGACGGATATCGGCCGCGATTGGCCTCGGCTTTCCGGTCCGCATTTGCCGGGTCCGTCTTCCGCGTGCCGCCTTCCGGGGTCCATTGCTCTTCGGCACCGTGCGGCGCGTCGACCTTGGGTTCCTTGTTGCCGCGCGCCTCCTCGCTGGCGGGGAGAGGCTGGGGCTGTCCTCCTCCGTCCCGGCGCCGCTCTGCCTCGGTGCCGCCGGCGCGCTGCTGGCTGGTTTCTATTCCGCTCATGCTGTCTCTCCTCCTCCGTTGAACGGTTGAGAGCCATGGTTGTGCCGATCGGGTGCTGCCTGCCGTCACGCTATCGCGGCGAACCCGGCGGGGCGCAGTTCGTGGATGAGCTGGTCCGTCCCGCATTGGCGCGGCGCCTTGTCCGGCCGCCAGCGCAACAGGCGCGTGCCGTGGCGGAAACGGCCGCCCGTCACCTGATCGTAGACCACCTCCACCACAAGCCAGGGCTTCAGCGGCTCCCAGGCGCTCGCCTTGCCGTCATTCCAGCGGCTCGGCCCGCCCGGAGCCTTGCCGGTGAAACCGGGCGGGGCGATCAGGGGTTCGAGCTTCGCGGCTAGCTCCACGCGCCGGTCGGCCGCGATCCCGGACGTGAAGCCGACATGGTTCAACAGCCCGCTCTCGTCATAAAGGCCCAGCAACAGAGAGGCGATCGCCCGCCCGTCCTTCACCCGCCGGAAGCCGCCGACGACGCAATCGGCGGTGCGATGTTGCTTTACCTTCAGCATCGCGCGCACGCCCGGCTGATATGGCTCGTCCAGCCGCTTGGCGACCACGCCGTCCAGCGCGCGCCCGCTCCGCGCGAGCCATGCCTCCGCTTCGGCCACATCCGCGCTGCGCGGCGAAAGCAGCAGCGAGGAGCCCCCGTTCGCGGCATGGAAATCCTCCAACGCCGCCCGGCGCTCGGATAGGGGCCCGAGCGCGAGGTCGGCGCCCTCCAGGAAGAGGCAGTCGAACAGCATATATTGGGCCGGGGTTTCGCGGGAGAGCTTCGCGATCCGGCTTGCGGCGGGATGGAGCCGCTGCTGGAGCGCATCGAACGACAACGTGGCGTCGATCGGCAGGATCAGCTCGCCGTCGAGGAGAAAGCGCCGCGCCTTCGTGGCGGCGAGGAGCGCGACGATTTCGGGAAAGTAGCGCGCGAGGGACTTGCCGGATCTGGACAGGATCTCGATGCGCTCGCCATCGCGCCGGGCGAGCGCGCGAAAGCCATCCCATTTGGGCTCGAACTGCCAGCCCGCGCCTTCGGGCAGCGAGTCGACGAGCTTCGCCTCCATCGGCGATGGAAGCGGGAACGGCTCCGCGGTCACGCTCGCCACGCCATACCACCCGCCCCCGTCATGCTTTCGCGGTGCCGGCCGGGGCCCGGCCATCTCGCCATGCCGCTCGGTAGGCGGCGGTCCTGGCATGTATCGCTGCACGGGCTTGTCGTCCTGTCGCCCATCCACGCCTCCTGTTCGGCTCCCCGGGATCGCCGCTTAAACAGAGCGCGCCGACGGGCGTTCCCACCGTTTCGGGGCGGCGGCGAACGCGATATCGGGGGATACGGCCCTGCTGGCGGAAAGCGATGGTTGGCCCACGCCTCCTCCCTGCGGCCCTCCGACGGCACGATCGCTCATCGGGCTCGTTTTCCGCGCATGAAGCTCGTCGATGTCCTGTTCGGCCGCCGTCTCTCGAATCGCGAACATAGCGACCAGAAGATCGGGTGGATCGCCGGCGTCCCCGCGATGGGCCTCGACGGGCTGGGGTCTTCGTCCTACGGCCCCGAAGCCGCGCTGACGGTCATGATCCCGGCCGGCGCGGCGAGCCTGGCCTGGATCGGCTGGATCATCGGCCCGATCGTGGCCTTGCTGGCGATCCTCTACCTTTCCTACCGGCAGACGGTGATCGCTTATCCCAGCAACGGCGGCGCCTATACCGTCGCCAAGGAGAATCTCGGCGCGGGTGGCGCGCTCCTCGCGGCGGCGGCATTGATGATCGATTATGTCCTGAATGTCGCGGTAGGCGTTTCGGCCGGCATCGGCGCGCTGACTTCCTCGATTCCGGCGCTCCACCCCTACACCTTGTGGCTATGCCTTGCTGTCCTCGCCCTGGTCGCGATCGCCAATCTGCGCGGCACGCGCGAGGCCGGATGGCTGTTTGCGCTGCCGACTTATATCTTCATCTTCTCCTTCCTCGGGCTGATTGCGGTGGGCCTCTTCCATCTCGTGACCAGCGGCGGCCAGCCGCACCCCGTCGTCGCGCCGCCGCCGCCCGGTCGCGCGATGCAGGCGGTCAGCCTGTGGCTGCTGCTGCGGGCCTTCGCTGCCGGCTGCACCGCGATGACCGGGGTGGAGGCGGTGTCCAACGGGGTCAATGCGTTCAAGGAGCCGGTGGTGCGCCAGGCGCACGCCACGCTGACGGTGATCTGTCTGGTGCTGGGGCTGCTCCTCGCCGGCATCGCCATGATCGTCCATGGCTATCATCTGGGCGCGATGGATCAGACCAGGGATGGGTATCAAAGCGTGATGTCGCAGCTTGCCGGCGCGATCGCGGGCCGCGGCGGCGTCTATTATGTCTCGATGGCGAGCCTGCTGGCGGTGCTGTGCCTGTCGGCGAACACCAGCTTCGTGGGTTTTCCGCGCATCTGCCGTCTCGTTGCGCTCGACGGCTATCTGCCTCGCTCGTTTGCGGTCGCGGACCGGCGGCTTGTGTTCTCGGTGGGCATCCTTTTCCTGACGGTGACCGGCGGCGGACTGCTGATCCTGTTCGACGGCATCACCGACCGGCTGATCCCGCTCTTCGCGATCGGCGCCTTCCTGACGTTCACGATCAGCCAGCTCGGAATGGTGGTGCACTGGCGCCGGCAGGGTGGACGCCAGACGGCGCGCATGGCGATCAACGCTCTGGGCGCCGCCGCCACGACGATCGCCTTGCTGATCATCCTCGCCGCCAAGTTCATCGAGGGCGCGTGGATCGTCGTCCTGGCCGTACCCGCATCGATCGGGCTGCTCGTCTCGATTCACCGCTACCATGAGCGGTTGAGCCGCAATCTCGCCAGCGTGGGCGAGTTCACGCTGGAGGAAACGGACCCGCCGACCGTGCTCGTCGCGTATGAGGAGCGCAACCGCATGACCGATCGCGCGCTGCGTTTCGCGATGACGCTGTCGCCCGATGTGATCGCGGTTCACCTGCTGCGTCTCGCCGGGCCCGAGCAGGAGGAGGAGCTTGCGGCAATTCGCGAGACTTACAATCGGGAGGTCGCGGCGCCGCTGGAGAAAAAGGGCGTCAGCCCGCCACGGCTGATGCTGGTGGCCGCCCCCTTTCGCGAAATCCACGGGCCGATCCTTGAGCTGGTCGGCAAGATCGACGAAGCGACGCCGGGCCGATCGGTCGCCATCCTGATTCCGGAGCTGGTGCTGCGGCACTGGTGGGAGCGCCCGCTGCACAGCCGCCGCGCCGATCGGCTTCGTTCCGCCCTGATGGAGCATGCCGGGCCCCGGCTGATGATCGTGACGTCACCCTGGAGAAGTTGATGCCCGGTCGGGCTGGTTCGCGCGGCCCGCATGCCCCTGCTAGTGCGTCGTGCCGAACATGATCCGCGCTCCCAGCCAGATCGCGCGCGGCGCGCCTGGCGAATAGAAGGTCGAGTTCACCAGCGGCCGATCGCCGTCGATCACCGGGCCGTTGAACGGCCGGCCGACAAACGCGCCGCTGGCGGCGAACCCGGTCGCCGAAAGCTGGGCGGCCGTGTAATAATGCTTGTCGAAAGCGTTGCTGAGTTCGGCATAGAGCCTGAGCCAGGGCTGTGGCCGCCATTCGGCATCGAAATCGAGCACCGCGAAGCCGGGGCTGCTCCCCGGCCCCAGATAATAGACGCCGTCCGGCTGGTGCCGGTTGTTCTCGTTGCCGCGCGCGATCATGCCGGATTGCGCCTGGATATCGCCGCTCAGGGTGAAGGCCGGGGTGATGTCGTAAGCGACGCTGGCACGCAGGATATGGCGGGGCACGAGCGGGATGCGATCGCCCGGCCGGATCTGGATATCCCCCTCGAAACCCGGTCCGGGCCCGTCGTTGCTGCTGTTCGCGCTGCCATCGACCACGTCGCTGCTGCGATAGGTGGCATCGAGATAGGTGTAGCGCAGGGTGGCGGAGAACGGCCCCTTGCGTCCGTCGAGGCCCAGTTCGACGCCCTGGCGCCGGGTCTTGCCGAAATTCTTGAAGTAGCCGAAGCCGGATGCGCTGTCGGTGACGAACAATATATCCTGATGGTTCCCGGCGCGGAAGGCGGCGAGGCTCCATCCCAGCGCGTCGTCAAGGATGCGGCCATGGGCGCCGACCTCGGCAGTCCGCGTCACCACCTGCCGGAGGGGGGGATCGCCGGCAAGCGCGTTGGGCAGGCGGCACGGATTCTCCGGATCGGCGCAGCCGAGCTCGATCGCGGTCGGCGCGCGGCTCGTCTGGCTGAAGCTGCCGTAAAGCGTCAGGGCGGGCGATGCCGCATAGGTCAGCGTCGCGGCCGGATTGACGTGGTTGTAATGGTAATGGCCGTCGAGCGAGCCGGGGCCGCCGCCGGGCGTCAACCGGTCCTCATTGCGGATGATCGTCCGGTCATAACGGACGGACAAGGCGAGGCTGACCCTGCTTGCCAAGGCGAAGGTGTCGGTGGCGAAGGCGCTCAGGCCATAGGTCCGCCCGATCAGGTTCACGCGCGCGTCGAATGCGTCCTCGCTGTCCTGCGTGCCGTCGGCGAAGGCGCCGGGGCCGGACACCGTGACCACGGTGCGATCAGGCGCAAGATAGCCGAATTGCGAGGATTGCATGAAATGGGCGCGATCGCCCTCCCAGTTTCCGCCGAGCACGAAGCTGTTGTCGTGCCCGAAAAGCCGCGCGGACGAGCGAAGCTCCAGCGAGCCGCCATAATCTTCCTGATAGGTGGAGGAACGGTTGGCGAGACCGTTGCATTTCTCGTTGGGCTCGGTGTTGAGCAGGATGTTCGCGATGCAGCGCCATTTCGGAAAGGGCGTGTTGGCCTGGGTTTCGCCGCTCGTGGGAAAGCCCGTATAGCCCGCCGCCGTCAGCGCCGCCTGTTCGGCCGCCGTCGGCTGGTAGAAATTCTCGCCCAGCGCATCGTCGTTGATGTCGCCGTTGAAGCTGATCGTGCGGATATGGCGGTAATAGGCGTTGGCCGAGAGGGTCAGCGTGTCGCTGAGGTCGTGATGGCCGAGCAGGGTCAGCGCGTAGGCCCGGTTTCTGGTATTGTCGGGCACGGTATAGACGCTGGCATAATCGCTCGCGAGCAGGCGCATGTCCTGTAGCCCGTTGCCGGTGAGGTTGGTGTCGGCAAAGCTGCCGGTCAGCGCGAGCGCGCTGGTGCCGTCGTCCCAGCCGAGCCGGCCGAACGCCTGCGTCGCCTTCGATGGCGAGAATTCGCGCCAGCCATGTTCCTGGAAATGATTGGCGGTGAGATACCAGTCGAAATCGCCGCTGTTGCCGCCGGTCTCGCCCTCGACCCGCCAGCGGCGATGCGAGCCGTAATTCGTCTCGAAAGCCGTGCCCGGATCGTCGCGGCCGTTGCGCGTGCGGATCGACAGCGCACCGCCCAGGCTGTTGCGGCCGAACAGCGGATCGGACGCGGGAACGAGCGCGATGTCGGCGATCGCCTCCCTGGGAATGAGATCCCAGCTCACCACGTCGCCGAACGGCTGGTTCTGGCGCACGCCGTCGAGATATACCGAGAGACCCTGGGGCGTGCCCAGGAGCGGCGAAGCGGTGTAGCCCCTGTAGTTGATATCGGGCTGGAGCGGATTGTCCTGCGTCGAATTGATATAGACGCTGCCGAGCCGGCGGTTGAGATAGTCGCTGAGATCGAGCGCATGGGCGGCTGCGATGTCGGCTGCCGTGGCGCGCTGCGTCCCCGGTGTCTCTCCGCTGTCCGAAAGCGGCGTCGGTGCGGTGACGATGATCTGGCTGGGCTTCTGCGTGCCGTCGGGATCGGCCGCAAGAGCGGCGGGCGCGGCAAGCAGCGAGACGGTGGCGAGGAGAATCGACCGCCGAATCATGAGCATGCCTCCCATTATCCTTTCCGGCTACTCATAGCGTCAGTCGAACCTGCGATCTTGAGACCGCTCTCAGGTTCCGCGCACGGGGGGTCAGCCCTCCTTCGCGGGGCGCGCGCGGGGATCGGGGGCGGCGGACGGAGCGGCCAGCCGAAATCCCTGACGACGATGCGTCTCGATCAGGGGCGCGCCACCAGCGCTTGCCAGCCGCCGCCGGAGATAGCCGACATAGACGTCCAGCGCGTTGTCGGTCACATCGACCTCCCTTCCCCACACCGCGGTGAGCAGCCGCTCACGCGAGACGATGCCGCCGCCAGCGCGCGCCAGTTCGAGCAGCAGGTCGAACTCCCGGGGGCTGAGCGGCAGCGCCTGGCCGTCGACCCGCGCCGTCCGGGCCCCCGGTTCCAGCGCCAGCGTCCCGAAGGAGACGGGCTCCGGCCGAAGATTCGGACTGCGACGAACGACCGCGCTCAATCGCGCCAGCAATTCCTCGAAGGCGAAAGGCTTGGGAAGATAGTCGTCGGCCCCGCTCGCGAAGCCGTCCAGCCTGTCCTGCAACGTGCCCCGCGCGGTGAGCATGATGATCGGCACCTGGATCGCGGCGTCCCGGAGCTGACGACATAGTTCGAGCCCATCGCAATCCGGCAGCGCGCGGTCGAGAATGAGCGCCGAAAACTCACCCGCGCGCAGAAGCTCCTCCGTCCTGCGGCCGTCGCGCTCGAGCACGACCTCATATCCCCGCTGGGCGAGGCCGCGGCGCACGAAACGCCCGATTCCGGCATCATCCTCGACCAGCAGAATGTTCATGCGGCACGCGGCAGGATGATCGTCATCACGCAACCGCCGTCGGGATCGTTGCCCGCGCCGATCGAACCGCCATGCCGCTCGATCACCCAGCGCGCCAGCGCCAGGCCGAGGCCGGTCCCGCCCCGCGCCCGCCCGCCCTCCGCCTGATAATAAGCGTCGAATATCCGTGGCAGTTCGCCTGGCGGGATGCCCGCGCCCTCATCCCTGATCGAGATCGAGGCGGCGCGATCATCCGCCGCCATGCGAAGCGACACGCTGCTTCCGATCGGCGAGAATTTTGCCGCATTGTCGAGCACCGCGACCAGCGCCTGTTGCAGCCACCGCGCGTCGCCGCGAACCGCAACCGGCCGGTCGGGTCCGCTTATCTCCAGGCCGATCTCCAACGCGCGGGCGTAGGCAGCCGCCGCTTGCGCGGCGCCCGCGACGACATTCATCAGATCGATCGGCGTGTCGTCCAGCTTCAGCTCGCCATTCTCGGCTCGCGCGAGGCTGAGCAGCTCCTCGATCCGATGCTCCAGGAACTCGGTATTGGCGACGACGCGGTCCAGCGCCTCGCGCAGCGGCTCGATCCGATCGCCCGGGTCCGCCAGCGCGACTTCGGCCTCGCCCCGCATCACCGTCACCGGCGTGCGAAGCTCATGACTGACCTTGGCGAAAAACAGGCGGCGCGAGCGTTCGATCATTGCAAGCTCGCCGGTCCGGGCGGCCACTTCGCTCGACAGGCGACGATTGGCGGCAGCGAGACCGACCGCGCCCAACAGCGCGGAGATCAGGGCCACCGCGGTCAGGAGCATCGCCAGAAGGGTCATGCGCCGGCGCAGCCGCTCCATGCGCAGCGCAACCTCCCTGGCCTCGATCCGCTCGCCGTTGCTGATCGTCGCCACCAGCCGGCGAATGGCGTGGTTGCGCACGGAACCCTCGGGTTGTGAGGCCAGGGCGATCAGTTGATCGGCGCGCGCGGCCTCCATCAATTCGGCATCCTGCTCACCGGGGCGATCGAGAAGGGTGGCCTCGCGGGTTATCGACCGGCGATATTGTCGCAGCAGCGCACCGAGCGAGCTTTGGTCTTCCCCGCCAAGCGCCGCTTCGATCCGCGCGACCATCGCAAGCTGCTCTTCCGATGCCGCCGCCCGGTCGAAATCATGTCGCGCACGCGCCATGCTGAGCAGAAAAGCGGCAATCAGCCCGACGATCGAAAGCATCAGCACGCCGCAGCACAATATGGCGGGCGAGCGTCGCGGCAGCCTCATGTCGGGACGCGGGCCGACTTCACCGCGCGCGGCCGCCCGTCCGTCCGGCAATGTCCCGGGGCCCGTCCCCGACATGGGCCGTGCGCGGGATCTTGGCGGTGGCCGGGCCGATCGCCGTCGCATCGCCGGAGGGGCCGTTGGCGGGAAAGGCCGTTGGCGGTCGTCAGCCATCGATGGCCGGCCGCGATCGCTGATTCAGCCTTCGGGCTGGCGGGTGCCACGACGATACCTGTCGGCTTCAGCATCTTGTCTCCCCCTGTCAGCCGGAATCACGGCACGCCTGCCCCGCCCCCGACCGGGACATAGACGTTGGACGTCAGCCGCGCCATGCGCGCATCGCCCGCTCATATGCGTCGCGTGCCTTGTCGGCCTGCCGCGCGACCTTGGCCCGCTCGCTTTCCTGCCGCTTCTCCAACATGCGCCGTTCGCGATCCAGTTCCGCCTGCCGGCGAGCCAGCTCCTCGCGTTCCCGGGCCTGGCGCTCCTCGATCCCGGTCAACGCCTGCTCGGCGCGGTCGAGCGCGGCGCGGTCCGGCCGGGGCTTCGGCTTCGGGGCCGGTTTGGGCCCTGGCGCGGATTTCGCGCGGTCGCTTTTGCGGGCGGGAGCGCGCCCGTGTGGTGTCGCGGACTCGATCGGACCGGCAGGCTTTTCACTTCCTCGCCGCCTGGGCGCGTCAGGCGGAAGGGCCGCAAGCTGCTCGGCGGTCGTGCCGCGCAGGCGGCGGATGACCGTCCCCGGCTTCTCAAGCGGCTCGCGCGTCAGTTCGGGATTCTCCACCCGTTCGGCGACGCCGCGCGCGAACAGGTCATGATCGCTGCCCCAGGCTTCCAGCGCCGCCTTCTGGCTGGGCGCGGCGACATAGGCGTCATGGAAGCCGATCGGCGTCCGGAATACCTTGAGCTTCTGCTTGCGCGTCATCGCGCGAATTTAGGCTCCGGCGGCGATCGGAACCAGCCCGCAAAGGGCAGGAGGGCGATCGCGGCTCGCAACGTCGCGTGCAACAAATACGCTGATCGGAGCAAGGATCGGACACGATCGGCGGCACGGTTCGTTTGCTCGATCAGGGACACCGCGAGCGCGCTGGCATCGATGGCCGGCAGTCCCGCCTCCGATGACAATCAGGAGAGCGTGATGTGACAGCAGGAGAGGCGGAAAATCGCGGAGCAGCGCTCCGGCGCGTGGACGCCCGCGACGGCCGGCAGCCAACCGAACGAGGAGACACATGATGGCGGACGATGGCATCGCGGGCCGCAAGCAGGACGGGGACCTGACAAGGAATCCCGGTATCGGCCGGTCCGGGAGCGCCTATGCGTCCGGGGAGAAACCGGAGGATGCGCAAGGCGACAACACGGTCGAGGGTGAGGTCGAGGACGATCCGGAGGCGAGCGGCGGCGTCGATCCGGATGGTCCGGGCCGCACGAACAAATAGCAAGCGTGCGCCCGACCCTGCATCCGCGGCTGGTCAACGGCCGGTTCGGCGATCCGGCGGTCTTCGTGGAAGCCCTGCACCGGCCGGATGCGCTGTTGTTCGACCTCGGCGACCTTTCGCCGCTGGGCGCCCGCGACCTGCTGCGCGTCACCCACGTCCTCGTCTCGCATATGCATATGGACCATTTCATCGGCTTCGACCGGCTGCTGAGGGTTCACGTCGGCCGCGAGAAACGGATCGCCGTCGTCGGGCCCGAGGGTATATCGGCGGCGGTCGGCCACAAGCTGCAAGCCTATAGCTGGGATCTCGTGGATCGTTACGCGACCGATCTCGTCTTCGAGGTCATCGAGGTGCGGGCACCGGACACTCTCGCCGCCACGCGCTTTCGCCTGAAGGCAGGGTTCACGCGCGAGCCCGGCGACCTGCCTGCGCGGGGCGATGGCGGGACGATCGACTGGCCGGACTTGCGGTTGAGCGTCGCGGTGTTGGACCATCATGGGCCCAGCCTGGGCTATGCGATCGAGGAGCCGGTCCACGTCAACATCTGGCGCAACCGGCTCGATGCGCGGGGTCTCGCGACGGGTTCCTGGCTCCAGGGGCTGAAGCAAGCGATCCGTCGCGGCGAGACCGACGATACCCAGATCGCGCTTCCGGACGGCGGCTCCGCGCCGCTGCGTGCGCTGCGCGATCTGGCAAGCGTCGGGCGCGGGCAGAAGATCGCCTATGTGACCGACGTTGCCGACACGTCGCGCAACCGGGAGAAGATCGTCGCGCTCGCCGCCGAGGCCGACCTGTTCTTCGTCGAAGCGAGCTTTTCCGCCGCCGATCGGTCACATGCCGCGCACCGGGCGCATCTCACCACGATCGCGGCCGGCGAGATGGCGCGGGCGGCTCATGTGAGGCGGATCGAGCCTTTCCATTTCTCGCCGCGTTATGAAGGCGAGGAGGATCGCATGATCGCGGAAGTGATGGCCGCATTTCAGCCTTCAGCGATGATGGCGGAGGCGTGAGGCGTGAGGCGTGCGGCTGCATCTGATCGCGGCGGCGTTCGATGCCGCCGGGTTGCCGGGCGTCGCGCCACGGCTTTCGCCGGCTGTGGACGGCACGAGGACCAGCATGGCGGGAGGATCGCGTGACTGACTATCGCAAGCGCCGCGACCATATGGTCGACGTTCATCTCGCCCGCCGGGGCATTCGCGACCGGCGCGTGCTCCAGGCCATGCGGACGGTTCCACGCGAGCGCTTCGTGGCCGGGGGGCTCGAGGAGTTCGCCTATGACGACGCCCCGCTCCCCATCGAGGAAGGGCAAACCATCTCGCAGCCTTACATAGTGGCTGCGATGATCGAGGCAGCCGAGATCGCGCCGGGGAACCGGGTGCTCGAGGTCGGCGCCGGCTCGGGCTACGCGGCCGCGGTGATCGGCCGTATCGCGGATCAGGTATTCGCGATCGAGCGGCATGAGTCCCTCGGCGAACTGGCGCGCCAGCGCATGCGGGCGCTGGGATATGACAATGTCGATATCCGTATCGGCGACGGCACGAAGGGCCTGCCGGACGAGGCGCCGTTCGACGCCATTGTCGTCGCCGCCGGTGGACCCGGGACTCCGCCTGCGCTCAAGGAGCAGCTCGCGATCGGTGGTCGCCTCGTCATTCCAGTCGGCGATTCCGGCGAGCAGACGCTCCGCAAGATCACGCGGGCAAGCGAAACGCGCTTCGAGGAGGAGAATCTGGGTGCCGTCATGTTCGTGCCGCTGATCGGCGAGCAAGGCTGGCGGGAAGACGGGCGGCGGGCGGCGAGCAACCATGTGCCGGGCACGTCGCGCAGCCAGTCGCTCGCGACGATGATCGCCGACGCCGCCGAAGCGCTGCCCGCGTTCGACGATCCGGCATTCGGGCGGCTGTTCGACCGGTTCGCCGACCGGAAAGTCGTGCTGCTCGGCGAGGCCAGCCATGGCACGACGGAGTTCTACCGCGCCCGCGCCGCGATCACGCGCCACCTTATCGCGCATCATGGCTTCACCATCGTTGCTGTCGAGGCCGACTGGCCCGACGCCGCGACGGTCGACCGCTATGTGCGCCACCGCCCCGCTCGCGCGAACGCCGAGCGGCCGTTCCAGCGCTTCCCGACCTGGATGTGGCGCAATACCGACGTGGCCGCGCTCATCCACTGGATGCGCGAGCACAATGCGGGCGTGTCGGCGACGGATGCGTGTGCCGGCTTCTACGGGCTCGACATCTACAACATGTCGGGGTCGATCGGCGCGGTGCTGGAATATCTCGACCGGGTCGATCCGGAGGCGGCCAGGGTGGCGCGCGAACGCTACGGCTGTCTCACCCCCTGGCAGAAGAACCCGGCGACCTACGGGCGGGCCGCGCTCACGAAGGGTTATGCCGAATGCGAGGCGGCGGTGATCGAGCAATGCCGCGCGCTGCTGGGAAAGCGGCTCGACTACAGCCGGGAAGATGGTGACGCCTTCCTCGACGCGGCACAGAATGCGCGCCTGATCGCGTCGGCCGAGCGCTATTATCGGATCATGTATTATGGCGGCGCGGAGAGCTGGAACCTGCGCGACACGCATATGTTCGAGACGCTCGAGCATCTGCTCGAGGCAAAGGGGCCGGGCGCAAAGGCGATCATCTGGGCTCACAACAGCCATATCGGCGATGCGCGGTTCACCGACATGGGCGTCACCCGCGACGAGCTCAACGTCGGCCAGCTCTGCCGCGAGAAGTTCGGGCGCGAGGCGGCGCTGATCGGGTTCGGGACCCATACCGGCACGGTAGCGGCCGCGACCGACTGGGACGGCGACATGGAGGTGAAGCGCGTGAATCCGTCGCGCGCCGACAGCTATGAGCGGCAGTTCCACGACAGCGGCAAGGGACGCTTCCTGATCGATCTGTCGCCCGGGCGGCATGAGCCGCTTCGCCGGCGTCTCGCCGAGCCGCGGCTCGAGCGGTTCATCGGGGTGATCTATCGGCCGGAAACCGAGCTCTGGAGCCATTATAGCCAGGCGGTCCTGCCCGAGCAGTTCGACGCCTTCGTCTGGTTCGACGAAACCCGTGCCGTGACGCCGCTCGGACCCGAACACCATCGCGGCATGCCGGAGACCTATCCGTTCGGCGAATAGATCCGACAAGTCCAGTAAGTGCGCGATATCGGTCGTCAGGCTGAGCCTGGCCGGCCCCGATAGGCGTTATTTCGCGATGCCGGCGGCCGTGACGATGGTGGCGAGGCTCATCGCCATATAGCGCAGCGCCGTTTCCCGATCAGTCAGCAAGCGTTCGTCGGGCGAATGGCTGCGTTCCGATCGGAAGCCCGATCCGATGGTGATCGCGGGAAGGCCGAGGCTCATCGGCAGGTTGGCATCGGTCGAGCTGCTTTCCAGCCCGGGCCTGCCGCCGCCGAGGCTGATCGCGGCCAGCGCCGTCATGACGGCGTGATGGCAAATCACCTCGCCGTACACGAGATTCCTGACAGTTCCCTTCTGGACCATCAACTCCAGGCGCATCAACCAACTACACAACCGGACCAGCCATCGCGGGCAATCCACGGCTCGGTTGCGGCAACATCGCGGCGTGCCCCACGATTGCACAGAGCAGGCCACCGTAGTTCGCGCCGCGTCGATGTCAGCAAAGCCAGACGACGCGCTCTCCGCGATGAGCGCCGACGTGAATGATCTGCTCGACAGCCCAAGCCTCAATCGAGCGAGGCATAAGCCTGAAGGCGGAACGGCTGGAGGGCACGGCCGTCGCGCAGCTTGACCACCCATTCCGGGTCCATCAGCAGCGCGCGGCCAACGCCGACCAGATCGAACTCACCACGCGCGAACCGCTCCGCGACCGAATCGAGATTGTCGATCATCACCGTCTCCTCGACGAACGAGCTTTGCAGGTCCTTGCTGAGCCCGACGCCGCCGACGCACATGACCGGCCTGCCCGTCAGCCGGCGTGCCCAGCCCGCCAGCCCCATGTCGGAGCCCTCGAAGGCCGGTTTCGTGAAGATGCGCGTGCTGGCGTCGAACAGGTCGACGCCCGCCTCGGCCAGCGGGACGAGCAGCGCGGCCAGCTCGTCGGGCGTGGCGGCGTTGCGCGCGTCGTAATCCTGGAGCTTCCATTGCGAGAAGCGGAAGATGATCGGCATGTCGGGCCCGATCGCCGCGCGGATCGCCTTCACCACCTCCACGCCGAAGCGCGCGCGGCGGGTCAGGTCGCCGCCCCAGGCGTCGTCGCGCAGGTTGGTAGCGTCCCAGAAGAAGCTGTCGATCAGATAGCCGTGCCCGCCATGGATGGCGATGCCGTCGAACCCCGCCGCCTTCGCGTTGGCGGCGCTGCGCGCATAGCCCGCGATGACGTCGGCGATATCCTCCTCGCTCATCGGCGCGACGGGTGCCGCGACCTCGGCGATATAGTCCGGCGGGAGCATCGCCCTGTCGGCAGGGCCCCATATGCCCGACGGCCGCATCGGCCGCGCGTCGGGATGCCGCCCCGTCCCCGGACGCCGCACCACGCCCATGTGCCAGAGCTGCGGCACGACCAGCCCGCCCTGCGCATGCACGCCCGCCACGACGCGCCGCCATGCCTCGATCGCGTCGCCGTACAGGACGGGCACGTCATGCTCGTTCATGCTGCCCGCGCCGAGCGCGGAGGGGTGATCGATGCCGATCCCCTCCGTGACGATCAGGCCGACATCGGCGGCGGCCCGGCGCCTGTAATAAGCCGCCACGTCGTCGCCGGGCACGCCACCGGGGGAGAAATTGCGCGTCATCGGCGACATCACGAAGCGGTTGCGCAGGTGCAATCCCTTCAGCGTGAACGGTTCGAGCAATGGATCAATCGCCGCCGTCATGCCGCACGTC
>Ga0182749_1002032_pt1 | contig 15227 bp, 18 predicted proteins | sample eDN3rd37CKraftMG_FD_128875 | JGI IMG/M metagenome (GOLD analysis project Ga0182749, IMG submission 128875) | Enriched Miracle-Growth compost microbial communities from Emeryville, California, USA - eDNA 3rd pass 37_C Kraft MG (version 2) (version 2) ...
GCCTGAAGCGGCGAACGCGCCGGCTCAGCTTTGATCAGAACAGCGCCGGCGTCTTGCCGATCGGGATCGGCCCGAGGAAGGCCGCGCCGTCCTCAAAGCGCAGCGGCAGTGTCACCGCGCGGCGGCCCTCGAGCGTCGTCTGCTCGCCCAGCATATTGATGCCGGCGGCGATATTGGTGCCGGCCTGTTGGCGCGCGGCGGCGCCGAGCCCCGGCGAGAAACGATCGAGGAAGCCGGCGAGCCGGTCCATCGTCGGCGAGCTCTGCACCATCTGCTGGGCGCCGATCTTGTCGAGGAATTCTTCGACGCCGGCGATCGTGACGCGCAGTTGGCCTTGCAGGCGGCCTTGCGGATTGAGCGTGAGCTTGCCGCTGCCGACCGCGAGGATATTGCCCTGCTGAATGCGGGCGCGGGTGATATCGACGCTGCCGCCGGCCGCCTGCATCTGACGGAAGCGCTCCGGCCAAGGCTTGGGGCTGAGATCGTCGAGGCCGCGCAGCACCGTGACGAGGTCGGCATTGAGCGGCTGGGTCGCCGCCGGATGCAGCGCCGGCGCGGTCACCCCTTCCACCGTCAGCGCGGCTTCGATCACCGGCTTGTCGGCTGCGGAGCCTTCCGCGAGGCGGCCGTGAAGCTCGAGATGGTCGGCCCGCACCAGGCTCTCGCGGCTGTCGCCGGCGAGGCGCTCGACGGACGGCGCGTCGAACACGATCGAGGCGCGCTCGGGCGCCGCCGGCGTGCCGCGCACGCTCGCCTGCCCAAGCTTCCAGTTGGCGCTGAACGCGGGTGGACGTCCGACATCGCCGATGGTCGCCGGCCCGCTGAACTCGCTGATGACGAGATTGGGCTGATAAATCTGGACCGCCGCGAGGATGTCCGCGGTCTTGACCTCGAGCGGCGGCTGCAGCGCCTTGAAAACCGCCGAGGCGTTCTGGCAGCTCACCTCGAGGCGGAAGGGATAGCCGCCGATCGACGCCGCGCCGCAGCTATAGATGCGGCCCGCCTTGGCCTCGCGGTCGCGCCAACCATTGAGGACATCGTCCGCCTGATTGACGGCATAGTACCAAAGGCCGCTCCAGCCGCCGATCACGAGGGCGACCAGCACGGCCAGGATGATGTAGCGCCGCTTGCGGCGCGAAGAATTGGAAGACATCGCGGCTTCTAGGGCTGCGGATTGCGAATCGAGCGGTCTAGGTAGCACGTCGCTCATACGTTCCTATCGAAAAACCAATGCGAAATCGGATGGTTCCGCTGTTAAACGCGCGCCGATTGCGGCGTTTATGGGCCAAAAGCGCCCAATTGGTGCGCCAGTGAGGATTGTTGCGCGCGCGGCCTCACCCTGTTACGCGAAACTGCCCTCACCTACCGTAGCTCTGATGTCGCACGATGAACGCCCTTGAGAACAACGGCGAGGACCTCTGGGTCTTCGGCTACGGCTCGCTGATCTGGCGCCCCGGGTTCGACTTCATCGACCAGCGCAAGGCGCGCTGCGTCGGCGCCCACCGCGCCCTGTGCGTGTACTCCTTCGTCCACCGCGGCACGCCGGAAAAGCCCGGCCTCGTGCTCGGCCTCGACCGCGGCGGCAACTGCCGCGGCATCGCCTACCGGGTCGCGGCGGACAAGCGCGCGGCGACCATTCAGTATCTGCGCGAACGCGAACAGGTGACCATGGTCTACCGCGAGGCGTGGCGCACCGTCTGGCTCGACGACGATCCCAAACAGCGCGTGAGCGCCATCTGTTACATGGTCGATCGCGGCCATGAGCAGTTCTCCGGCCGGCTCACGCTCGAGCAGCAACTCCACCATGTCCGCCAGGGCCATGGCCGCTCGGGCAACAACCGCGATTACGTGCTGGAAACCGTCGGCGCCCTGGAGAAGCTGGGCTTCCGCGACCGCGAGCTGCATCTCCTGGCGCAGCGCCTCAAAGGCAGCCACGAACACAGCTGAGACGTTTCCGCGCGTCCTCACATCCCTCAACCCGGGACCCGCGTGCAACGCGCGGACCCGGAATCAGGCCCCGTGGGATAAACCCCGTCTCTCGATTCCGGATTCGCTCGCCAGCGCTCGCGCCCTGAAATGATTCAGCGTGCGCCCGCTGCCTTTGATTCCGCGATCAGCCGCGCGGTCGCGGGCTCGATCGCATCTTTCAGCCGGCGGAAGAACTCCTCGCGGCTCAGGCCTGCCGGAATGGGATCGAGGATCTCGACCAGCACCTTGCCGGGATGACGCACGATCGAACGGCGCGGCCAGAACAGGCCGGAGTTGAGCGCGATCGGCACGCAGGGCACGCCTTCCGCCACGTAAAGATGAGCGACGCCCTGCTTGTAGGCGGGGTCGGCGCCCGCCGGCCGGCGCGTGCCCTCGGGGAAGATGATGAGCTGGCGGCTCAGCGCCAGCTCGATGCGCGCCCGCTCGATCATCGCCACCAGCGCCTTCGCGCCCTTGCGGCGGTCGACCGGCACCATACGCCCCTTGATCGTGAACCACCCGAAAACCGGGATCCACTGCAGCTCGCGCTTGAGGATGAAGACCGGATTGGCGAACAGCGGCAGCAGCGCGAAAGTCTCCCACGCCGACTGATGCTTGGCCGCGACCAGCAAGGCGCCCGGCGGGATCTTCTCCCGGCCGCGGACCTCGCAATCGAGCCCGACCACCACGCGCAGCAGCATGAGGTTGAAACGCGCCCACGACTTCGCGACGTTCACGATCGCCGTGTAGCGCATGAAGAACGTCGGCAGCGCCGCGATGAGATAGACGAGCGTGCCCACGTAAAAGAGCACGTTGAAGGCCATAGAGCGCAGAACGATCACAGGTTTGCCCTTACGCGACGCCTTCGGAGTCCAGGCGCATCCGGGTGAGCGCCAAGAGATACTTCAGATATTCGCCGAAAAGAAGCCGGGCCGTGTCCGCGCTCTGCCACCAGGGCTCGGTCTTGAGCTTCACCGACATCACCGGAAAGGCGATCAGCTTGACCTCCGGCAGCTGGTGCTCGAGCTCGACCAAAGCGCGCGGCATGTGCCAGTTGGACGTCACCACGATCAACGACATGAAATTGTGGTCGTGCGCCCAGCGTTTGGTCTCCAGCGCATTGCCGAAAGTGTTCAGGGCCGAGCGGTCGAGATCGATGCAGCAGGAAAAATACTTGGTGTAGAGCGGCGTCAGGCGCGCGATCTCCTTGGCGCTGATCGTCCGGTGCACGCCGGTGATCAAGAGCCGCTTGCCGTGTTCGGCCGCGAGCAGCTCGATCGCGTCGGGAATACGCGCGGCCGCGCCGGTCAGGACAACGATGCCGTCGGCATTGCGGTCGAGCGTGACTTCTTCATTGGCGATATTGGCGACGAACCACAGGAAGCCGCCGCCGAGCACCACCGCGCCGGCGACGCACACCGTCATCGTCAGAAAGCCGATCCAACGGGCGAAGCTTCCAAGCATCAGTCGATCATTTCCAACGTGCGATTGACGGTTACGCGAGACGTATACGCGGTGACCCCCGCGATCAGCACCACCTGCAGCACCACGATGATGTAGCCGCTCCAGCCGATCGAGAACGAGCCGAACAGGGCCTGCGTCTGCGTCCCGCTGGCGGTGCCGGCGAACCAGCGGCTCATGAGCGCGGCAAAGCCGAACAGCAGGATGGCCGCGCCGCCGCCGATCGCGCCGCCCTGCAGCCCGAGCATGAGAAAGTGGCGCTGGAAGTTGCTGGCGATGAAACCGTTCTTGGCGCCGACGAAATGCAGCACTTCGATGACGTTTCGATTGGTGGCCATGGCGCCGCGCGTGGCGAAGGTCACCGACAGGATCGTCGCCACAATCATCAGCGCGAGGATGCCGATGCCGGCGGCGACCGCCGTGCCGGCCATGGCGCGCATCCGTTCGATCCAGCCGCGATGGTCGTCGAGCGTGGCGCCGGGCACTTGTTCGGCCAGCATATTGCGCAATTGCGGGATGTCGGGCGCGGCGCCCGGCGCGATCTTGACCACGATCAGCCGCGGCACCGGCAGTTCCTCGAGCTTGAGACCGGCGCCGAGCCACGGTTCGAGAAGCTGGGCGGACTCGTTCTTCGAGTACACCCGCACGTCGCCAATGCCGGGGAAATTGCGCGCCACCGACGCTGCCTTGTCGACCAGCGCATCGATGTCGCGGCCGGCGGCGGGGATGAGCTGGACGGTGACCTCGCGCGAGACGTCGGCCTGCCATTCGCTCGCCGCCTGGCTGACCAGCACGACGCCGCCGGCTGTGAGCGAGGCAAGGAAGGTCATGATCGCCACCACCGCCACCAGCGCGCGCCCGGCGATCGAATTGCGGGGCACGAGCGAGGTGTCGAAACGCGGCAGAAACATGATGGGCGTGCGCGGTGACAGCGTCGCCTCGACGCGTTCGCTATCGACCATCCGTGTGACTTTGACTTCAATCATAGATGTGCAGACGCCCGTCGTGGAGCACGAGCCGGCGTGCATCGTACTGGTCCATCAAGGCAATGTCGTGAGTGGCGATCACCACCGATGTGCCGGACTTGTTGAGCTCGATGAACAGGCGCAGCAGGCGCTGGCCGAGCGAGGGATCGACGTTGCCGGTGGGCTCGTCCGCAAGCAGCAATTGCGGCCGCGCGATCACCGCGCGGGCGATCGCGGCGCGCTGCTTCTCGCCGCCCGAAAGCACCGGCGGCAGCGCAAACACGCGGTCGCCGAGGCCGACCCAGTGCAGCAGTTCCATCACCTCGTCGCGGTAGGTATCTTCGGCCCGGCCCATGACCCTGAGCGGCAGCGCGACGTTTTCGTAGGTCGTCATGTGGTCGAGCAGGCGGAAATCCTGGAACACGATACCGATCCGCCGGCGCAGGGTCGCCACCGCGTCGCGCGAGAGCGTCGCGACGTCGTGCCCGAAATGGGTGATCAGGCCGCGCGTCGGCTTCAGCGACAGGAACAAGAGTCGCAGCAAGGTCGTCTTGCCGGCGCCGGACGGGCCAGTGAGAAATTGGAAGGAATGCGGCTCGATGCGAAAGGAGAGGTCGTGCAAGACCTCCGGCCCAAGGCCGTATCGCAAGCCGACATTCTCGAATCGGACCACCCGCTTCTCCGATGAATTCTTTTGATCGATCCGTGGCTTAAGGCCCCTCGGGCGGACCACCCCCGTCACGACGAAACAGTCTATCCGGGCTTTTACAGCATTGTCGCGGCGCTGCCAGTGCCCTCGGACAAACCAGCGCCCGACCGCAGGCTGGGCCTCCATGGTTTCCGATCCATTAACGGACGGCTGCTAGGGTCCGAGCGATGGAAATCGTGACCGATGCCATGTTGATCGTCTGTCCGAGTTGCGCCACGTCCTACCAGATCGATCCGCAGTCGGTCGGTTCGGCCGGCCGCATGGTCCGCTGCGCGCGCTGCAAGACCACGTGGTTCGCCTCTCCGACCAGCGAGGTGGACTCCTTCGTCGACAGCGTGATCGCCGAGGCCGAAGCCGAGCAGGTGCGCGGCGTGCTGCGCGATCGCGACCCGCGCGAATCCTCGCCGGACGATTTCGGCTTTTCGGAAGAAGCCCCGGCCGCCGGCCCCGCCGCGACAGAACCGCCCGCCGTCGACGGCTTCCCGATGGCGCCCGAATTCACCTCGCCTCCCGGGCCGTCGTCGTTCGACATCGAACCGCAGCCCGAATCGCAGCCCGAGGCCATCGCCGACGCACCCTCGCTGGTGCCTCCGGTCATGCCGCCCGACGAGCAGCCGATCTACCGCGAGGCGCCGGCCCAGCAAGCGCCGGTCTATCAGGAGGCCACCGAGGCCGAGCGCGAAGAGCAGCTCGAAACCTTCGCCGCCCGCCGCAAGCGAATGCAGGCCGATCGCAAGCGCACGCGGCGCTCGTCGCGCTGGGTCGCGGTCGTGCTGGTGCTGTTCGCCTTCAACGTGGCTTTGATCGGCGCGCGCAACGACGTCGTGCGCTACGTGCCGCAAACGGCCTCGCTGTTCGCGGCCATCGGCCTGCCGGTCAATCTGCGCCAGCTCGCCTTCGACGGCGTGCGCATCAATCGCGAAACCCAGGACGGTACCACGATCCTCTCCGTCGAGGGCCACATCGTCAGCATGGCCAACAAGCCGGTCGAAGTCCCGCGTCTGCGCTTTGCCGCGCGCAACAAGGACGGCCAAGAAATCTACAGCTGGACCGCCAAGCCCGAGCGCAGCATCCTCGAGCCGGGACAGCGGCTGGCGTTCTCGAGCCGCCTCGCCGCGCCGCCGGCCGATGCGACCGATGTGCTGGTGCGGTTCTTTACCGTCAACGACGCGATGGCGGGCAAGAAGTAACGGCGCGCACGAAGCGCCGTGTTGGAACGGCTCATGCGCGGCTGACGTTCTCCTGAAAAGCGGAGACGCGTCATGACCGACAAAGACAATCCGACACGAACGCTGCAGCCGGAACCAGCCGAAGGGTCGCGCGAGGTCGTGGATCGCGAATTGACGCGGCGGGAACAGCAGGACACCGCCGAAGACCGCGCCAAGGGAAAGCCCGCGAAATCCGCCGGGGAGCACTGACGGCCCGGCATATCGATCATGGCGCGCTCTGTCGCAATGCGGACGCTGGGGGCAGCGGCATGTCTTCTTTCTCTTCTTTCGTTCGGCGCGTCCGCACGCGCGGGAGAAGCCGACCAATCGCTGTGCCTGATGCTGGAATCGGCGGCCAAGGCGAGCAATCTGCCGACGGCCTTCCTCGCACGGGTCATCTGGCGCGAAAGCCGTTTCAACGCGAACGCCGTCGGGCCGACCACACGCAGCGGCAAGCGCGCGCAGGGCATCGCGCAGTTCATGCCCGGCACGGCATCCGAGCGCGGCGTCACCGATCCGTTCGATCCGGTGCAAGCGCTGCCGGAAGCCGCGGCCTTTCTCAGTGAACTGCGCGGTGAGTTCGGCAATCTCGGGCTGGCCGCTGCGGCCTACAACGCCGGCCCGGCCAGGGTGCGCGGCTGGCTCAGCGGCACGCGCACGATGCCATCCGAAACGCGCGCCTATGTCTGGGCGATCACCGGCCGCAGCGTCGACGAATGGGCGCGTGCCGGCGCGGTGGAGGTGCGGACGCCCGCGACCGACTGCGAACAGCTCGTCGCTTCGCTCCAGCTGTCGCCGGGCGCCTTCTTCTATGAGCTGAAGCAGCAGGTGGAGTCCGCGCTCGCCAAACCGTGGGGGCTGGTGCTGGCAGCGGGAATATCCCGTGACCGCGTGCTCGATCAGTATGCGCGGGCGATCGCCAAGGTGCGCGAACTGACGGGCGGGCCCGAACCGATCCTCACGGCCGGGCGCGAGCGCGGCCTGAACAAAGTCTACAAGGCGTGGATCGGCGCTGATACGCGCCCGGCGGCGGATGCGCTTTGCGCCCGCATCCGCGCCGCCGGCGGCGCCTGCTTCGTGTTGCGCGCGCCGCGCGCGGGCGCCTCATAGTGGAAGTGCACAGAAGCGCGGCGGATCAGAAGTCCTTGAGCAGCCTCTCGATGTAATCGAGTTCGAGCTGCGGGCGGAAGCCCTCGCCGAAACGCTTACGCAACTCTTCGAGGATGCGGCGCGCACGCTGCGCATCGATCTCGCCCGGCACCTTCACCGTGACATCGTCGCCATAGTCGCGCCCGCGCAGCGGCCGCCCGAGCGGATCGGTGTCGTTCTGCGCACGGTCGCGGCCGCGCCCGGGACGTCCGTTCGGGCCGGGACCGGCCTGGCCCTGCTGTTGCTGCATCTGTTGCGCCAGTCCCTGCGCGCCCTTGCGCATGGCCTCCAGCGCGCGGCCCTGGCCGTCGACGGCGCCGGCGGCATCGCCCTCGCCGAGCGCGCCTTCGGCCTCGCCCATCGCCTCGCCGGCATCGCCGAGCTGACCCAACTGATCGCCGCCCTGGCCCTGCTGATCGCCCTGCTCGCCTTGTTCGCCCTGCTGACCTTGCTGGCCCTGCTGGCCGAGGCCGCGCTTGCGCATCTGTTCGAGCAGCTTGTTGAGCCGGTCGCGCAGGCCTTGCTGGTCCTGGCGCAGATCGCCCATCTGCTGATTGCCCTGCTGGCCGCGCTGCCCGCGCTGGCGGTTCTGCCGCTGCTCCTGGCCTTCCTTGAAGGTGCGATCGCGCAACTGCTGCTGCTTGCGGATCATGTCGCCGAGTTCGTCTAGCGCCGACATCATGTCGTCGTCGCCGTCATCGCCCTGCGCGCCCGGACGGGCCATCTGCAGGTTCTCCATCATCGACTGCAACTGCTCGAGGAGTTGCCGCGCGGCGTCCTTGTTGCCGGACCGCGCCAGGTTCTCCAGCCGGTCGAGCATGCTCTTCAGGTCCTGCTGGCTGAGCATGCGCGTATTGCGATCGAGCGGGCGCGAGAGCTGCTGCGGGTTCTTGCGCATCTCTTCGGCGAGCGCCTGCATGAACTTGTCCATGGCCGCCCGCAACTGATCCATCAGCTGCTTGATCTCTTCGTCGCTCGCGCCGCGTTCCAGCGCCTGCCGCAGCGCTTCCTGCGCCTGGCGCAGCGCCTGCTCGGCCTGGCTGACATTGCCGTCCTCGATCTGCAGCGCCATCTCCCACAGCCGGGCAACGACCTCGCGCATGGCGTCATCGGACTTGGCGCCCTGAAGCTGGTGATAGATCGAGCGCAGGCCGAGATAGATGCCGGCCTCCGGCGTGAACTTCTCGGGCGCGAGCGCCAGCACGTCGAGCGCGGTAAGCACCACGGGCTTCTGCTCGGTATCGAGCGCGAGATTGCGGCGCTGCTCGATCAGCGCGCGGGCCAGCGGCTTGACGAAAATGCGCTGCGGCAGGGTGAGCGTGCGCGGCTCGCTGTTGCCGACATTGCCGGCTTCGTCCTTGGCCGTCAGTACGAGATTGACCTCCGCGCCGGCCCACGGATGGTCGGTGAGATCGTGCGTCGTCTGCGCGGCGCCGGCGCGCGTGCGCGCCTGCGGCAGCACCAGCGCGTAATCGGGCGGTCCGAACAACGGATGCGCCGTACTGGTCGAGCCCGCCTTGAGCGTGAACGTCGCCTTGCCTTCGATGACGCCGTAGTCGTCATCCATCTTGTAGTCGAGCCGCAACGCGCCACGCGCCTGGCGCTCCGGATCCTTCGTCAGCTCGATCGCCGGCGTGCGGTCGGGAACGGCCGCGAACTGCCACTGCAGATCCTGGCCGACCACGCCGCGCACGGACGCCGTGCCATCGCCCTTGATGATGAGCTTGTGCTCGCTGGTGCCGGCGGGCAGCGCCGGCGCATCGGAGGCCGCCTGCTCGATGCCGCCCTTATAACCGACCTCGACGTGCACATTGCCGGTCGCGCGGATGACGAGCTGGCTGCCGGCCGGAACGGTGAAGGCGGCCTGTTGCGCGCCGCTTGGCGCGGTCTCGCCCGGACGCAGCCCCGGCAGCATCACCGGCGGACGGCCGGTATAGGCCGGCGGCGTCACCCAGGCATCGACGCGGAAGTTGGCCGGCGCCACCACGCCCTGCCAGTCGAAGGCCGCCATGACACGCTTGGCGCGCTCGCCGCTGGCCGCAAAAAAGGTCGCGACCACGAGAATGACGGCCAGCGCACGGATCGCGACCGGGTCGCGCAGTGAAAGATTGGGTCGCGGCCAGCCAGCCTTGAGCTTCTGCGCCGAGAGCAGCGCCCGCTCGATGTGGGCGCGCCACAGCGCCTGCGTCAGCGGATCGTGCTGCCCGATCGCCATGCGGTCGGCGATGGTCGAGGCCGGCCGATGCGCCTCGCCGCTCGAGCGGTCGAGCCGCCGCAAACCGTCCGATTCCGTGGGGAACCGGAGCCAAACGAGCGGCAGCGAAACGAAAACGGCCAGAATGGCGAAGATAACGAGGCCGACGGCGCGGCCGACGGGCGGCAGCACCAGCCAGAAGCCGGCCCAGGAAAACGCAAGGAACAAGCCGCCGACGGTGAGCAAGCCGGCTAGGCCCGGCCACACGTCTTCCCACAACAGACTACCGCGCGCGCGCTGGATGGCACGCGACAGCATCAGGCGGGTCGTGGGTTCCCGATGATCGGGCCGCTCGTCCAAACCGTCCAAAAAGCGCTCCGTCGCCCGGCGAGGGAATCTCGAACCATCAGCACGCTAACACGCGGGAATTTCCGCAGCCACGCACGACTTTGTGCATGTATCGTCGTGGGCTCTCACAGCCAACGGAGGCAATGCGTCCGTTTCAGGGCGGGTCAGCAGTCAGCGGCCGCCCAAGGGGAGCACACGGAGGCGGGAGCGGTTGGCGTCGACCGAACCGATCGCCCCAACGGCTAATTCTGGGCCCGCTTTGTGGAGAGCTTCCAGAACCGCCGAACCCAGAACTTCGTGAGACAGATTGTCACCTCTTAGGATGATAACACTTGGGCGGACCGTCCCAGCCGCAGCCAAGATGGCGGCAAAGTCCAGATCCGCTGTGAGCACCACGTAATTGCGTTCCGCAGCCCAACCCACCAATACATGGTCTGTCGCATCAGGCGGACCTTCGTTCGACCAATGAACGGCCACGAGTCCTGCACCGGTCAGGAACTCGGCCCAATCCGGCGACAAGTTCATGTCAACCAGGACGTTCATTCGCCGTCAGTCAGCGCTATTTCCCGTTCCTGAGTGCGCCAAGCGGCATAGCGCAGTGCTTCAAGGACATCTTCACGCTCGAGATAGGGATAATCTTGGAGCAGTTCCTCGATGGTACGGCCGGCGCCGATCTGCCCAACGATCATGCCGACAGTCACCCGCATGCCGCGGATGCACGGCTTGCCACCCATAACCTCAGGGTTCTGTGTGATACGGCCGAATTCGCTCATCGCGTACATCCCTGTAGACACAGGATACGCCCTTAAGCCGGACCCGTCACCATGGGACTTGAGGTGTGGTAAGGCCGCTTCCAGACAGCCGAGTTTAGCGCTGACGGTCAGTGACGCCCTCGGCCGTTCATTGCGCTGGGGATGCTGGAGCCTGCCCGGACCGGCTCAGAGCCAGTCCGGCAGGCGATCGAGCGCAATCAATTCTTCCGCGGTCACACGCGGGCGCACCAGCGCCCACTGGTCGTCCTTCACCAGCACTTCGGGCACGAGCGGCCGCGTGTTGTAGGTGCCGGCCTGCACCGCGCCATAAGCGCCGGCAGTCAGCACCGCGAGCAGGTCGCCGTCCTTCGGCTCGACCATGTCGCGGTCCTTGGCGAGGAAATCCCCGCTCTCGCACACCGGCCCGACCACATCCGCGCGCAAGCGGCGTGCGTGGGGCGCCGGCTCCTGCACCGGCATGATCGCGTGATACGCCTCGTACAAAGTCGGGCGGATGAGATCGTTCATCGCCGCGTCGACCACGACGAAATGCTTCACGTCGCCGTGCTTCATGAACAGTACGCGCGTGACCAGGATGCCGGCATTGCCGACCAAGAGCCGGCCCGGCTCGAAGATCAGCTTGCAGCCAAGATCGCGCGTCGCGCGCTTGACCACCGCGGCGTACTCTTCCGGATGCGGCGGCGGCTCGTTGTTGTCGTGATAGGGAATGCCGAGACCGCCGCCGAGATCGACATGGCCGATCGTGTGCCCGTCCGCGCGCAGGTCGCGCACGAACTCGGCGAGCAGCGCGAAGGCATTGCCGAACGGATCGAGGTCGGTGATCTGGCTGCCGATATGCATGTCGACGCCGGACACCTTGATGCCCGGCAACGCCGCCGCATGCTTGTACACTTCGCGCGCCCGGCTGATCGGAATGCCGAACTTGTTCTCGGCCTTGCCGGTTGCGATCTTGTGGTGCGTCTTGGCGTCGACGTCCGGATTGACGCGCACCGAGACATGCGCGGTGCGGCCCTTCGCCTGGGCGACCTTCGACAGAAGGTGCAGTTCGGGCTCGGACTCGACGTTGATGCAGAAGATGCCTTCGTCGAGCGCCAGCGCCATCTCCGCCTCGGTCTTGCCGAGGCCGGAGAACATGATCTTCTGCGCCGGAATGCCGGCCGCGCGCGCGCGCTTGAGCTCGCCGCCCGAGACGACGTCCGCCCCCGCGCCCAGTTCGGCGAGCGTCTTGATCACCGCCTGGTTGGAGTTCGCCTTCATGGCGTAGCAGACGAGCGCGTCGACGTCGGCGAAAGCGCCGGCGAAGACCTTGTAGTGCCGCGTCAGCGTTGCGCTCGAATAGCAGTAGAACGGCGTGCCGACCTTTTCCGCGAGCGCGGAGAGATCGACGCCCTCGGCGTGCAGGACGCCGGCGCGATAGTCGAAGTGGTGCATCGGAAGCGCCGGGTCAGTTCAACAAAGGATCGAGAAAGAACTTCTGGTTGGTCGTCGTCGGTTGCGCCGCGGGGCCGGACGACGCGCCGCCGGAGCTTGCGCCCGAGCCGCCGCCAGCGCCGAAGGGCGACATCGACGCGGGGCCCGTCAGGCCCGGTCCCTGCGCGGAGGGCGGCGTCTGCTCGGAGGTTGCGGGGGCCGCGGAAGCCGAAGGTGGCGGGTCAAGCGGGCCTTTGCGCCCACACCCGGCGAGGCCGAGCGCGGCGACGAGCACAGCGATCACGGCGAGGCGCGGGAAGGGACGGTCTGATACTGACAAACTGTGATCTCCGAATACGGCGGGCATCTTAGCAAAGCCGCGATAAAAGGCGAAATAGCGTCTCGTTCAGTCGCCGGACTGGCGCGCGGCCAGCTTGCGCTCCGGCGCCTCGATGCCGTGGAGCCGTTCACGCTGCGCCTCGAGCCACACCAGCCGTTTGAAGGCATCCTTCCGCAGGTTGGAGTTGGTCACGGAGTCGAACCGCCAAGCGGCGCCCGCGATCAACAGGTTGAACTCCGACAACGACAGCTTTGCCGCCTCGGCTTCGGTGTTGGCGCCACCCTTGAGGCGCCCGCGTCTTGGCTCTGCCATATCGGGCGCTCTATTTGGCCAGGGTTTTCAACCAGCGCTTGGCCTGCGCCCGGACGTTCTTGGGGGCGGTGCCACCGTAGGAGACGCGGCTCTTGACCGAATTGGTGACCGACAGCACCGAGAACACGTCCTGCGTGATCTTTGGCTCGACCTCCTGCATGGCGGCCAGATCGAGCCGGTGCAGCGGCACGTTCTTTTCGGACGCCAGCGCGACGATGCGGCCGGTGATGTGGTGGGCCTGGCGGAAGGGGATGTTGAGCGTGCGCACCAGCCAGTCGGCAAGGTCGGTGGCGGTGGCATAGCCCTCGCCAGAGGCCTTCTTCATCTTCGCCTCGTCCGGCACCATGTCGGCGACCATGCCGGTCATCGCGGCAATAGCGAGCGAGAGCGCGGAGAGCGCGTCCATCGCGCCTTCCTTATCCTCCTGCATGTCCTTGGCATAGGCGAGCGGCAGGCCCTTCATCACGATCAGGATGCCGTTGAGCGCGCCGATGATGCGCCCCGCCTTGGCGCGCACCAGCTCCGCCGCGTCCGGATTGCGCTTCTGCGGCATGATCGACGAGCCGGTGGTGAATTTATCGGTGAGCTTGACCAGGCCGACGATCGGCGAGGTCCAGATCACGATCTCCTCGGCAAAGCGCGAGAGGTGCACGGCGGCGATCGAGGCCGCGGCCAGGGTCTCCATGACGAAGTCGCGGTCGGAGACGGCATCGAGCGAATTGGCCGTCGGCCGGTCGAAGCCGAGCGCCTTGGCCGTCATGTCGCGGTCGAGATCGAACGAGGTGCCCGCCAGCGCGCCGGAGCCGAGTGGCGATTCGTTGAGCCGCTTGCGCGCGTCGGCGAAGCGGCCGCGGTCGCGCGCCGTCATCTCGACATAAGCCAGCAGATGATGGCCGAAGGTGACCGGCTGCGCCGTCTGCAAATGCGTGAAGCCGGGCATCACCGTTTCGGCGTGCTCCAGCGCCTTCGTCGCCAGCACCTTCTGATAGGCGGCGAGCGAAGCATCGATCGTGTCGATGGTGTCGCGCACCCACAGGCGGAAGTCGGTCGCGACCTGGTCGTTGCGCGAGCGCGCGGTATGCAGGCGGCCCGCCGCCGGCCCGACCAGATCGGTGAGCCGGCTCTCGACGTTCATATGAATGTCTTCCAGCGCGCGCTGGAACGAGAATTTACCCTCTTCGATCTCTGACAGAATCGTGTCTAGACCGTGAGCGATCGATTTCGCATCGTCCGCCGCAATGATGCCTTGCTTGGCCAGCATCTCCGCATGGGCCTTGGACGCGGTGATGTCCTGCCGGTAGAGATGCCTGTCGAAGTCGATGGAGGCGTTGATTTCCTCCATGATGGCATCCGGGCCGGAGGCAAACCGCCCGCCCCACATTTTGTTGCTCATGACGTCCGCGACCTGAAGGTTATTCCCGACATGACCGATCGATCTTCCAGCTTCGCCAAGAAACGCCTTGCCATGGTCCTGGCGGGCGGCGTCGCCGGCGTGATCGTCGGGCTCGGTGCGGTATACGGGATAGCCACCCTCACGCGCAATGCAGGGGGCGATAAGGCCTGCCGCGCGGCGGTAACGCTGGCCCAGAAGGTTGCCCCCTTCGCCAAGGGCGATGTCGCGGCGGTAAAGGTCGCCCAGAGCCCGCTCAAGGTGCCGGACCTCGCCTTCCACGACGCGGACGGCAAGCGCGTCACTCTCGCGGATTTCAAGGGGCGCACGATCCTCCTCAATCTATGGGCGACCTGGTGCGTCCCCTGCCGGGAGGAAATGCCCGCGCTCAACGCGCTGCAGGACAAGCTCGGCGGACCGGATTTCCAGGTGGTGGCGGTGAATATCGACACCCGCGATGCGGAGAAGCCCAAGGCCTTCCTCAAGGAAGTCGGCGCGACGCACCTCGCTTATTACGCCGATGGCAACGCCAAGACCTTCCAGGAACTCAAGGCCGTCGGCCGCGCCTTCGGCATGCCGACGACGCTCCTGATCGATCCCGACGGCTGCGAGATCGGCACCATCGCCGGCCCGGCCGAATGGGCGAGCGAGGACGCCGTAAAGCTGATCTCGGCAGCGCTCGGGAAGGGCTGAGCGGCCTTCAGCCTCGGACCGTCATCCTGAGTTGCTCGCCCGCAGGGCGGCCTCGAAGGATGACGCGCCAGCGGTTCGCGCCGCGCGACCTCAGACGGTGATATCCAGATTTTGCCCGAGGTGATCTGGCAGATTGGCGCGGCGGTTGGCCGGCCCTGCGCTCGTCCCGGCGTTCGCATTGCCCTCGCTCGCGCCTTCGGTGCGCCGTCCCCGGATCGGTGAGATCTGCCGCACCGCGCCGAGCCGCGAAGCCACCATGCCGGCTGCCAAGGAAACCGGTTCCATGGCGCACCGTTAGACCGAGATA
>Ga0182749_1002033_pt1 | contig 15226 bp, 12 predicted proteins | sample eDN3rd37CKraftMG_FD_128875 | JGI IMG/M metagenome (GOLD analysis project Ga0182749, IMG submission 128875) | Enriched Miracle-Growth compost microbial communities from Emeryville, California, USA - eDNA 3rd pass 37_C Kraft MG (version 2) (version 2) ...
ATGACCGTGCGGCCGATCCTCAACATGGTCAACCACGAGACCAACGAGCTGTTCTTCGACAATCTGGAGATACCGGCCGAGAACCTGATCGGCGAGGAAGGCCAGGGCTTCAAATATATCCTGACCGGGCTCAATGCCGAGCGCACGCTGATCGCCGCGGAATGCATCGGCGACGGCTACTGGTTCATCGACAAGGTCGCGGCCTATGCGAAGGAGCGCGTGGTGTTCGGCCGGCCGATCGGCAAGAACCAGGGCGTGCAGTTTCCGATCGCTGAGAGCTTCATCGAAGTCGAGGCGGCCAATCTGATGCGCTTCGAGGCGTGCCGGCTCTATGATGCGCATCAGCCTTGCGGGGCGCAGGCCAATATGGCGAAATATCTTGCTGCCAAGGCGTCGTGGGAGGCGGCCAATGCCTGCATCCAGTTTCACGGCGGCTTCGGCTTCGCCTGCGAATACGACGTCGAGCGCAAATTCCGCGAGACACGGCTCTACCAGGTGGCGCCGATCTCCACCAACCTCATCCTGAGCTATGTCGCCGAGCACGTCCTCGGGCTGCCGCGGTCGTTCTGATGGGGGTCTAGGGTCTGTTTCAACTCCGTTGAATCAGACCCGCCGTTCATCTTTTTGTTTGAGCATGATCTTTTCCGAAAACCGGCGTCCACTTTTCGGGATCATGCTCTAGCCGGTGGCCGCGAGCGGGTTGAGCTGCGCGATCACGCGCTTCTGCACGGCGGCGAGATGCATCTGCATCGCCCGTTCCGCGGCGTCCGGGTCGCGTCGCAGGATTGCCTGGGCAATGGCGCGATGCTCTGCGTCGCGCTCGAGCGTCCGCTTCGGGCAGGGCGGCGTGTTGCTGCCGAGGCGCACGCGCGCGTCGCTCGCGACCTGCCGCAGCAGGTTGTAGAGCGAGGAGGCGAGCTTGTTGCCGGTGCTGGCGGCGATCAGCTTGTGGAATCGCAGATCGGTGGCGCCGATATCGGCGCCTTTCGCCGTGGTCGCGGCCTGCTCGATCCCCGCCATCTCGAACGGCGATGCGCGCAAGGCCGCCAGACGCGCGAGAAACGGTTCGATCGCCACCCGCATCTCGATGACTTCCATCGGATTGGTGGCGCGAACCAGGTTTTCGCCATTGGGGCCGATCAGCGGCCGGCGCTTGGCCGTCGCCGGCGCCAGTTCGCCGTGGCTGCGCAGCGCTTGCAGCGCCCGGCGAAGCTGATGCCGCTTGACCTTGAGCGTCTCGGCAAGCGCGCGCTCGGAGCCGAGCTTGTCGCCCTCCGCGAGCAGGCCGCGGATCGCCTGGATCAACGGCCGCAAGTCGTCGGGATAGGCGCGAAGGCTGACGGGCGTTGTCATGACCGGGCTGGGGTTGAAGCGTCTGTTCAGGGCCGTGAGGTAACACACGCGCAACAACAGACAAATGTCACGCTAGTCTAACGCTACGCCCGATCGGTTTCAACCAATATCATTTGGTTGGGTTCTTGGTTGATGGAATAGCGGGGGGCCTGAAACGGTGGACTTTCCCGTTAGCGGGCCGGTTTGCGTGTGTCTCCGGCTGCGTCACGATGTAGCGTCTGATAAAAACGGCGATTTCGCATGCGCGCAATGGATTTCCATGGAACGATTGTGTCCCCTGCCTCTCGCGAGCCTTTTCCGCACGCATCGCAGGGCTTTTCGGTGCGTGCGGCTGGTGGGCACAGGTTTGCTGCGCTGCAAATCAATATCGATCCAACCAATATTATTGGTTGAGATATGGTTGACCGGCCGTCGACCCGGTGATTAGCTTCCGCATCTGCCGCATCAGGAGGCTGTCATGTCCGGAACCCTGCATCGTCTTCCAAATCGCGATACGGCGCTCAAGGCGCTGTATGACGACGTTTTCGCCAAACACATGTTTCCATTCTGGGCCACCTCCAGCGATGTCGAGCACGACGAAGTCAAGCAATTGCTGGCGACGCCGAAGGCGGTCCCCTTCCTGTGGCGTTGCGCCGAGGACATCGAGCCGATCCTCAACCGCGCGGTCGAACTGATCACCATGGACGATTCCGAGCGCCGCTCGCTGGTGCTGGTCAATCCGGGTCTGGCGCCGCGCCGCGCGACGGTGAGTACCATGTACACCGCCTATCGCCTCAACGACGCCAACGAGATCATGCCGCCGCACAAGCATTCGCCGAGCGCGATCCGTTTCGGGCTGAAGGGCAAGGGCAACTTCACCGGCGTCGACGGCGAGGACGTGGTCTTCGGTCCCGGCGACATGGTGCTGACGCCGAACGACACCTGGCACAATCACGGCACGGTCGGCAACGAGCAGGCGCTCAACCTATCGGTCCTCGATCTGCCGCTGGTTGAGACGCTCAACGCCGTCCACTTCGATCACGACTACAAGGAAGAGGAGAACGGCAAGCTCGTCTCCAAGAAGCAGCAGAGCCCGCGTTTCTCCACCGATTACTCGCAGAAGACCTACGGCTACGGCGGGCTGATGCCGCGCTTTGCCGGCAGCAAGCGGCGCGGCGCCGGCTTCTCCTCGCCGATGTTCGTCTATCGCTGGGAGATGGTTCGCGAACTCCTCAACAAGCACAAGGACCACGAGGGCGACGCGCATGACGGGCTGCTGGTCGAATATATCGACCCGACCTCCGGCCAGCCGGTGTTCAAGACCATCACCTTCTTCGCGCAGATGCTGCATCCGGGAGAAAAGACGCTGCCGGTGAAGATGACGTCGAGCCTGTTGGTGTCGCCGTTCGAGGGTCAGGGCTATTCGATCGTCAACGGCGAGCGCTTCGACTGGAACGAATACGACACGCTCGCCATTCCCGGCGGGTCGTGGTTCGAGCATCACAACACGTCGGACAAGGAGCCGCTGTTCCTGTTCGTCGCCAGCGACGAGCCGACGCTCAAGAAGCTCGATCTGTTCAAGAAATGGGGCAAGAGCGCCTCCGGCGAGGTGTCGCTGTTCACCTGATCGGCGCGCGGGACGACGCCGGCCGGTGTCGTCCCAGTCCGTTTTCTCGTTCCACCTTCCGCCGGACAGCAAATCGTGTTGAAAAAGACGCCGCGTCAGTCGAATGCCTCCCTGATCTCTCACATCGACACGCCCGGTGGCGGTCAGGTCTGGGTGGAGGGGACGACGCTCTATGTCGGCCATATGCGGCCGACCTCCGGCACGACGATCATCGATATCGCCGACCCGCATCGGCCGAAGATCCTGTCGCGCATCGATGTTCCCGAAGGCTGGCACTCGCACAAGGTGCGGGTCGCCGGCGACATCATGGTGATCAACCAGGAGCGTTTCGGCAAGAATCAGCCGGGCGACATCGGCGGCGGCATCGATATCTACGACGTGTCGAAACCGGCGACGCCGAAACTGATCACGCAGTGGCGCACGGCGGGCGGCGGCGTCCACCGTTTCGATTTCGACGGCCGCTACGCCTATATCTCGCCGACCGTCGAAGGCTATATCGGCAATATCGTGATGATCCTCGATCTCGCCGATCCGGCAAAGCCGGTCGAGGTCGGCCGCTGGTGGATTCCCGGTCAGTGGCAGGCCGGCGGCGAAACCTATGCCTGGGACGGATGGCCGACGCCGCGCTGCCATCATCCGTTGCGCCACGGCAACCGCCTCTATGTCAGCTACTGGCATCACGGCTTCTTCATCCTCGACATCTCCGACATGTCGAAGCCGACGCTGGTATCGGCCGCCAATACCAGCCCGGCCTTTCCGCACCCGACCCATACCTGCCTGGTGATGCCGCAGCCGCTGAAGGGTCGCAACATCATGATCGTGGCGGACGAGGACGTGGCGAAGCTGTGGGACGCGGCGCCGGCCTTCGCCTGGGTCTACGACATCACGCAGGAGCGGCTGCCGGTGTCGATCGCGACCTTCCAGGTGCCGGGCCTCGATCCCGACGGCGCGCCGCAGCCGCCGATGACCGGGTGTCATCAGCCCTCGGAGCGGTTCTCCGGCAGTTGCGTGCCGTTCGCCTGGTTCGCGCAGGGGCTGCGCATCGTCGATTTCTCCGATCCGTTCGCGCCGAAGGAGGTCGGGCATTTCGTGCCGGAGCCCGCCGCCGGCGCCGAGCGCGCCTCCTCGAACGACGTCACCATGGACAGCCGTGGCCTCATCTATCTCGTCGATCGGATCAACGGCGTCGATATCATTGAAGCTTCCGTCTTCAGTTGAACGCAATAAAGGCATGACCGCGATGCGCGACGACGTCTATCCGATCGGCAAGAAGAACCCGAACCTTCCGTTCCACCCGGCGGTGCGCGCCGGCGACTACATCTTCGTCTCCGGTCAGGTGGCCAAGGACGCCAACGGCAACATGCTGTCCGGCACCATCGAGCAGGAGACCGCCGGCACGATCGAATCGATCAAGCGCATCCTCGCGGAGGAAGGCGCGAGCCTCGCCGATGTCGTTCGCGTCACCACCTATCTGGAAGATACGCGCGACTTCGGCCGCTACAACAAAGTGTTCGCCGACTATTTCAAGGACGCCGTTCTGGCGCGCACGACGATCGAGGCGCGGGCGGTGATTTCAACCAAGATCGAGATGGACGCCATCGCCTACAAACCGAAGCACGGATGACGTGATGAATCCCGCAGTGGCCGTGATGCATGCCAGTTCGACCGAGCCGCAGGCGGCCGCGCCGTCTGTCGAGATTGCCGCGACCGGCGTCGCCGTCGACTTCATTCACGACGGGCGGCGCCAGCATGTCCTCAAGGACATCGACATGCAGGTGCCCAGAGGCAGCCTGGTTTCGCTGATCGGGCCGTCCGGCTGCGGCAAGAGCACGCTGCTCAAAGTGATGGCGGGGCTGATCCAGCCGACCGCGGGCAGCGTCACCGTCGACGACCTCGCGCCGCAGGACGCGGCGAAGAAGCGCATCATCGGGCTGGTGTTTCAGGACGCGACGCTGCTGCCGTGGAAGAACGCCATCGAGAACGCGGCGTTCCTGCTGCTGACCGCCGATCCCGGCGTTTCCAAATCGGACGCGACGGCGCGGGCGGCGGAGATGCTCAAGCTCGTCGGGCTCGAAGGCGCGGAGCGCAAGATGCCCTCGCAGCTATCGGGCGGCATGCGCCAGCGCGTCGCCATCGCCCGCGCGCTGGCGCTCGACCCGCAGGTGCTGCTGATGGACGAGCCGTTCGGCGCGCTCGATGCCATCACCCGCGAGGAGATGAGCCAGTGCCTCCTCGATATCTGGGAGCGCACCGGCAAGACCATCGTGCTGGTGACGCATTCGATCGACGAGGCGGTGTTCCTCTCGGGCGAGGTGCATGTGATGGGCACCGGCCCGGCGCGCATCATCGAAACTCTGCCGATCAATCTCCCGCAGCCGCGCAACGAGGACAGCTATTCCGAACCGGCGTTCAAGATCGCCGAAAAGCGGTTGCGCAGCCTGCTGGTCGAAAGCCGCAGGAGACGGTCATGAGCGAGGCAACGATGCAGACCCGCACCGCGCCCGAACAGCCGGCGGAGACGATCCGCAGGCCGCTGCCGGATATCGTCCCGGCGCTGGCGCTGATGGCGGTCTCGCTGGCGGTCTGGGAGATCGTCATCCGGGTGTTCGACGTTCCGACCTTCGTGCTGCCGGCGCCGAGCGCGGTCGTCGTGTCGCTGATCGAGAGCCGCATGCAGCTATTGGATGCGGCGCGCTTCACCGCCGCCGAGGTGCTGATCGGCTTCGTACTGGCGGCGATCACCGGCATGGCGGTGGCGCTCGTCATCGCCCGCTTCGAGCGGTTCGGCCGCGCGCTCTATCCGCTCATCGTGCTGTTCCAGAACGTGCCGAAGATCGCGCTGGCGCCGATCTTCATCCTCTGGTTCGGCTACGACCTGGCGCCGAAGGTGCTGCTGATCGTCGTCATCGCCTTCTTTCCCGTGGCGATCGACATGCTGGCCGGATTGCAGTCGGTCGAGCCGTCGTTCGTCGCGCTGATGAACTCGGTCGGCGCCGGCAAAACGAAGATCCTGATGCGGGTGCGGATTCCGCACGCGCTGCCGCATCTCTTTGCCGGGTTGAAGGTGGCGATCACGTTCAGCGTCATCGGCGCCATCGTCGGCGAATTCGCCGGCGCCAATGCCGGCCTCGGCTACGTCATCCAGTTCGCCTCGACGCAACTCGACACGCCGCTGATCTTCTCGGCGCTGGTGGTCGTGTCGGTGCTCGGCCTCGCCTTCTACTACGTCGTCGAACTGGCGGAGAAGCTCTTGGTACCATGGGCGCCGAAATACGATGCGCACCGACATTCGATCTGACGACATTCGATTGAACGACAATTGATAAGGGAAGGGACAAAAACCATGAAAGCTCTCGCTTATGCCGTTCTTGCCGTCGCCGCTTTCACGGCGTCGGCGCAGGCCGCCGATCAAGTCAGCGTGCAGCTCGACTATGTCGTGCGCGGCAACCACGCGATGTTCTTCGTCGCCAACGAAAAAGGCTACTTCAAGAAACAGGGCATCGAGGTGACGGCGGTCCGCAAGGGCACCGGCTCGCCGAACGCGATGCGGCTCGTCGGCAACGGCAATGCCGAGTTCGGTTTCGGCGACCTGCCGACGCTGGCGGTGGCGCGCTCGCAGGACGTGCCGGTCGTCGCGCTGGTGGCGGTCAACCAGCACAGCCCGCTCGGGCTCCTGGCGCTCTCCAGCAAGCACAAGCTGAAGAAGCCGCAGGACCTCAAGGGCCTCAATCTCGGCGTGCAGCCCTCCGGCTCGACCTATATCTTCCTGAAGGCGTTTCTGGCCGCCAACGGCATGACCTTGAACGACATCAAGCAGAGCACGGTGACGCCGCCTTACGAGAACTATCTGCTGCTCGGCCGCGTCGATGCGGTGCCGGGCTATCTCGACGCGGAAGTGCCGGAGCTGGAGGCCAAGGCGGGCGGGCCGGGATCGCTGTCGATCATCCAGGGCTCCGATTACGGTTACGTCGTTTACGGCTCCGGTCTGTTCACCTCGGAGAAGATGATCGCCGAGAAGAGCGACCTGGTGCAGCGGTTCGTCAATGCCTACCAGCAGGCATTCGCCGACGTCATCAACAATCCGGAGGAGGCGGCCGACATCACCATCAAGGCCAACCCGGAATATGCCGCGAAGAAGGACGTGCTGGTCAAGCAGATCCAGGCCGACCTGAAATATACCTTCTTCAGCGACGCCACCAAGGCGCGCGGCATCGGCACGATGAGCACCGATGTCTGGCAGAAGACCGTCAAGATCCTCTCCGAGCAGGGCGCGATGAAGGGCACCATCGATCCCGCCAAGGCGTTCACCGACAAATACGTCGCCGCATCGAATCCGCTGAAGCGCTGAGCGCGCTTCGGCACGTCTTCTCACGATCAGTTATGCAAGGAGAGCCTCAATGATCCGCATCCTCGGCCGCCAGACGTCGGGCAACGTGCAGAAAGTGCTGTTTCTGCTGGAGGAGATAGGGTTGCCGTATGTGCGCGAGGATTACGGACGGCAGTTCAACAACACCGATACCGATGCCTATCGCGCGATGAACCCCAACATGAAGGTGCCGACGCTCGTCGACGGCGATCTCGTCGCCTGGGAATCGCATACGATCCTGCGCTATCTCGCGGCGCTGCATAAGCCGGAGCTTGCCGGCGCGACGCCGGCCGAGAAGACGTATGTCGAGCGCTGGATGGACTGGGGTCTCGGCGCGTTGAATGCCCCGTATCTGGCGGTGTTCAAGGAGGCGAAGAAACCGGAGAACGAGCGCAGCGCCGGCTTCGCCGCGCAGGCGGCGGAGCTTGTCGCGCAACTGAAAATCCTCGACGGTTTCATCGCCGGCAAGACCTGGTTTGCGCTCGACCGCATCACGCTCGCCGACATATCGCTGGCGCCGGTGGTCAAGCGCTGTCTCGACTTCCCGATCGAACGCCCGGCGCTGGCGGAGGTCGGCCGCTGGGTGAAGGCGATCGAGGCGCGCCGGGCCTTTGCGATCGCGACCGGTGCCAGGCCGAGCACGCTGGCGAAGGTGGCGTGACGGCGCGCCGCCCGCTCGGCTGAACGCGGCGCGGCTTCCCCCCAAGCCAGGAGCCGTGGCGATGGCGCACGACGCGGAGCATTACGATTACATCATCGTCGGCGCCGGATCGGCGGGCTGCACGCTCGCCAACCGGCTGTCCGCCGACCCGGCCGTCACGGTGCTGCTGCTCGAAGCCGGCGGCTGGGACCGCCACCCCTTCATCAAGCTGCCGCTCGGCTGGGGCAAGGTGCTGCTCAACCACATCTACGACTGGGGCTACGACAGCGAGCCGCAGCCGACGATGGCCGGCCGGCGCATCGAATGCACGCGCGGCAAGGTGATCGGCGGTTCGTCGTCGATCAATGCGATGGCCTATGTGCGCGGGCATCGCGGCGACTACGATCGCTGGGCGTCCTATGGGCTGCGCGGCTGGTCCTATGCGGACGTGCTGCCGTATTTCCGCCGGCAGGAGAGCTGGGAGCACGGCGCCAATGCCTATCGCGGTTGCGACGGCCCGCTGGCGACACGTCAGGCGCGCTACGAGGATCCGCTGGTCGATGCCTATCTCGGCGCGGCCGCCGCTGCCGGCCATCCGCTCAACGACGACTATAACGGCGAGACGCAGGACGGCTTCGGCCGGATGCAGATGACCATCCGCCGCGGCCGGCGCGACAGTGCCGCCACCGCCTATCTGCATCCGGTCCTCTCGCGGCCGAACCTGACGGTTGCGGTTCGCGCGCATGTCGCCCGCATCCGCTTCGACGGCTTGCGGGCGCGCGGCGTCGATTATGCGGTGGACGGCCGCGCGCGGCAGGCGCAGGCCGGGCGCGAGGTGATCCTGTGCGGCGGCAGCATCAACTCGCCGCAACTCCTGCAACTGTCCGGCATCGGCGACCCGCAGCTGCTCGCGGCGCACGATATTCCGGTCAAGGCGGCGCTGCCGGGGGTGGGACGCAACTTGCAGGATCATGCCGCTGCGCTGCTGATCTATGGTCGCGGCGATACCAGCCCGCTGTTGCGCAATATGCGCCTCGACCGCCTGGCACTCGGCTTCGCGCAGGGCATGCTGCTCGGCAGCGGCTTCATGACCGATTTGCCGGGCGGCATCACCGGCTTCGTCAGAACCCGGTTTGCGACGGCGATGCCGGATATCCAGTTGCTGTTCATCGCCGGTTCGCTGGCGGCGGCGCCCTACCTGCCGCCGTTCCGCAAGCCGTTCGCCGACAGCTTCGCCTGCCGGATCGTGCTGCTGCGGCCGGAAAGCCGCGGCGCGGTCAGCATCCGCTCGGCCGATCCGTTCGCGTCTCCGCGGATCGAGATGGGGCTGCTGGCGACCGCCAACGACTGGGACAGGCTGCGCGAGGGGATCGGCCTGTTCCGCGATCTGGCGCGCCGGCCGGAGCTGAAGGACTTCGTGTCGCGCGAGATCGGGCCGGCCGCGCAGGTCGACGATGCGGAGCTGGAAGCCTATGTGCGCGGCACCGCGGTGACGGCGCATCACCCGGCCGGCACCTGCCGGATGGGGCGGGCGGACGATCCGATGGCGGTGGTCGATGACGAGTTGCGCGTCCGCGGCGTCGAGGGGCTGCGCGTCGTCGATGCGTCGGTGTTTCCCGACCTCGTCGGCGGCAACATCAATGCGCCGACGATCATGATTGCCGAGCGCGCCGCCGACCTCGTCCTCGGCCGGAACCGGGCGCCCGCGCCGGCATAGCCGCCGCCCCTGCGCCATAAAATGACATTGCTTGCCCAACGAAGCTCATTTACAAGATGGGCAAGCCGGCTTGGGCTCGATATCGCTGCGGGAGAGACTGACGTCAAAGGTCAGCGCCGAAGGAGCAACCGCCCCGGAAACTCTCAGGCAAAAGAACCGCGGCATATCGTCTGAAACTCTGGAAAGTGGCGCTCAGGCGCGCCCGCCGACGGGATAACGATCTCAGGCAAAGATACAGAGGGGGCACCGACAACGCAGCATCCTGCTGACGGAGGTGCCTTTTGCCGTCCCCCCATAGCGATACGCATATCGATACCCATGTCGATACCGCCCCGGCCGGATCCGGCGCGGCGTTAAAGCGCACGCCGCTCCACGCCTTGCATCTGGAGCACGGTGCGAAGATGGCGCCGTTTTCCGGCTACGACATGCCGATTCAGTATCCGGCCGGCATCCTCAAGGAGCACCTGCACACGCGCGCGTCGGCCTCGCTGTTCGACGTGTCGCATATGGGGCAGGTGCTGCTGCGGCCGGTTGCCGGCGATCTCGGCGCGCTGGCGAAGGCGCTGGAAAAGCTGGTGCCGGTCGATGTCTGCGCGCTCGCGCCCGGCCGCCAGCGCTACGCCATGTTCACCAATGCGCAGGGCGGCATCCTCGACGATCTGATGATCGGCCGTCCGGTCGCTGAGGACGGCGGCGAGCATTTCATGCTGGTCGTCAATGCCAGCCGCAAGGACGCGGATACCGCGTTGCTGACTGAGGCGCTGGCCGGCGTCGCCGCCGTCGAGCGGCGCGACGATCTGGCGCTGATCGCCTTGCAGGGACCGCTCGCGCACCGCGTGCTGGCGGCGCTCGATGCCGATGCCGAGGCGATGAAATTCATGGACCTGCGCGGCCTGCGTCTCGGCGGGGTCGAATGCCTGGTGACGCGCGGCGGCTATACCGGCGAGGACGGCTTCGAGATCAGCGTGCCGGCGGCCGCGGCGGAGGCCACCGCGCGGCTGCTGCTCGCCGATCCGGCGGTGGCGCTGGCCGGTCTCGGCGCCCGCGACAGCCTGCGGCTGGAGGCCGGGCTCTGTCTCTACGGTTCGGATATCGACGAGACGACGACGCCGGTCGAGGCCGGGCTTGGTTTTGCGATCCAGAAGTCGCGCCGCACCGGCGGCAGTCGCGCCGGCGGGTTTCCCGGCGCCGACATGATCCTGCGCCAGTTCGAGGAGCCGCCGCGCCGCCGTCGCGTCGGGCTCAAGCCGCTCGGCCGCGCGCCGGTGCGCGGCGGCGCGCAGCTCTATGAAAGCGAAACCGCCACGGCGCCGATCGGCACCGTCACCTCGGGCGGTTTCGGCCCGAGCGTCGATGGCCCGGTGGCCATGGGTTATGTCGAAATAGGTTATGTCGGCGCCGGCGCCGCGGCGTCGCCTCCCACTGTCTATGCCGATGTGCGCGGTCGGCGGCTGCCGGTCGCCATCGTCGATCTCCCGTTCACGCCTCACCGCTACCGGCGGTGAGCAGCAGGAAACCCCACAGGAAACCGCATGCTCAAATACACAAAAGACCACGAATGGATTCGTCTCGACGGCGATGTCGCCACCGTCGGCATCACCGCCTACGCGCAGGAGCAGCTTGGCGATCTGGTGTTCGTCGAGTTTCCGGCGAGCGGCAAGGCGGTGGCGCCGGGTGACGTGGCGGCGGTCGTCGAATCGGTGAAAGCGGCGTCGGAAGTCTATGCGCCGCTCACCGGCACGGTCAGCGAGGTCAACGAGGCGGTGGTCGCCGAGCCGGCGCTGGTCAATTCCGATCCGCTCGGCAAGGGCTGGCTGTTCAAGATCAAGATCGCCGATGCCGCCGAACTCGACGCGCTGATGGACGAAGCGGCCTACAAGGCGCAACTCGGCTGAGCATATCGTTTCCGAAACCTGATGGGTCTTCTCATGTCTGCACGATTGCCCGCATCTCTGTCTGCTGACATTCGCCACGACATGCCGGCTGGCGAAGCCGGCTTCGTCCGCCGCCATATCGGTCTGTCAGCAAGCGATATCGCGGCGATGGCGAAGGCCGTCGGCGTCGCCTCGCTCGATGCGCTGATCGACGAGGCACTGCCGCGCGATATCCGCCAGCACGCACCGCTGTCGATCGGCGCGCCGCTGTCGGAGGCCGAACTGCTCGAGCGGATGCGCGGCATCGCGGCGCGCAATACCGTCATGACCGCGATGATCGGCCAAGGCTATTACGGTACGTTCCTGCCGCCGGTCATCCAGCGCAACGTGCTGGAGAATCCGGCCTGGTACACGGCCTATACGCCCTATCAGCCGGAGATCAGCCAGGGTCGACTCGAAGCGCTGCTGACCTTCCAGACCATGGTTGCCGACTTGACCGGCCTGCCGGTCGCCAATGCCTCGCTGCTCGACGAAGGCACCGCCGCGGCGGAAGCGATGACCATGGCCAAGCGTATCGCCAAATCGTCGGCCGATGCGTTCTTCGTCGATCGCGATTGCCACCCGCAGACCATCGCCGTGGTCCGCACGCGCGCCGAGCCGCTCGGCCTCGACGTGATCGTCGGCGATCCGGCGCGGGACCTGCGGCCGGACGCGGTATTCGGCGCGCTGCTGCAATATCCCGGCAGTTCCGGCCGTATCCGCGACGACCGCGCGGTGATCGCCGCGCTGGCGCGTCACGGCGCGGTCGCGATCATGGCCGCCGATCCGTTGGCGCTGGCGCTGCTGACGCCGCCCGGCGAACTGGGCGCCGATATCGCCGTCGGCTCGACGCAGCGCTTCGGCGTGCCGATGGGCTATGGCGGGCCGCATGCCGCCTATCTGGCGACGCGGACCGCCTATCAGCGGTCCTTGCCCGGCCGGCTGGTCGGCGTTGCCATCGACAGCCGTGGCCGGCCGGCCTATCGGCTGGCCTTGCAGACGCGCGAACAGCACATCCGGCGCGAGAAGGCGACCTCGAACATCTGCACCGCGCAGGTGCTGCTTGCCGTCATCGCCGCGATGTACGGCGTCTGGCACGGACCGGAGGGGCTGACGCAGATCGCGCGGCGTGTCGCCGGCCGCGCCGCGGTGCTGGCGCAGGGCCTGCGGCGGATGGGCTGGACGCTGACCTCCGATGCGTTCTTCGATACGCTGACGGTGCCGGTGCCGCAGGGCGGCGACGCAATCCTTGCGCGGGCGCACGCCCTCGGCATCAATCTGCGCTGCCACGATGCGGCCGCTCCGTCCGGCCCGGCGATCGGCATCAGTTGCGACGAGATGACGACGCCGGCGCATATCGAGCGCGTGTGGGAGGCGTTCGGGTTTGCGCCGGGTACGCCGGAACGCGAGACGCCACGCTATGCCGATATAGCCGCCTCGGCGGGCGATGCTCTGCCGCAGGCGCTGCGCCGCGCTTCCGCCTTCATGACGCATCCGGTGTTCCACCGCTATCGCTCGGAAACCGAGATGCTGCGCTATCTGCGGCGGCTGTCGGACCGCGATCTGGCGCTCGACCGGGCGATGATCCCGCTCGGCTCCTGCACGATGAAGCTCAACGCCACCGCGGAGATGATGCCGCTCACCTGGCCGGGCTTCGGCGCGCTGCATCCCTATGCGCCGGCCGGTCAGGCGCTTGGCTATGCGGCGCTGATCGACGATCTGAAGGAGAAGCTGAAAGCGATCTCCGGCTACGACGCGGTGTCGCTGCAACCCAATTCCGGCGCGCAGGGCGAATATGCCGGCCTCTTGGCGATCCGCGCCTATCACCGCAGCCGTGGCGAGGGAGAACGCACCGTCTGCCTGATCCCGACCTCGGCGCACGGCACCAATCCGGCCTCGGCGCATCTCGCCGGCCTCGAGGTGGTGGCGGTGGCTTGCGACGCCGCCGGCAATGTCGATGTCGACGATCTCACCCGCAAGGCGCAGGAGCACGCGCCGCGCCTTGCCGCGCTGATGATCACCTATCCCTCGACGCACGGCGTCTACGAGCCGGCGATCAGGACGATCTGCGACATCGTCCACGCGCATGGCGGGCAGGTCTATCTCGACGGCGCCAATCTCAACGCGCTGGTCGGCCTGTCGAAGCTCAGCGACTGCGGCGGCGACGTCAGCCACTTCAACCTGCACAAGACCTTCTGCATCCCGCATGGCGGCGGCGGGCCCGGCATGGGGCCGATCGGCGTCAAGGCGCATCTGGCGCCGTTCCTGCCCGCCGATCCGAACGCCGCCGGTCCGGGCCGCCACGGCGTCGGTCCGGTCGCCGCCGCGGCGCACGGTTCGGCGTCGATCCTGACCATCGCCTGGGCCTATATGCTGATGATGGGCGGCGAGGGCCTGACCGAGGCGACGAAGGCGGCGGTGCTCGCCGCCAACTACGTCGCCGCGCGGCTGCGGCCGCATTATCCGCTGCTGTTTGCCGGCCCGAACGGGCGCGTCGCGCACGAATGCATCGTCGATCTGCGGCCGTTCAAACAGTCGGCTGGCGTCAGCGTCGATGACGTCGCCAAGCGGCTGATCGATTACGGCTTCCATGCGCCGACGATGAGCTTCCCGGTCGCCGGCACGCTGATGATCGAGCCGACCGAATCCGAATCGCTTGCCGAGATCGACCGCTTCTGCGACGCGATGATCGCCATCCGCCGCGAGATCGAGGCGGTGGAGCAAGGCGTCTGGCCGCGCGATGACAACCCGCTCGGCAACGCGCCGCACACGCTCGCCGACCTTGTCGATGACGACTGGACGCATCCTTATTCGCGCGCGCTCGCCTGCCTGCCGGGCGGGGCTTCGCCGGCCGACAAATACTGGTGCGCGGTCAACCGCATCGACGGCGTCTATGGCGACCGCAATCTGGTATGCTCCTGTCCGCCGATGGACGCCTATGCCGGCGAGGCGGCGCCGCCGCCGCCAAAATCCGTGGCGGAGCCGGTCGGCTGACCGTCTCGCAGCCTGCCAAGTTCTCACATGACCGCCGTGCTCGATCCGAACGACGATCTCTTTCGCGGCGTGTCGACGCCGGCGCTGGTGCTCGATGCGGCCGCGCTCGATGCCAATATCGCGCGCATGGCGGCGGCCGCGCGGGCGGCCGGCGTGGCGCTGCGGCCGCACGGCAAGACGCACAAGTCGCCGGATATCGCACGCCGCCAGCGCGCCGCCGGCGCCGTCGGCCTGTGCTGCGCGACGCTTCTCGAGGCCGAGGCGTTTGCCGCGGCCGGCATCGGCGATCTGCTCATCACCTCGCCGGTCGTCGGCACGGATAAATGCGCGCGGCTTGTCGCTTTGCATCGCCGCGCTGCGGTGATGACGGCGGTCGATCATGCCGCGCAGGTCGAGGCGATCGGCGCGGCGCTGCGTCCCGACGATGCGCCGCTGGCGCTGGTCGTCGACGTCGATATCGGCCAGGGCCGCACCGGCGTCATCGATGTCGAGAGCGGTCTCGCTTTGGCACGCCGCATCGCCGGCGAGCCGCGCCTGCGCTTTGCCGGCGTGCAGGCTTATGCCGGCCACGTCCAGCACATTCCCGATGCGAACGAGCGCCGCGCCGCCGCGACCGCGTCGGAAGACCTGATCCGCG
>Ga0182749_1002035_pt1 | contig 15221 bp, 13 predicted proteins | sample eDN3rd37CKraftMG_FD_128875 | JGI IMG/M metagenome (GOLD analysis project Ga0182749, IMG submission 128875) | Enriched Miracle-Growth compost microbial communities from Emeryville, California, USA - eDNA 3rd pass 37_C Kraft MG (version 2) (version 2) ...
GACGTGATCGAATGGCTCGACAGCGAGACCGTCGCCGTCACCGCCGACCGCCTCTGCCGCTCCCTCGGCCTCGGCTTCCGCGTCCATGTCCCCGACACCGGGTGACAGCGGGGCGGCCGGATGGGCCGGAGCCGCCCCCTCAACCGAAATCGCTGCGCGATTTCGACCCCGGGTCAAGCCCCGGGGCAGGCTCTCTCCCCGGGGGCTACGGCATTCACACATTTCGAGATGAGTCTTTTTAAGTCCCCCCTCCCCTTGCGGGAGGGGGCAGGGGGAGGGGTCTGCGCGCGTCCGCGCGCGAATGGACGGGGGCACCGAACTCGCCGCCCATGCCGGTTTGCGACAGTGTGGGCCGACCCGAGCCGAGAGAATCCCCTCCCGCGAGCTAGGGGATCTACACATCTCGGTCGTGCTCTGATTGCCTCTCCCGCGTGCGGGAGAGGCCGGACATCCGAAGGATGTCCGGGTGAGGGGACCGCGGCTTTGCCGAAGCACAGCTTTGAGGCGAGCGACCGAATGATCCGCCCTTGTCCTGAAACGCTGGTCCTGGCGTCACCGCTTGGCGGCCCTCACCCGGTCTCGCTGCGCGAGCCCGACCTCTCCCGCAAGCGGGAGAGGCAATCTGTTCGCACGCCGGACCTCCGGCTCCTCTCACCGATGTGTAGATGCCGTAGTCCCGCGAGGGGAGGGGGGACCCAAAAGAGGCGATATGTGAATGCTATAGCCCCGGGGGAGAGGTATCGAAGCGCCGCACCTCTGTCCTCTCCTCGGGGAGAGGGAGGGGCCCGTTCGCGGCAGCGAATGGGAGGGTGAGGGGGCGGCCCCGGCCCCGATCGCGCCACCGCTCCACAACGCCGCCGCCCGCCCATTTTCCGCTGGATCGGCGGGGCGGAGGAGCGGGCATTTCGCGTTCCGGCGGCGGCATGATGACTCGGCATCGGAACCGCCGCCCGCCCGAAGCGTTGGCGGGGTGACGCGGCACAGGCCGTCATCCGACCCGGACTCGCGCCGGGCCGTCCCGCCAACAGGCCGACAGAAGGCCGATCCGGACCCGGAGTGGAGACGTCATATGCCCCAGAAGCTCTGCGACATCTGCCAGGAACGGCCCGCCACCGTCCGCGTCACCGTGCTGCAGAACGGCCAGCGCCGGCAGCTCGATGTCTGCGACTACCACTACGCCCAGCTCGCCCGGCATCAGCGCTACGTCTCGCCGCTGGAGGCGCTGGTCCGCGGCTCCGGGCTCGAGGACTTTTTCGGCCAGACGGTGCCCGCCGGCGGGACGCCGCGCCGCGGCCCGCCCGGGCCGGAGCAGGCGGCCGTCAACCTGCAGAGCCATTTCAGCGAGCAGGCCAAGGCGCTGCTGCAGCGGGCCGCCGAGCGAGCGGTGCAGTTCGGCAAGCGCGAGGTCGACACCGAGCATCTGCTCTACGAGCTGCCGGAGAGCGACGTGGTGCAGGCGATCCTGCGGGGCTTCAAGATCTCGCCGGAGGACCTGCGCGGCTACATCGACCAGAACGCCCTGCGCGGCAACGAGCAGCCCGGGCCGCACACCGAGATCGGCGTCTCGCCCCGGATGAAGGCGGCGCTGGACCAGGCCTTCCTGATCTCGCGCCAGCTCGGCCATTCCTATGTCGGGCCGGAGCACATGCTGCTCGGCCTCGCCCAGGTGCCGGAGAGCTTCGCCGGCAACCTGCTGCGCAAATACGGGCTGACGCCGCAGGCCTTGCGCCAGCAGACGGTGCGCACCGTCGGCGCGGGGGCGGAAGAAGGGCGGGTGAGCGGCCCGTCCAACACGCCGCAACTCGACAAATACAGCCGCGACCTGACCCGCCTGGCGCGCGAGGGCAAGCTCGACCCCGTGATCGGGCGGTCGCGCGAGGTCGAGACCACGATCGAGATCCTGGCCCGGCGCAAGAAGAACAACCCGGTGCTGATCGGCGAGCCCGGCGTCGGCAAGACCGCGATCGTCGAGGGGCTGGCCCAGCGCATCGTCAACAACGAGGTACCGGATACGCTGCGCGACAAGCGGCTGGTGGAGCTGAGCGTCAACAGCCTGGTCGCCGGCTCGAAGTTCCGCGGCGAGTTCGAGGAGCGGGTCAAGCAGGTGATGGACGAGATCACCGGGCACCGCGAGGAGCTGCTGCTGTTCATCGACGAGGTCCACACCATCGTCGGCGCCGGGCAGGGCGGCGGCGAGGGCGGGCTCGACGTCGCCAACGTGTTCAAGCCGGCGATGGCGCGCGGCGAGCTGAACCTGATCGGCGCCACCACGCTGAACGAGTACCAGAAATACATCGAGAAGGACGCGGCGCTGGAGCGGCGCTTCCAGCCGGTCTTCGTCTCCGAGCCGACGGTGGAGCAGACGGTCGCGATCCTGCGCGGGCTGCGCGACCGGCTCGAAGGTCATCATCAGGTGACGATCCAGGACGAAGCCTTCGTCGCCGCGGCCGAGCTGTCGGACCGCTACGTCACCGGCCGCTTCCTGCCGGACAAGGCGATCGACCTGATCGACCAGGCGGCGGCGCGGGTGCATCTCTCGACCACCTCGCGCCCGGCCGAGATCCAGGAGCTGGAGGCTGAGATCGCCCAGCTCAAGCGCGAGCAGGCCTATGCCAACTCCCGCAAGCGCTACGACCAGGCCAAGGCCTTCGAGGAGCAGATCGCCGCGAAGGACAAGTCGCTGGCGGCGCTGACCGACGCGTGGAAGCACCGGATCGGGTCGAGCACCGCCGAGGTGACGGTCGAGCACATCGCCGAGATCATCTCGAAGCTGACCGGCATCCCGGTCACCGAGCTGACGGCGGAGGAGAAGACCAAGCTGCTGCAGATGGAGCAGCGGCTGCACCAGCGCGTCATCGGGCAGGAGGAGGCGATCCGCGCGGTCAGCGACGCGATCCGCCTGGCCCGCGCCGGGCTGCGGCAGACGCACCGGCCGATCGCGACCTTCCTGTTCCTCGGCCCGACCGGCGTCGGCAAGACCGAGCTGGCCAAGGCCCTGGCCGAGGTGATGTTCGGCGACGAGAACGCGATCGTCCGCATCGACATGAGCGAGTACATGGAGCGCCACACCGTGTCGCGGCTGATCGGCGCCCCGCCCGGCTATGTCGGCTACGACGAGGGCGGCCAGCTGACCGAGCGGGTGCGCCGGCGGCCCTACAGCGTCATCCTGCTCGACGAGATCGAGAAGGCGCATCCCGACGTCTACAACGTGCTGCTGCAGGTGTTCGACGACGGTCGCCTGACCGACGGCAAGGGCCGGGTGGTCGATTTCAGCAACACGCTGATCATCGCCACCTCGAACCTCGCCTCCGACATCGTCATGGGCCGGCAGAGCCGGATCGGCTTCGCCGCCGGCGCCAACGGCGTCCGCGACGACGTCATGGGCGTGCTGCGCCAGCATTTCCGGCCGGAATTCCTGAACCGGATCGACGAGATCATCATCTTCCACGGCCTGACCACGGAGCAGATCAAGCAGATCATCCGGCTGCAGCTGGACGGGGTCGTCGGCACCGCGCGCGGCCAGGACATCGATCTGGTGATCGACGACTCGCTGGTCGACCACTTGGCTGCAGAAGGCTATCAGCCGGAATACGGCGCCCGCGAGCTGCGGCGGCAGATCCGGCAGCTGGTCGAGACCCGGCTGGCCAAGGCGATGCTGGGCGGCGAGGTGAAGGAGGGCGACCGGGTCGTCTTCCGCTACGCCGATGGCGGAGTGACCTACAAGGTCGGGGGGCCGAAGCCGGCGGCGGCAAAGCCGGCCCGGACGAGGGCGACGAAGAAGCCGGCCAAAGCGGCGAAAGCGAAGCCGGCCGGGAACGGCAAGGCGGCCGCCGCCCAGGGCAAGGGTGGCAGGCCGAAGGCGCCGGCGGGGCGGACGGCCGCGGCGAAGCGGACCGGGAAGAGCGACTCCGCGGCCCGCAGCCGGAGCTGATTCCGGGCATTTGCCCAAGCCTTGGGCAGGCGCGGGGCGGCAGCGGGCCGCACCCGCGCCTGTTTCAACCGACGCATGCGCCGGACCGGCCCTCGGCTCGCATTTCCCTCTGGCACTCGGGCGCCCACGCGTCGATAACAGCGGCTCGATGTGAGCCCGAGGGTTGGATACATGATCGCGCGCGTCATCGCCGTGGAGCCGTTCGACCTCGTCGTGTTCGGCGCGACGGGAGACCTGTCCCAGCGCAAGCTGCTGCCGGCGCTCTTCGAGCGCGACAAGGCGGGGCAGGTGCCGCCCGGTGCGAGGATCATCGGCACGTCGCGACGGCCGATGTCCGATGCCGAGTTCCGCGACTTCGCCCGCAGGGCGATCCGGGAGCATGTGCCGTCGGCGGAGCAGGCCGGCACGGTGCTCGACGAGTTCCTGGCCCGGCTGTCCTATGTCGCCATCGACGCGACGGCCAACCAGGGCTGGGAGGACCTGGGCGAGGCGCTGGGCGCCAAGGCCGACCGCATCCGCATCTTCTATCTCGCCACCTCGCCAGACCTGTTCGGCGAGATCTGCGACCAGCTCGGCCAGCACGGGCTGGTGACCGAGCGGGCGCGGGTGGTGGTCGAGAAGCCGATCGGCAAGGATCTGGAATCGGCCCGGTCGCTGAACGACGCCATCGGCCGCGTCTTCCCCGAGGAGTCGATCTACCGCATCGATCATTACCTCGGGAAGGAGACGGTGCAGAACCTGATGGCGCTGCGCTTCGCCAACGCCCTGTTCGAGCCGCTGTGGAACGCCTCGCATATCGACCATGTCCAGATCACCGTGGCCGAGAGCCTCGGGGTCGAGGGCCGCGCCGGCTATTATGACGGCGCCGGGGCGCTGCGCGACATGGTGCAGAACCATATGCTGCAGCTGCTCTGCCTGGTCGCCATGGAGCCGCCGACCTCGATCGACGCCGATGCGCTGCGCGACGAGAAGCTGAAGGTGCTGAAGGCGCTGAAGCCGATCAGCGAAGCCACGGTCAACCACGTCACCGTGCGCGGCCAGTATCGTGCCGGCGCGTCTTCCGGCGGCGCGGTGCCCGGCTATCTCGACGAGCTCGGCAACCCGAACAGCCATACCGAGACCTTCGTCGCCCTGAAGGCGGAGATCGAGAACTGGCGCTGGGCCAACGTCCCGTTCTACCTGCGCACCGGCAAGCGGCTGGCGGCGCGGATGTCGGAGATCGTCGTCACCTTCCGCGCCATCCCGCATTCGGTGTTCGACGCCTCGGCCGGCACCATCTCGCAGAACCACCTCGTCATCCGGCTGCAGCCGGACGAGGGCGTGAAGCTGTGGCTGATGATCAAGGATCCGGGCCCGGGCGGCATGCGGCTGCAGCATGTCCCGCTGGACATGAGCTTCGCCGAGGCCTTCAACGTCCGGAACCCGGACGCCTATGAGCGGCTGGTGATGGATGTCGTCCGCGGCAACCAGAGCCTGTTCATGCGCCGCGACGAGGTCGAGCAGGCCTGGACCTGGGTCGACCCGATCATCGAGGCCTGGAAGGCCTCGAAGGAGCCGCCGAAGCCCTACACCGCCGGCACCTGGGGGCCGTCCGCCGCGATCGCCCTGATCGAGCGCGACGGCCGCACCTGGCACGAGGACGAGGACTGAGCGAGGACCGAGCCATGCCGATCGCGCGTCACGACTTCCCGACCAAGGAGGCGCTCGCCGATGCCCTCGCCGGGCATGTCGCCGACGCGCTGGCGGCGCGGCTGTCCCGTACCGAGCGGGCCGCGCTCGCGGTCTCCGGCGGGCGCACCCCGACCCGGTTCTTCGAGGCGCTGTCGAAGCGGCCCCTCGACTGGTCGCGGATCGACGTCACCCTGGTCGACGAGCGCTGGGTGGGCGAGGACTCCGACCGGTCCAATGCCGCCCTGGTCCGCGCCCATCTGCTGCAGGGGCCGGCCGCGGCGGCGAATTTCGTGCCCCTGCATGTCGACCTGCCGACGCCGGAGGATGGGCTGGCGCAGGTATCGGCCCGGATCGCTGCGCTGCCGCTGCCCTTTGCCGTGGTGATCCTGGGCATGGGCGACGACGGCCACACCGCCTCCTTCTTCCCGGGCGGCGACCGGCTGGCCCAGGCGCTGAACCCGGCGGACGGCCAGCTGCTCGAGACCATGCGCGCCTCGGCCGCCGGCGAGCCGCGCATCACCCTGACGCTTCCGGTCCTGCTGGCGGCCGAGACGCTTTGCCTGCATATTGAAGGCGCCGGCAAACAGCGCGTGCTCGAGGCGGCGCTGGTCAGCGGCCCGGCCGAGGCGATGCCGATCCGGGCGGTGCTGACCCGGTCGCAGCGGCCGGTCGAGATCTTCTGGTGCCCGTAGAGGCGCCGCCGGAAGTAAGAAACAAACTTCAACATAGTGTTCTAACGTATTGATCATGGTGCATGATCGGGTCGGAAGGTGCTGTCTGGCCCGATCGGTGGCGAGACAGTGAGCCAAGGAGCCAGCCCGATGGTGCAAGCCCGCATTGCCGAGGTGACCGAGCGGATCGCGCGGCGCAGCCATGACGCCCGGTCCGCCTATCTCGACCGCATCGCCAAGGCGGCGGAGCAGGGCCCGGCGCGCCGGCGCCTGGGCTGCGCCAACTTCGCCCACGGCTTCGCCGCCTGTGGCATCGACAAGGGCGCGCTGCGCGAGGGCGAAGGGCCGAACCTGGCGATCGTCACCGCCTATAACGACATGCTGTCGGCGCATCAGCCCTTCGAGCGCTATCCAGACCTGATCCGGCAGGCCGCCCGGGCGGTCGGCGGGACCGCGCAGGTGGCCGGCGGCGTGCCGGCGATGTGCGACGGGGTCACCCAGGGCGAGGCGGGGATGGAGCTGTCGCTGTTCTCGCGCGACGTCATCGCCCTGTCGACTGCGGTGGCGCTCTCGCATCAGATGTTCGACGCCGCCGTGTTCCTCGGCGTCTGCGACAAGATCGTGCCCGGGCTGGTGATCGGCGCCCTGTCCTTCGGCCATCTGCCGGCCGTGTTCATCCCGGCCGGGCCGATGACCTCGGGCCTGCCGAACGACGAGAAGGCCAAGGCCCGGCAGCTCTACGCCGAGGGCAAGGTCGGCCGCGACGCGCTGCTGGAGGCCGAGGCCAAGTCCTATCACGGGCCGGGCACCTGCACCTTCTACGGCACCGCCAACACCAACCAGATGCTGATGGAGATCATGGGCCTGCACCTGCCGGGCTCGTCCTTCGTCAATCCGAACACGCCGCTGCGCGATGCGCTGACGATCGAGGCGGCGAAGCGGGCGCTGGCGATCACGGCGCTGGGCAACGAGTTCCTGCCTGTCGGCCGGCTGCTGGACGAGCGCGCCTTCGTCAACGGCGTGGTCGGGCTGCACGCCACCGGCGGGTCGACCAACCACACCATCCACCTGATCGCCATGGCGCATGCGGCCGGCATCGCCCTGACCTGGGACGATTTCTCCGACCTCGCCGAGGTCACGCCGCTGCTCTGCCGCGTCTATCCGAACGGCAAGGCCGACGTGAACCATTTCCATGCCGCCGGCGGCACCGGCTTCCTGATCCGCGAGCTGCTCGGCGCCGGCCTGCTGCATGACGACGTCGCCACCATCTGGGGCGGCGGGCTGGACCGCTACACGGTCGAGCCCGGCCTCGACGACAAGGGCGAGGTGGTGTGGCGCGACGCGGCGGCGGCCAGCGGCGACACGACGGTGCTGCGCGGCGCGGCCGAGCCGTTCCAGCCCACCGGCGGGCTGCGGGTGCTGGACGGCGATCTGGGCCGGGCGGTGATCAAGACCTCGGCGGTGGCGCCGGAGCGGCATGTGATCGAGGCGCCGGCGAAGATCTTCCATTCGCAGGAGGAGCTGCAGGCGGCGTTCCGGGCCGGGGCGTTGGACCAGGACTTCATCGCCGTGGTCCGGTTCCAGGGCCCGAAGGCCAACGGCATGCCGGAGCTGCACAAGCTGATGCCGCCGCTGGGCGCGCTGCAGGACCGCGGCCGCAAGGTCGCGCTGGTCACCGACGGCCGCCTCTCCGGCGCTTCCGGCAAGGTTCCGGCGGCGATCCATGTGACGCCGGAGGCGGCGGTCGGCGGCCCGATCGCCAAGCTGCGCGACGGCGACATCCTGCGCCTGGACGCGGTGACCGGCCGGCTCGAGATCCGCGACATCGATGCGGAGGAATGGGCTGCGCGGGAAGACGCCACGGCCGATCTCGCCCCGTCGCATGTCGGGGTCGGGCGCGAGCTGTTCGCCGCCTTCCGCCACGCCGCCGGACGGGCCGATGCGGGGGCGTCGATCTTCTGAGGCGATCCTGGCGCCATCGGCGGACGGGCATGATATCTTCTGTCGATGCGCACGCCTTGCAGGCGGATTGTTCGATGGAACATCACATGAGCACAGCCGAAGCCACAGTGGGACCTGATGGCCGCGTCACCATTCCCAAATCCGTGCGGGATCAGCTTCACATCCGGCCAGGGACGAAGGTGGCGTTCGTCCGGACACGCGACGGGGATTGGACGGTGCGGCTGAAGGACGCCAGCGGCCGTGTCCTTGGGATCGTAGAGGAAAGGCGCACGAGACGCCGGTTTGCCGAGTTTCTCGGGCATGCCGGACCAGGCCCGACGACGGACAAGATCATGGCGCTGACGCGCGGCGATGAATGACGCTGGTCGATACCAACGTCCTGCTCGACATCGTGACCGGAGACCCTGCTTGGGCGAAATGGTCGCTTGAGCAACTCGAAGCTGCGGCCGACCGCGGACCGGTTCTGATCAACGACATCATCTATGCCGAATTGAGCATCCGCTATCCTCGGGTCGAGGAACTCGACACGTTCGTCGATGGGACCGGCCTGGAGATACTGCCGATGACCCGGCAAGCGCTGTTTCTTGCGGGGAAGGCCTTCGCGAAATACCGCATGGCTGGTGGAAAGCGGGATCGGCTTCTGCCCGATTTCTTCATCGGCAGCCAGGCGGAGGTCAGCCGGTTACCGGTTCTTACGCGCGATATAGAGCGCTACAGAACCTATTTTCCGACCGTCCCCCTGATTTCTCCCAATCCAGCGGCCGGGAGCTGAACGTCAAACGATCCCCAGCAGCCGGATCAGACCGAAGCTGATCGCGCCCAGCACCAGCAGCGACAGGGTCACGGCCGCCGTGACCCGGCCGCCGGCCCTGGCGACGCTTCCCAGGTCGGTGCTGAGGCCGAGCGCGGCCATCGAGATCACGGTCAGCGCGGTGGCGGCCGTTGCGGCCGGGGCCAGCACCACTTCCGGCAGCAGCCCGAAAGAGCGCAGCACGGCCAGCAGCAGGAAGCCGTCGATGAACCATGGCACCAGCTTGTGCCAGGGCATCCGGCCCGCGGCGGGGGCGGCGCCGCCGCTTTCGGTCCGGCGGCGCGTCACCAGCGTCAGCACCAGGATCATCGGCCCCAGCATCAGCACGCGCACCAGCTTGACCAGGGTGCCGAGCTGCAGCGCGATCGCCCCGACCGGCGCCGTTGCGGCGAGCACCTGCGGCACGGCATAGACGGTCAGCCCGGCCAGGACGCCGTACTGCACCTCGCTGATGTGCAGCAGCGCCGGCAGGAAGGGCAGGCCCAGCACCACCAGCACGCCGAGTACGGCGGTGAAGGCGATCGAGGCCGCCACCTCCTTGCCGTCCGCGCCGATCACCGGGGCCACGGCGGCGATGGCGGAGTTGCCGCAGATCGAGTTGCCGCAGGCAACCAGCACGGCCATGCGGTGGGGCAGGCCGAGCAGGCGTCCCATCCCGTAGCTGGCGGCGATGGCGATCACCACGACGGCGGCGATGCCGACCAGCAGCAGCGGGCCGGCGGAGATGATGGCGCCGACGCTGACCGAGGCGCCGAGCAGGACGACGGCGATCTCCAGCAGCGTCTTGGCGCCGAAGGTGATGCCGGGCGTCCAGCGCCGGCTCGGGGTCCACAGCGTGCGCACCAGCGCGCCGACCAGGATCGCCAGGACCAGCGCCTCCAGCCAGGCGTGGCCGAACAGCCCGGCCTCGACCCGCTCCAGCCCCAGTGCCGCCAGGGTCACCGCGCCGCACAGGAGCAGGCCCGGCACCAGCCGGGCCCCGGGGATCGGCCCGGCGGCCGCCGCCAGACGGCTGCCGGAGGGGGTGGAGAGGGAAGGCCGGAGCGGATCGGTGATCGCCATGACAGTCTCGATGCAGAACTGTCACGAACATGACCCTTGGCGTTCAACCGATCCAACGCATTCATCTTTTGAAACCAATCGACTTTGTCGATCGGTCTGTACTTTCGAGGCAGGCTATCGACCGGTCGGGTGTGGCGGCCGGCATCCTTCAGGCTTGAACACGCGGACGGTCGAGGCCGGGTGGCGGGCCAGTTCCGCGCTCGGCCGGATCGGGCGCGGGACGAAGCCGCCGCCGCAGTTCGGGCAGCGGCCGGCGAGCACCGTCTCGGCGCAGCGCGTGCAGAAGGTGCATTCGAAGCTGCAGATCACCGCATCCGGCGCGTCGGGCGGCAGGTCCTTGTCGCAGCATTCGCAGTTCGGGCGCAGGTCCAGCATGGGTCTCCTCCAGCGGTGGCGGCTTCACCCTCGCACCGGGGCACCGCTTCTGCGAGGCCAATCTGCCAGCATTTTCTGCCTATATCCGCGGTGTGCGCGTCCGAACACAGGTTTTCATTCATGTTTCAATATTGCCGATCATACAAATTCGTAATCTTTTCGACATCTGCTGCAAATCAGATCCATCCTGTGGCAGTATCCGAGGAGGCAAGTGGAGATCTCGATGCGCCTCAGCCGAATTGACAACCCCGCGAAACGAATGTTCGGCTGGCTGGTGCGATATTCGGTGGCGGGGCGGCATACCCGGAAGTTCTTCTCCGATCTGGCCCATGGCTCGCCGGACCGGGCAAAGGCGGCCGCCGAGGCCTTCGCGTTGGAGCATCTGGAAGAGCATCACGAGATCCGGTCGCTGCGCACGCAGCTGCTGCCGCGCAGGAACACGCCGCACGGTGTCCCGGGGGTCGCGCGCTATGTCCGGGCCGGCGGCAACTCCGCCTTCTGGACAGCCTACTGGACGCAGGACGGGGTGCGGCGGCAGAAGAAGTATTCGGTCGCCCAGTTGGGCGAACGCGAGGCGCGGGAGCTGGCCTTCGCCACCCGTGCCGAGATGACCGCCGGCGGCGAGGAGCGCCTGACCGAGCTGCTCCACATTCATGTGCCCGACGGCAAGGACAAGCCGGGCCGCCGGGTGGCGTCCCCTGCCGAGCCCCGCTCGGAGGCCCCGGCCCGACGGTCCAGGCCCATGCGCGACGTCGCGGAGCTGGACCGTCGGCGCCAGGCCTGACACCTCGGAGACCGGCCTCTCAGACCTTGTTCAGATACCAGTCGTACATAAAAGATCGTTATATATCAGTATGTTCTAGCATCTGCTCCGGGCGGAACTTTAGACTTTCCGCCGACTTCACGTCGGCTTCCCACGCCGCGATCGCAGCCTTGGCGAGGCGCGGCGTCGCCGGCAGATACGTCTCGATGATATGGTTTACTTCGGCCTTGGTGTGACCCGAGAGCGCCGCGATCATGGGTACCTGCGCGCCCGCCTCCGCCATCATGACGATCCCCGTCCGGCGGAAGTCTCGGTCCTGGATGTCAGCGACCCCAGCTGCCTTCTTGATCTCATTGGACCAGCGGTTCAACTGCCACCACGGCACCGGCCGCCCGTCCGGGTAGCAGACCAGATAGTCGCTCTGGATATGCGCGGCCCGGTCCAGCGCCGCCGAGAGCAGGGCGTGCTCCGGCACCCATACCCATTTCCCGGTCTTCTGCTGAAAGATGCGGATGCCGCCGTCGTGCCGGTTCGCACGCAGCGCATTCAGGCAATCGGTCGGCCGCTGCACGGTGAACAGGAGCATGGCGTAGGCCGTCTGGATCGTGAGCGCATAGGGATGCGATGCGGCTGCGCGCATCATCTTCGCCAGAATCGTCGGGTCGATGATCCGCTGCCGTCGTTCTGGCGTCTTCAGCTTGACCTTGGCCTCGTTGGCATGGATCTTGCCGGCGTCCATTGCCGTCTCGAACAGCACAGACAGGACCGCGCGTCGCTTCCGCTTCTCTCCGAGCGATAGGCCGGCCAGCAGCTCGTTGACTTCCGGGCGATGAAGCGCGGCGAACATGACATCGCCGACGAGTTCCTCGATCGCGATCAGGTGCCGGTCGTAATAGTCGCGGGTGCCTGGGGCCAGATCCTTATACCGATCGCCGTCTCGGTATCGCTTGATGACCCATTTGACCGACCCTTCGCGGACGACCCTCGGACCATCTCGTCGCTTGGCGTCGGCTGCCTCGTTCAGGGCCTTAGCTTCGGCCAGGCGCTTGACTGGATCTGGATCGAGGCGCCTTAGCGCGTTCCCTGGCCGCTGCCAGTACCAGTAGCGCGGGTTGGCGCGGTTCGGGTGCGCCGTGACATAGCGGAGCGCTTTTCGGATTTCAGCCGCCGTTCCCGGATCAGCCGCAGCACCTCGCTTCCCTGTTCGTCGTCCGCCGTCTCGCCGCATTCGTACTCGTCGATCCACTCAGGCCGAATTCGGATGAGACGGCCGACGCCGAACGAGCGCAAGGCTTTCGTCTCGATAAGGCGGTACACCGTTTGCTCATGGCACTGCCACCGCGCGGCGACCTCGGAGACAGTCAGCGGGCGGTTCATCGCTCCTCCCGCGTCACAAGGCTGATCGATACGAGCCGCCCGTCTGTGAACTTGGCGCGGTACTCATGCCATTCGTGCCGGTCGCCGCCATAGAAGCGGATGACGCCGTGGAAGTCAGATTGGTGGCGGCTTCTGATGGTCCGGATGCAGCCAACGAAAGACATTGAGCTGCCTTCGGGAGCATCCGGGTACGGACGTTCGGCCTTTGGAACCTCCTCCACACTGTCGATCTGTTCGAGCATCAGCCGCCCATCGGCGGTAATCAGGTGCTCGACCATCTCGCAATCGAAGTCCTTGGTCTGCAATTCGCCCTTGAAGCCGTCCGGTAGCGGCGCCTCGCAGCGGATGTAGTCGAACATGCCCATGGCTCACCCTTCCTCGCCTTGCCACCGCTCAGCGACCTCGCCCGTCCACTGCGGCTCCTCGTAAGGCTGAATCCAGCAGTTGCGCATGACGAGCGTGCATTCGTTCAGCGCGTCGACCATCGGGACGCCTGGGCCAAGGCCGATGAAGCGGACATTCTCCATCCTGACTCGGCCATCGTTTAGAATGATGACCTGGCCGACCATAAGGTTCGCCATGAATGGGAGGCGGCCGTCATCTGATCCCTCCCGCGGCCTCGATTGCCGCGCGCTTGCATCGCACCCAGAGCATGTCGTCAAGGCGCCGGCGCCCATACCGGTGGGCTCTCCTGCGAAGCAGCTTCAGCCGCTGCGGCACATGCCGCCAATGCTCCGGGCAGCACCATTCCGAGTATCGCGGTTCCCTGTCGGCGGACCGCGTCCGGCGGCAGAAGGGCACGATGCATATCAGTCGGCTCATGGCGTCGCCTCGAACGGCTGCGCGACGGAAAGCGCGATCGCCAGCGGCCGCACCCAGATCGGCGCGTTGGAGAGCATGAAGGTCTCGCCCGCCCAGGCCAGCAGCAGCGTCCGACCCATCTCCGACGCGATGGCCTGAGCGGAGTCAGGCGGCACGGCATTGCCGATCCGCTCACGCCAAGCCGAATCCGACATTCCGTCCAGCACCAGGAACTCCTCGGGGTCGACCAGCGATTGCAACGCCGCCAGCTCGAGCGTCGTGAAGGGCCGGTGCCAGGTCCCGTCCTCGGCCTGGATGACAGCGACCATGCGTTCGTCCAGCGCCGGCAGCGCCACAGCATCGCCGGCACCGCCGCGCGGGTCTGCCACGCTCCAAGGGCCGGTGTGGCACTGCCGAGCCTGCGAGACGGCGCCGGTCGATCCGCTCCACTCGACCACGCCGTAGTGGCCGCCCGTGCGGTAATGCGGTCGGTCGGCGTCGAGGCCAGGCCGGGGATCGGCGACGCAGAGGGCGCCGGACTGCACCCTGGCGCCTGTGACGGTCCGCGCCGTCTCCTCGTATCGCTGCACCGCCAGCTTGGACGGATGGGCGTCGGCGCCCCAGCCAGGCCGCGGATCCGCCAGGGCGAACGCCCCCTGGCCCGTGGTGCTGGCGGCGATCACCGCGCCGGCCGGCTCGTCCCGACGGGTCACCCGGTACTTGCTCGCGTGGCTGCCAGCCGGCGGCCGAGCGTCGGCGACCGCCAAGCCGCCGGCCGTCGGGCTGCCGCCGCCGGTGACCGCCTGGGACGGCTGGTCGCGCCGGATCACGCGGTAGACGTTGTTGAAGCGCGGGGACCCTTCCATCCGAGGATCCGCGACCGAGTGTGGGCCGCCGCCGGCGAGCATCTTGCCCGTGACGACGCCGGACGGCTGGGTCCATGGCCGGACGCCCAACTGGACGGATTTCGGATGGCCGTCGACCCGAGGGTCGGCGACCGAATAGGCGCCGTTGGTCGGGCTGTTCTCCCCAGCGACGGTCCCGACCGTCTGGTCCCATCGCCGGACGCCGAGCACGCCGCGGCGCCAATCGGTGCCGGGCTCGATCACATAGTCGGCCAGCACGCCGTCCTCGACCCGCAGGCGGTTGAGCGACCGCCAGTCCGACCCAGCCTCGACGAAGGCGAGCCGCACCCAGGTGCGCCACTGGAGCGACGGGACGCGGTGCATCGGACCGCCGAGCCCGAGACCTGGCACCGGCAGCTTGTCCAGGATCTCGCCGACGCCCCGCAGCCGCTTCTTCTCCGGCTCGTAGAGATAGGCCCGGACCTTGGCGATGAAGCGGGCGACGAGGAGGAACCGCTTCCGGCTCTGGCCGAGTTCGCCCAGCTCGCCGCAGTCGTGTTCGGTCTCCGCCACCGCGTAGCCGGCGGCGTGCAGCAGGGCGATGATCTGGTCCAACAGCCGGCGGCCGCGCTTCGAGATGCGCGGGACATTCTCGAACACGATCAGCTCTGGCGGATCGTCCCGCCACGCCTCCAGCATCAGCATGACGCCGCGGAGCGTGAGGCCGTTGAGGGCCTGATACCGGTCCGTCTTGCTCATCGCCTCCGAGAGAAGACCGCTGAACCCCTTGCAGGGCGCCGAGAGGAAGACGATGTGCGGCCGTTTCCACTGGGCGGCGCGGCGGATGTCATCGACCGTGGCCTCCCGCCAGTCGGCCGGCGGCATCTTGCCGTGGAAGGCGATGTACTGCTCGATCGAGAACAGGTCGAGGACGGTCCCCGGCACGCCGGCC